>Ga0335077_10004867_pt1 | contig 16420 bp, 15 predicted proteins | sample Lox_Sample_31_FD_207151 | JGI IMG/M metagenome (GOLD analysis project Ga0335077, IMG submission 207151) | Soil microbial communities from Loxahatchee National Wildlife Refuge, Florida, United States - Lox_Sample_3.1 | ecosystem: Environmental > Terrestrial > Soil > Wetlands | place: USA...
GGAATCCGTGCGCCATCAGCATGCGCGTCGAAACGACGTTTAGCAGAGTGATGTTGCGCTTGCAGGCGATGGACCGGATCGCGCTCGAACAGGCCGGCGCTTCGGCCAGGATCAAGGTCCCCTCCACTTCCGGACGGCGCGAATTCAGAATCCGCACCGGAATATTTTTTTCAATCGCCGGCAGGACGGTGGCCGGGTGGAGGACTTTCGCGCCGAAATAAGCTAACTCGGCGGCCTCGGCGAACGAGCAGGTTTTCACGCGATAGCCGCCCGGAAGGAGGGTCGGATCGGCGGTGAGCATGCCGTCCACGTCGGTCCAGATCTGGATTTCTTCCGCGCCGATTCCCGCGCCGACGATCGCCGCGGTGTAGTCCGAGCCTCCGCGCCCCAGCGTGGTGGTCACCCCATCGGTGGTCGATCCGATGAATCCTCCCATCACCACCACGCCGGGCATTTTCGGAATCGCCGCCAGCCGGCGATTGGTTTCCTCAAACAGCGGAGCGGCCTGCGTGTGCCGCGCGTCGGTGACGATGAACTGGCGCGAGTCGAGGTGCGTTGCGTTGACGCCGCAGCGGCGGAAAATTTCGGCGGCGATGATGCTCGAAATGCGTTCCCCGAACGAAGAGACCGCGTCGACGGCGCGCGGCGTCATCTCGCCCATCACCGCCAGGCCGCGGACGAGCTCGCCCAGTTCTGTGAAATGCAGCTCGATTTCTGTTTCGACTCCGATCGATTCGCACAGATGAAACGCGCGCAGCTCTTCCAATTGAGAGAGCGCCGCCTCGCGCTCGCCGCGCACGGCCGCCCCAGCGATCGCCAGGAGCTTATTCGTGGTCTTGCCCATGGCTGAGACGACCACGACGGGCTTGCGCTCCAGGCGCGCGCGCACAATTCCAGCGACCCTCTGAATCGCCTCGCGGGACTCGACCGACGTCCCGCCGAATTTCATGACGATCATGATTCCTTCATTGGCCGCGAATAAAACGCTTATAAACGCGAATAAGAGTTCGCGATCATTAATGTGCATTCGCGGCTATAAATATCCCTCCGACTTCATCAACTCCGCATTCAGCACGGCCGCGCCGGCCGCGCCGCGCACGGTGTTGTGGCCCAGCGCCATGAACTTGTAATCGAGCACGGGACACCTGCGCAATCGCCCGGTGAAGACCGCCATTCCGTTTTCGCGCTCCACGTCGCGTCGCGGCTGCGGGCGGTCGGGCTCGTCCATGTAAATCACCGGACACGGCGGCGCGCTGGGCAATCCTTTTTGCTGCGGAATGCCGCGCCATCCGCGCCACGCGCCGAAAATTTCCGCTTCGCTCGCTTTCTTTTCGAGTTCGATCGAAACCGACATCAAATGTCCGTCCACCACTGGCACGCGATTGCACGTCGCACTCACCTGCGACGCCAACGGCTCCACGCGCGCCCCCGCGAAATCGCCCAGGATTTTTTGCGTCTCGCATTCCATCTTTTCTTCTTCGCCGCCGATGAACGGAACCACGTTCGCGTTGATGTCCATCGACGCGACGCCGGGATAACCGGCGCCGGAAATCGCCTGCATGGTGGTCACCATCACGCGGCGAATGCCGAATTTCTTGAGCGGCGCGAGCGCCATCACCAGCACTGCGGTCGAACAGTTGGGATTGGTGACGATCTGGCCGCTCCATCCGCGCTTGCGCCGCTGCTCCGGCAGCAGCTTCAGATGCTCCGCGTTGATTTCGGGAACCAGCAGCGGAACATCATCCTCCATGCGATGGTTGCGCGAATTGGAAACTACGGTCGATCCGGCCGAGGCGAAGGCGCGCTCGATCTCCGTGGCGACGGAGGCGTCGGTTGCGGAGAAAACCAGGCGCGGCGCGCGTTCATCGGGCACGCACTCGGTGACGACGATGTCGCGTACCGCCGGAGGCATCACGTTGCTCAACCGCCACGACGTGGCGTCGCGATACTTTTTCCCCGCCGAGCGGTCGCTCGCCCCGAGCCAGGTGATCTCAAACCATGGATGATTCTCTAAGAAGCTGACGAATTTCTGCCCGACCATCCCGGTCGCGCCCAAAATCCCCACGGGAATTCGTTCCGTCTCGTTGATAGCTCCGCTCATCGTCTTAAAAGCTCCTTCGCCATGCGCTGATAAATTTCGATCGCTTCAAGCACTTCTTTTTTCGGCATGCGCTCCTCGGCCGTGTGCGCCACGTGAATGCTTCCGGGGCCCAGCAGAAACGGCTCGCCCCAGGATCCCTGGAAGGACGGAATATCGGTCGCATAAGACACGATGCTGGTCTCAAAACCATCCAGCTTTCCGAACTTCATCGCCGGAATGGTGAGAATTTCCTTCAGCTCCGCGCGGCCATCGGCGATCGCATTCATGGCCGAGCGCGTGGACGCACCATCATCCACCAGCCGGAAGAAAATTTCAGCCTTGGCGAAATCCGGAATCACGTTCGGGGCGCGGCCGCCCTGGATGGTCCCGATATTTACGGTGCTCGCGCCGAACAGCGCGTCATTGGGCAGTGGCATGTGGCGCAGATCGTTCAGAATGTCCAGCAGTTTCTCAATCGCCGATTCGCCCAGGTGCGGATACGCGGAGTGCGCCATTTTCCCGTGCGCCGTGAGCTCGTAGCGCAGCGCGCCTTTCGATCCCAGCGCGAGCTTGTTTTCCGTCGGCTCGCCGTTGATCAGAAACCGGCTGCCGCGCCCGTGTTTGGCGGCTTCGAACGCTCCCGCGCTGTTGCGTTCTTCGCCGACCACAAACAACATGGCAACGCGGCGCTCACCCTCCGCGACCATTTGCGAAACCGCCGTAATCATCGCCGCGATGATGCCTTTGGTGTCGCACGCGCCGCGGCCCCAGATGAATTCGCCGTCTTCGCGCGAAGCGTAAAACGGAGGCACCGTGTCCATGTGCGTCGAAAACGTGACCACCGGCTGGTCCCAGTACGCAAGCACGTTGAAGCGGCGCTCTTCCACCGGCATTCGCTCCATGCGCGCGCCGGGAATTTTCGAAAGATGCGCGAACAGAAATTCGCCCACGCGCTCCTCGTTGGGAGTAACGGAATCGATATCGATCAGCGCTCGCGTCAGCTCGAATACGTTCATAGATGTAATCGGAATGGAGAGGAAGGACGTCTTCCCGATAGCTCTCCATCCGACCTGCGGTCGAATGACAGTGAGCAGGTATTAGCCACGTTTAAGCCGATTCGTCGACATGAACCGGCGCTCACCAACCGGACGCGCTGGAGTTCGTCACGCCGGTTTCGGCGAGGCTGCCCCTTTCGCCACGGCGCTCCGGAACTTCCACCGGTATTGCGCGCCGGGCTACTGATGGCCCCCGCTCCTCTACCAAGACCATTTCAGAATAACATGAGCATTGTGGAAAAGCTCCCGGAAAATCCGATCCGCCGCGCCGAGCTTCTGCGCGCGGCGATCTACGCCGCGATCATCGTTTCCGTGAACGTCTACATATGTCGCGAGCTGTTTTCCATCGAAACCGCGTTCATGGCGTCGATGCACGGCTTCTGGATGGCGCTCGCCAGGCTCGGCGGCGGGAGCTGGTTTCGCGCCGAGTGGTGGCCGTATTGGGACGGCGGGATTCCGTTCGAGCTCACCTACGCGCCGCTGCTGCCCGGCTTGATGGCGATGTGGCACGGGCTCTCGGGAATCTCGCTGGCGCTCGCGTTCGATCGGATCACGGCAATCGCTTATTGCGCCGCGCCGCTGACGCTGTTCGTGTGCGCGTGGTTGATGACGCGCGCACCCGGGGTGAGCTTCGCGGCGGCAATGATGTACTCCGTGACGTCACCGACGCAGTTGATCGTTCCCGACCCGAATGCAACATGGGCTTCGGTCTGGGACACACGCCGGCTCTTCCTTGCATCCGCGTGGGACGATACGCCCCATCTGATCGCTTTCGTCTTCCTGCCGCTCACGATTCTTTGCCTTTACCAGTCGATTCGAACACGCCAGGCGCGCTACTACGCCGCCGCAACCCTGTGCATCTTTTTCGGAGCAATGGCGAGCGCCTTCGGCCCCACGGGGACCATGCTCGCCACGGCGTGCCTGGTGTTCGTTTTGGATCGCCAGAAATTGTGGAGCAACCTGGCGCTGGTTGCGGGCATCGGCGCATTCGCCTACGCGATGAGCGCGGCGTTTTATCCGCCGCTGGTGGTCAACGCGATGCGCGCGGCTGCGAACGATCCCGGCCATGAGGGCTCCGGATGGAGCTTCAGCACCATCACCGCCTTTGCCGTGCTGATCCTGGGCTGGACCATTCTGTGGCACTTTCTGCCGCGCTGGACTTCCAGTTGGACGTTGCAGTTTTTCGCGCTCTTCGCCTGGGTCACCAGCAGCATTCCCTTGATGGATCGATATCTTTACCGCCCGCTCCTGCCCCAGCCGGGCCGTTACCAGTTGGAAATGGAAGCGGCGCTGTCGTTGATCGCCGCATTCGCCGGCGCGCGATGGCTGGCGCGCGCGCCGGTCTCGATTCGACGCGCGGTGATATTCCTGCTGATCGCGCTCGCATCGGAACAGGTCGTACACGAGCGACGTCTGGCCAAACGCCTTCTCCACCCGGGCGACCTGACGAAAACCGTCGAGTATCGGGCGTCAACCTGGGCGGGACAGAACCTCGCCGGAAGCCGAGTCATGTTTCCCGGGTCGATCGCGCAATGGGCAAACGCCTTTAGCGACGTCGCGCAGTTTTCCGGAAGCAGTTGGAGCATGGCGTACAACCGCGTGCAGCAGCGCGCACTTCAGGAGGTGGTCAGCGCTTCGGATACGCGGGTGTCGCTGCTGTGGCTGAAGGCTTTCGGAGTAGACGCAGTCGCCGTTTCCGGCCGCGAGAGCGCCGAATATTGGAAACCATTCGTCCATCCGGAGCAGTTCGAAGGCGTGCTGGCTGCGCTGTGGCGCGAACAGGGCGTGACGATTTACCGCGTCCCGCGCCGCGGCGAATCGCTCGCGCATCTGGTTCCGGCTGCGTCGATTCTAGCGAAGGAGCCGCGTGGGGCCACGGATCTTGCGGCCTATGTCGCGGCGCTCGATGACGATTCGCTCCCGCTCGCGGAATCGCGTTGGGAAGGCCGAAATCGCTTGCACATCACCACCACTGCGTCGCCGGGCCAGGTGCTTTCGATCCAGGTTAACTATCATTCCGGATGGCATGCGACCGTCAACGGCCGCGCCGAGCCGGTTCATCGCGATGGCCTCGGATCGATGTTCCTCGATCCGAGGTGTTCGGGCCCTTGCGAAGTCCAGCTCGATTATTCCGGTGGCGCCGAACTGAATATCTTCCGCGGGATCTCCTACGCCGCGCTTTCCGTGTTCGTCATCGCTTGCGCCGTACGATTAACGCGAAAACGAGCCCGAGGGCGGTGACCACGCTGCACGCGCGTGCAATTTTCATCTCCGCTCCGCCGTCGAAGATCAAATCGACATCAAACGCGCCGGGCGAAGGCTTGAGCACGATCTGGCCGAGCGCGTCTCGTGTCATCGGAACGTTCGCGCGCCAGCCCGGATGCCAAGCCTCCTGCACCGAAATCACCTGGCCATCGGCAAGCGACCCTCGAATTTTCGCCGAATGCGCGCTGGTCCAGGTGAATGACGCGGCCGGCATCGACGCATCATCCAGCGCCGCAACGTACGGCCGCAGTGGATCGATATCGATTCCATTTTCCGGCTCCCGCGCGACCAGCGCGGATTTCGGAACGATCCGTGCAAGCGAATGCGGCGGCTGCACGCGAAACAAGACGTTGTCGCCATCGCGCCATAACACGTCGAGCGCGCCTTCGTATTTTTTCCAGTTGTGGAACGGCCGAAAATATTCCGTGCTGCGCGGCCCGCTGACGCCGGCTGCTTCGACGCCCAGCGCCTTGAACCACAGCACGGCCACTTCCGCCTCGCGGCCTTGGGCCTTCGCGCCCGAATAGATTTCGTATTCGGCCATGGGGTAAACCGGCTCGAGCTCGCCGGGCTGATACCCTCCGCCGAACAGTGGAATGTCGGAAAAAGCGGTCATCCAGAACTGGACCGATCCGGGCGGCATCACGCGTCCGCCCCTCCAATGCTGATTGAGCCAGTTCGCCGTGCGCCACTCGATGGTCGAGGTAATATCGCCGGAGCGAAGAAGAAAATTGCGCGCGTAATTGCGGTCGCGCCGGATCGGCACGATCGTTCCGATGAGGAGCAAAACGACGGCCAGCGTTGCAGCGCGCGGTGTCCTGAAAATCGCCTGCCCGCCGAATGCGATCACCAGCGCGAATCCCATTTCCATTTCGAGGTGATAACGCGCGGCCTGCGGAATCACGTTGACATCCCAATGCGCCGCGACAGTGAAGATCGTCATGACCAGCGTGAACAGAATCGAGAATTGCAGAGCGAAAGAAAGCTTCCGGATCGCGAGCTTGGTCAGACCGAGAGCCGCGAGAACCGCCACGCCCTTTAGCGGCAGGGACCCGTAGATCTGCGCGGCCGTTCCTCGCAACGTGGATGTCGAAGAAAAAGTGGTTTTCAACGTCGAAGGCGGTGCGAGCGGCATTGCCACGAGGTAAGCGCATACGCCGATGGCCGCGGCCGCCGCAATCATGCTCCAAACGCGATTCTTCGAGCCGAAATGCGCGAGCAGCAGGCAGGAAACCGCCACCACCAGCGCGACGGTGCCGAACCAGTTCGTGAGCAGGATCGCCGCCGTGAGAATCGTCGCGATCGCGAAGGGGCGCGCTCGCCTGCTGGAGATTGCGGCGTCTACCGCGAGAATCGCCAGCGGGAGCAGCAGCAGCGACGCAACGTGCGGCCCCTCACCGTAATAAACGAGCGTTTGCAATCGCCGCGGAAAGAGTGCGCCGCCCAGATCGTTCCGAATTTCCGGCAGAATCCACGCCGAGATCGAAACAGTCGAGTAAATCAGCGCCGCGGAAAACGCCGTCCACGCCGACCGGCTCCAACGCAGCGCCACCGCGTACAACGCAAGCGGACCCAATAAATACGCCAGCGCCGTTAAGAAATGATACGCGTGCGCGGCGGACGTGTGCGCGCCTGTCGCCAGCGCGGCGACGCACAGGTGCAGCAGCGGCGGATATGTATTCTGATACGGAACTCCTCCATACCACAGCGAGAACCAGGTGAGATCGCCCCAATGATGCATCGCCCACCGGGCGATCCCGATAAACGCGCCTTCAATCGACCCCATGTGCCGCGTGTATTCGATCCAGAACAGCTCGTGGCAGATGTAAAAATTCAGCGCCAACAGGACGATTGCCAACAGGAGGGTCCGATTCGCTAATCTCAATACGAATCAGGATACCGGATGACACCGGCCGTCCCCAAGCTGTACCTTTTTCAACCCGGCTACTGGGGCCGATTGTGGCCGCTGCTGCGCGCGGCCTCTATCGGCGCCTATCAGCACGGATGCGTTGGCATCGCCAAGGGAGCGGCGTATTCCGGATTGCTTGCCTTCTTTCCCATCCTCACCAGCCTCGCGTCGATTCTGGTGCAGGCGAAGGCCGAGGCTGTCTCGCGCACCGTCGCGCGCCTGCTTTATGACGTCGTACCGCCGGGATCGGAAGATGTGGTGCGCATGCTGTTCGTGGTTCACGGGCAGCGGCCGAAATCGCTGCTGATCGGCGCGACCATCCTCGCGGTCCTCGCGGCTTCGGGCGGAGTGATCAGCCTGCTCGAAGGATTTCGCGCGGTGTACGGGATTCCCGCCGGGCGGCCGTTCCTTAAAGAACGCGGCGTGGCGATGCTGCTGGTGTTCATCGCCGCGCTTCCCGTGCTGGGAGCCTCGGCGCTGATCGTCTTTGGCCATCGCGGTGAGCGAGCGCTGATTGAATGGCTCGGACTCCTGCACGATGAAGGCGAGCTGCGCGGCTGGATCGCCCTGGCCGGCCAGGCGCTGCGCTTCGCACTGGCTTTCGGCGCGATCGTTCTGGTCACCGCTCTTCTGTATTACATCGGCCCCAATCGCAAGCAATCCTTGCGGCAGGTTTTCCCCGGCGCGATTCTGGCCACCATCCTGTGGCTGCTGGCGACCCTGGGGTTCGCCTGGTACGTGCGCCACGTGTCGAATTACAACGTGCTGTATGGCGGCGTCGGCGCCGGCCTGGCGCTGCTGGTGTGGATGTACGTGCTGGCGATCATCGTCCTGTTCGGCTGCGAGTTCAATGCCGCGCGCGAAAAGCTGAACGCTAGCTGATGATCCGCCCGCCGCACGGCGGGCTGCCGCTCTTACTGGAGGCGGCGGTACGCGAAAGCGCACAGCAAGCCCAGCCCGGCGAGCGCCAACGTACATGGCTCTGGAACGGAGGTCGCGCTGAACACGGCATTGATTTCGTTGATGTAGATCTGCTCGCCCGGCGCTCCGGCCGTATCAATAGCGGACGCAGCGACTACGCGAGCTTCCGGCGCAGAATCCAAAACATCCCCAGCGCGACCGGAGCGAGCAGGGCTAAGCTGCTTGGCTCCGGTACGCTCGTTCCGCCAAACGAGACGTCGTCGACGGCGAACGCATCGCCGCCGGAGCTGCTAGGACCAATCTGTATCGACACGATGTCGGGGAGCGAATCCTCGAAACCGACATAGATGCCCGGGAGCGGGAACGTGCCAGGAGCCGGGAAGACGTCGCCAGTGTATGCTGGACCCGGCAGCGCCGATTCGAGGACTGTCTCAGTATCGAGTAGTGTGTCGCCCGCACCGTAAGCCGTAATGGTGTAATCGCCAAGCGGGGAGGTGTCCGACAAAAACGCCTGGACATTGGATTGGGGAGTAGCAAAGGTCACGATGATCCCGGCAGTCGTGACCACGTTCCCGCCTTGCGTACTTCCCGTGAGCACGCCGGAACCGGAACTCGCCCCGTATGCGTAACACCATGCTTCACCGCCACAACCATTGGCGCCGCCATTCTCGTCATAGTTGTCAATCCACGGCGCGCCGCCTCCCGTTTGCGAGAACGTCATACCCGCGTACTGGTTGGTGATGACCGTGAACTCAGCAAATCCCTCAAAATCGGCAACAGTCCCTCCCGACAGGACTGGAGGATACGATTGGAAGGCCGTAATCGGATCGCTCAGCGACAGACCCGCAAACGCCATCGTGACCGCCAGCAGGACCAGAACTCGCATCTTCATTGTCATTCACCTCTCTTCCTTTCCTTCACGTGTCAAAAATGCAGAATGCTTCCAGCTTTGACTTGCCAAGCCGAGTCCGGGCACACCAATGGCAAGGGAAGTAAAAAATCGCATTCGCAGCCTCCGATACCGAATGATTGTGTTGCGAAATCGAGTATGTCCCGGTTGTTGCGTTAAGTCAACGAATTCGCCTTAGACGTGACCGTTACCAAGGGTGGGCGAAGTGACGGTTAACTTATGATGCCTTTGCGCACCGCGTAGAGAATCAGCTCCGGCACGCTGTGCAGATTCAGCTTCTGCAAAATGTGCGTGCGATGCGTCTCCACCGTGTACAGGCTCAGGTTCAGCAGATTGGCGACCTCTTTGTTGCTCTTGCCCTCGGCCACCAGTTGCAGCACCTCACGCTCGCGCGTGGTCAACAGTTCGTAGGTATCTTCGGCGCCCATTTCCGCGAGCTGGCGCATGTAATCCTCTTTTAAAAGCTGGCGAACCGCCGGGCTGAAAAAAGATTTTCCTTCGGTGATGGCGCGGATGGCGGCGATCAGATCGGCTTCGGCCGAATCTTTCAACAGGTATGCGCGCGCGCCGGCCTTGAGCGACCGGATCACGTAGCTTTCGTCGCTGTGCATGCTGAGTATGACGATCGCCGTCTGAGGATTGCGCGCCGCGATCTGCCGCGCGGCTTCGACGCCGTTCAGATGCGGCATGGCGATGTCCATGATCACCACGTCGGGCTTTTCCGCGTCCGCGATCTCCACCGCCTGCTTGCCGTCGGCCGCTTCGCCGACCACCTTCATGTTGTCCTGGCGTTCGAGCAGCAGGCGAAGCCCGCTGCGCATTACGGTGTGATCGTCGGCGAGAAGAATTCGAATCATATTAACTTGCAAGAGGCAACTCCACGGCGACGCGGGTGCCGGCGCCCGGCGTCGAGTCGATTTCAAATTCACCGCCCAAGTGAGTAACCCGCTCCTCCATTCCCACCAGGCCCAGTCCGCGCACGCGCCGCGCATCGAAGCCGCGGCCGTCATCTTCGACCGTCAACAGAATTCTCGACGGCTCCTGCCGCACCACCACTTTCACGGTGCGCGCGTGCGCGTGTCGCGCGCAGTTGTGCAGGGCTTCCTGCACGATGCGATAAATGCAGGTTCGCAGCGCGTCGGGCAGCTCGTCGGAAGCTTCGTCGGCGGCGACTTGAACGCGCAGCCCGGTGCGCTTGGACACCTCGCGCGCCTGCCATTCGAGTGCCGGCACCAGGCCGAAATCGTCCAGCATGGAGGGCCGCAGCAGCAGCGTCATGTTGCGGATGATATTCACGCTCGCTTCGGCCAGCTTCTTGATCGACTCCACGTGGCGCCGGACCTCCATCGAATCGGGCGGCACGCTGGCCGCGGCGTTTCCCGCTTCCATCAGCAGCGCCGAAAGCGACTGGCCCACTTCATCGTGCAACTCGCGCGAAATCGCCCGGCGTTCTTCCTCCTGCGCTGAAACCAGGCTCGCGGAAAGCTCCTTCAATTCCTGCTGCGCGAGCAAACCTTCGTCATAGCGCTTCTTGAGCTCGCTTTCGAGCGCCAGCGTGCGGCGGATGGTGAACGCGGCCAGCAGCAGACCGGCGCCCAGCGTGATCAGCAGCATCATCATCAGGCGGAAGCGCAATCGGTCGAAGGTCGCGTTGAGTTTGGCGTCGCCCGAGGAAAGCTCGCTCGCGCTGATGCGGTCGATGCGGTCGATCAGGTCGAGCATGTTGGTGCGGCGGCGCGCCAGGTCGCCCGAAAAATACGCGGCGCCGCGTCTCCTGCGGCTGCGCGACTGGCTCTCCGCCATAAAATCAAGGACGTTCCAATACTGCTCGATTTCCATGCGGAGTGTGCGAAATGGCGCAGCTTCGACCGGATCGACTCCGACCGCGAATTCGGAGATCGCGGCGTCGGTTCGCTGGCGGATGGTGGTCCATTCGATCTGCGCCTGAGAAACCTGCGGGTCGGAGGCGAGCAGGTAATCGCGCATCACAATAGCGGACCGATAGATACCGGCGCGGATCTCGTCCAGGGCGCGGCTGCGGCGGAAATAAAGGTCGCGCACCTGGGCGTCCTGGGCCCGGACTTCTCGCAGAACCAGCAGCGCGTCGGTTCCGGCGATCAAAATCAACAGGACCAGTCCCCCGAATCCGGCGAACAGAAGACGCCGGCCGCCGCCCGCAATCATCGGCGTGGGAACCATCGAACCTTAAGGATAGCTGACCAGATTTCGCACGAAATACTGTCCCAACGGGATGTTGCAACGCGACAGCTTCGGGCTTAATGTAAGGAGACGGAGAAATACAACCTCGTGACACAAAAAACCTTAGCTGTTCTAGGATTTGTCGTTCTTCTTTCGACCGCCGCGTGCAGCAAAAAAGCTCCGGTGGCCGCCAGTCATCCACCCGATACCACGCCGGTCGCCCCGGCTACGACGCCCGCTGCCCAACCGCAGCAGAGAGCGGCAGCCCCGGAGCGTTACACGCCTTCACCTTCCGCGCAACGTTCGCAGGAAATGCCGCCCGAAGTGCGCAACAGGCTGAATGAGATGCTGGCGAAGCTCGAAGACGCTCTCTACGACTACGATAAATCCAATATCCGCCCCGACGCGACTGCGGCGCTCAAAGACGATGTCGGCGTGATTCGCGATATTCTCGCCGCCTATCCCAACCAGAAGCTGCTCATCGAGGGCAATTGCGATGAGCGCGGCTCAGAAGAGTACAACCTGGCACTGGGCGAAAGGCGCGCCAAGACTGCCGAAGAGTTCATGGCTTCCATGGGCATCTCCAACGCCCAGTTGACCATTGTCAGCTTGGGCAAAGATCATCCGGTGTGCACCGACCAGGACGAAGCCTGCTGGCAGCGCAATCGCCGCGCGCATATCACCGCGGCGCCGTAAAATTTCTTCATCGCTCTGTAGCGCACCCTCCAGAGGCACGGAATGCGGCGGATCCCCACCGCGTTCCGTGCTTTTTTCGTTTACGCCGCCGCGATCCTCTCCAGTTGCTCCAGATGATTAATATCGTGACCCGCCATGGTCTCGACGATGGTCTGCAGCGTCATGGCTCCACGCTCGGGGTGGGTGACCGGCTTGGCGAAATCCTCCTCGCCGATGGCGTCGAGCAGCGCCAGGTTCCAGCGCCGCGCGGCCGAAAACGCCTCGAGCGCCGAATGCGCGTCGAGCGACGGCGACGCGTAGTAGCGTCCCCAGGCATCCTGATCAAAAGGCTGAATCACATGGTTGGGCTCGGCGAGCGTTTGACGGATACGGAAAGCGAAGGCGATTTCGCCGTCGGCCAGATGGCATAGAATCTGGCGAACACTCCACTTGCCGGGCGCCGGCGCTCGATCGAGGCCGCCGGGCCCTAGCCGCCCGGCGATCGCCGTCAGCCGTTCCGGCGTGGCCTGAATGACCTCGCGCGGATTCCGTCCGCCGATGAATTTCGCGTAAGGGTTTTGCACGCAACTATTCTAAGGTGTTGCGCAGGGGCCGTCCCTGTTACACTGATCCTCTATAACAACTCCTCACGGAGGCAATCCGCGATGCCCTGGTATTACGCCGATAACGGAAGACAGGTCGGACCGGTGGAGGACGCCGCTCTGGATGACCTGGTCCGCGCGGGCCTGGTTCGAGACGACACGCTGGTGTGGCGGGAAGGGATGGCCAACTGGCAGCCGCATTCGATGGCGCGCGGAGTGCGTCCGCCGCCTCCGATGCCCGCGGTTCCCATCGCCGCCGACAGCGGATTCTGCTCGGAATGCGGCCGGCCGTTCCCCATGAGTCAGCTGGTGCCGATCGGCAAGGCGACGGTATGCGCGCAATGCAAGCCGATCTATCTTCAGCGCGTGCGCGAAGGCGGGCAGGGAATCGTCGCGCGGCGCTACGGCGGATTCTGGATTCGCTTCGTCGCCCGCGTGATCGACGCTTTCGTGCTGGGCGTCGCCGTTTCCATCCTACTGGTTCCGGTTACGCTTCTGTTCGGGATCAGCATCGCCTCGCTCGGTTCGACGCAGAATTTCGGCGCGATCGCTGGGGCCATGGGGATGTACCTGTTGCTCGGGTTCGCGATCAATCTGGGCTACGAGGTGTATTTCGATTCGACGCGCGGGGGCACGCCGGGCAAGCTCCTGCTGGGAATGAAAATCATCCGCAACGACGGGTCGCTCATGAACGCCGGGCAGGCCACCGGGCGCTTCTTCGCGTACCTGCTCAGCGGATTCACCTTTTACATTGGGTTCATCATGGCGGGATTCGACTCGGAAAAACGCTCCCTGCACGACCGCATCTGCGACACCCGCGTGATCTACGCCCGTTAGGCATGACCGAGCTCCGCTGCGGCGAATGTTCGTGGCCGGTTCCGTTGGAAGCGTGGAACCGGGACGGGGCGGTTCGCTGTCCCGTGTGCGGCGCCTCGATCCTCATGGCCGTATTCCCGGCGATCGGCCGCAAGCGCGCCGGCGCGCAGCCTGAGGCAGTGATCGCGGACAGTGAGGCGAGCTGCTTTTATCACCCCGCGAGCCGCGCCGTGGTGCCCTGCGACGAGTGCGGGCGTTTTCTGTGCAGCCTGTGCGAAATCGAGATCGACTCGCGCCGGCTGTGCCCCAAATGTTTCGAGGCGGGAGTCGCGTCGAATCGCCTGGAAGCGGCCGAAACGCGGCGCACCATGTACGACACGATCGCGTTGTCGCTCGCGACCTTTCCCGCCTTGCTGTTTTGGCCGGCGATCGTGGGCGCACCCGCCGCGCTATACACCATCGTGCGCCGCTGGCGGACGCCGCTGAGCATCGTTCCGCGGACGCGCGTGCGCTATTATCTGGCCGCGCTGCTGGCGCTGGCGGAAATCGCGGGCGCGGTGCTGCTGATCGGCGCGATCATGCGGCTTCCGCGCCCGGCTTGAGCAGGCGATGGCGGCGCAATCGATTTACCGGAAACTCAGCGGACGCCGGCGCGGCCTCGGCGGATACTCGCAGTTGTGGCTCGCGCCGGATCATGTGCTGCTGGTCGAATCCAGCCGATTCGTCGAGCAGTACCGGCGCTTCGCCCTCGCCGATATCCAGGCCGTCGTGATCACCGGGTCGCCGGATCGGACGCCGTGGCAGATCGCGGGCATCGCTGTGTCTATCCTCTGGACCCTGGCGATGTTTGCCGTCACGCCGTTGATCGGGAAAATGTTTTTCGGCGTCACCGGCGCAGTGGCGCTCGCGCTTTCGATCATCGACCTGGCGCGCGGGCCGCGCTGCCGGTGTTACCTGCACACCGCGGTCACGCGCGAGCTGCTCTCTCCGGTTTCGCGCCTGCGCCGCGCCCGCGCGTTTCTCGACCGCCTCCGGCCGGCGCTCGAAGCGGTGCAGGGAACGCTCGCCCTTCAGGATCTCGCCGCGATTCCGTCCGCATCCGAATTCGCGCCCGCCACAGCGCCCCAGGTCCCGCAGGCGCCCGGATATCTTCCCGAAGTGCTGTTCGCCATGTTTCTGCTGAACGCGGCCTTCCTGCTGCTCATGCAGTTTTTTCCCAATCAGGTCGAGAACATTCTGCCCACGACATTTTTCGCTGAATTTGTCGTTTTGATCGTGGCGCTCGTCTGGCGCGGGAAGCGTGACGCCCGGCGCTTCGTCTTCGTCCTGATGCTCGCCGCGCTGCCGTTCATGTTCTGGGACGCGTTCGGGCTCTCCCGCAGTTTCGTGCGTTACATGGGCGCGGTAATGGAACAAAGCCGCCACGGAAGGCCGGCGTCAGTGAGCCTCTCAGACTGGATCGCCTTCGACCGCGCGCCCGCGCTGCTCGCCGCGGGATGGAGAATGATCGCGGGCGTCGCCGGATTGGTCGCCGCGTGGATCGAGCGCCCGGTGAAAACAACATGACGCCCCTGGTCCATCAACGCTGCGCCCATCATCCCTCGCGCGAAGCCGTCGCGCGCTGCGCCGCCTGCCGCGGGTATTTTTGCCGCGAGTGCGTGACTGAACATGAGGGACGCATGATCTGCGCGTCCTGTGCCGCCTCGCGCGGGACCGAATCGCAGCAGCCGCGCTCGGCGGCGGGATGGGTGGCCGCGGGCGCCGCGGGATTCCTTCTCGCCTGGCTCGCGTTTTATTACCTGGGCCTCGCGCTGGCGAGAATCCCTGCCGACTTTTTCGGAGCCGTATGAGCCGCCAGCCGACCGCCAGCGACATTCTTGAAGAAGCCGTCAACCTGCTGCGCCGCGCGCCCGCTGCCGCGCTGGTCGCGTATTTGACCGGAGCGGTGCCGTTCATCGTCGCTCTGCTGTTCTTCCTGAACGACATGCTGCACAGCCCCTTCGCGGCCGCGCAGGCTCTGACCGGATCGCTCGCGCTGGCGGCGCTGTTCGTGTGGAAAAACGTGTGGCAGGCGATCTTTGCTGCACGCCTGTTCCAAACGCTTTCTCCCGGCGCCGCGCGCAGCGGAAGGCTGTGGCGACTGGTGTGGATGGAAGCGGCTCTTCAGCCGGTGAACCTGCTTCTTCCGCTGCCCTTTCCCTGGGCCGTCGCGTTCTTTCGCAACGTATCGTTATTCGCAGCGCTCGGTGTCGCCGACCCGCTGCGCTCCGCGGCGCGGCAGGCCGTTTTGTGGACGCGCCAGAACTGGACGATTCTCTTCTTCATCACCATCGCCGCGCTGGTGATTTTCTTAAACGCACTGGTGGCGATCATCGTGTTGCCGGGTTTGACGCGCAGCTTTCTGGGAATCGAGGGAGAATTCGCCCGCGCCGGCAATCACATCTTCAATGCCGGGACCATCGCTGCCGCGGCCGCACTGGCGTGGCTTGCGATTGATCCGCTTCTGGACGCCGTGTATGTTCTGCGCTGTTTCTACGGCGAATCGATTAAAACGGGTGAAGATCTGCGCGCCGCGCTGCGCCGCGCGGTTGCAGCCCTGGTTCTGCTGATCGCGATTTTTCCCGCGGCGCGGGCGCAGACCGGCTCGATCGACCCCGCCCAACTCGGCCGCTCGATCGACCAGGTGGTTCATCGCCGCGAGTTCACCTGGCGCGCGCCGCAAGCCGCCGGCCCCGAGCCGGAGGGGCGCTGGGTCGGTTGGGTGCGCGCCGCGGGCGACCTGGCGCATCGCGGATGGGATTACCTCAAGCGCGTGATCGAAGAATGGCTGAGGCAGAATCCGCAAAAAGAGGCGCCCGGGAAGGGATCCCCGGTCACGCGGCACATGCTCGAAACGCTGATCGCGCTGGTGATCGCTCTGATCGTCGGCGCCGCGGTGACATTTTATCTGCGCAGACGCAAGCCCGCGGTCGCGGCCAAGCCCGTCGC
>Ga0335077_10004869_pt1 | contig 16417 bp, 17 predicted proteins | sample Lox_Sample_31_FD_207151 | JGI IMG/M metagenome (GOLD analysis project Ga0335077, IMG submission 207151) | Soil microbial communities from Loxahatchee National Wildlife Refuge, Florida, United States - Lox_Sample_3.1 | ecosystem: Environmental > Terrestrial > Soil > Wetlands | place: USA...
TGGTCGAGGGCCTGCGCGCGAGCGAGAGCGCGGCGAGCGCGCTTCCCGCTGTTGTCCTCCCTGCCGGGTGCGTGAGACCCGCGGGCGGCTTCCTTATCATAACGAGCCAGTACGGATACAACGATAGCGTGCTTGAAGGGGCCGGCCCGGCGAAGGCGTGGCCCGTAGTCGCTGTCAATCAGGGACAAACGGTGAAGATCACAGTCTGCAACATCGATCGCATTGAATCCCACGGGTTTCAGGTTGGCTCTTACTATGACAAGACGATAGTGTCCATCGCTCCCGGCCAAGTGGTGAGCGTGTCCTTCGTCGCCAGCCGGGCGGGGACGTTCCCGATCTACTGCGCCATATTCTGCGCCATACACCTGTTCATGGAATACGGGCAGCTCCGAGTCTCTTCATGAGGTGTGGGCTTCTAACGATATGAATAGGCGTGGCAGGGGAAGAGACATCTACGGGCAGATAGCTTCCTCTGGTTTACGCCGGCTCCGGGCCGAGCTCCTGTTTCTTGTTCGCTAATATGGTTCTGAAAGGGCGCCTTTTGCGGGTCGAATCCTGTCGGGCCCGAACCCGTACCCCTTTCATCGATGCTTCATGCAGTCCGAATGGGCGTTCATATCTCACAGCAAGGTCTAGACCGATTACATTGGCAGACCGAATGATAGGAATTTTAAGGCCGAGAGTACGAATCTGACGGGGCTCGAACCCTCGACCGTGGGCATGCGAGCCCGAAAAATGACGGAGGCCATTGGGCGAGTCCCACCGGGCTCCACCATCGACCTGATATTTTGCATTCTTGCGAGGGGCGCGCACCAACACGGCCCGCGCCTCTCTGCTGGTTGGGAACCGAATCAACCAGCAGGGAGCCTGACGATCGCTTCCCCCGACGGGAGGGTCGAAAGGTACTCCCACCCCTCCTCGATGAACCTCTTCACCTCGCCCATCTGCACCACCTTCTGCCTGTTCCCGTTCAGGCCGAGCTTCCGCATGCTCTTCTGGTCGAGGAGCTCCTGCAGCTTGGACTCCTCGATCTCGCTGAGGTCCCCCAGCGCCTCGATCTCCTCGTCAGTCCAGTTCGACATCTTGAGGAACCGCCTGTTGAATATCGCGAGGGTCTCGCCCTTGCTGATGAGGTTCCTCTCGGGGAAGAACTGGAGCATCCGGTACTCCTCCCTGAGCTTGTTGGCCACCTCCCTGCTGAAGCTTATAGTCGAGCCCTCCACGCTGTTGCCAGAGCCGTAGTACGGGTCTTGCGAGCCGGGGAGGATGTGTCCCATCAGGAACTCCTGGTCCTTCTCGCCCATCATCGTCCCGTCCGGCCTCCTCCTCTTGACGCCCTCCTCGAACGACTTTCGCAGCGCGTGGGGGTGGACCGCCCTCCACTCCTTCATCCCCGCGTTCCGCGCCGCCTTCTTGACTATCCTACCAAAGTCCGCGTCGCCCAGAAGCCTGAGCCTGCTCCTGTAGCGCGCGAGGTGCGAGGCGCCCGCCCCCCGGGGGGAAAAGGACCTCCTCGTCCTCAATCGGGCCGAACCGCCTCTCCCTGTCCCTGAGGTACGACCTCAGCGCCTCGGTCGATAGGGCGTCGAAGAACGTGAAGTAGGGTATGTTGTTCTTGCAGGCCTTGTCCAGCACCTTCTTCATCTCCGGGTACACGGGGACGAGGACAGTGTCGTTGCCCAGGTCTTCCTTGACGTCCTTGCACCTAAGGGCCCTGAAGGTGCTGTCCCTCAAGCCCGAGGTGTAGGCGCAGAGGATCATCGCGCGGTCCCTCACGGAGAGCGCGGCGTCGTCCATCCTGAGTATCTCGTCCGAGTTCGGGATGTGCTCCAGGACCTTCCGGTACCTCGCGGGGACGGAGTAGACCTCTATGTCGAGCGCCCTGTCTCCCTTGAAGCCGTTCTTCTTGAAGTGCAAGAGCAGGAAGCTCCTCCTCGTCTTGACGGTCTTCCTGCTGAGCCCCTTCGCGAGCGACTGGTCGAGGTACGAGTGCACGAGCTCCTCTATCTCGCCCTTGGGGAGGGCGACGAGCTGGTCCGGGTCCTTCCCAGAGAACCTGCAGAACTTGGCCAGGATCGCGACGTAGAGCTCGACGCTCGAGTAGCTTGGAACCCCGTAGCCCATCGCCTTGCGCTGGAGGTGCCTCAGGACCATCTCCACGCTCAAATACCCGCTTTTCCATCCCTTCACCTTGACCTCCTCGAAGTTCTTGGGCGGGATGGCATGCCGGTCTCTCTATGACAAATATCCGCAGAGACAATAAAAAGGCCAATATACATTATCACCGCGGGTCGAGCGTGCCGAAGTACATCTTCGTAACTGGAGGGGTGATGTCGGGCCTTGGCAAGGGCATCACCACGTCTTCTCTCGCGAAACTCCTTCAAAAGTCCGGCCTCACCGTGACCTGCATGAAGGTCGACCCATACATCAACTTCGATGCGGGGACGATGAACCCCATCGCCCACGGAGAGGTCTTCGTGACGGACGACGGGGGCGAGTGCGACATGGACCTCGGGAACTACGAGAGGTTTCTCAACAAGGACCTGAGCAAGGAGGACAACATCACCACCGGCCAGGTCTACGCGGCTGTGATCGAGGACGAGAGGAAGGGCAAGTACCTCGGCAAGTGCGTCCAGATCATCCCGCACGTCACAGACGAGATCAAGCGGAGGATCAGGGAGAGGACGGTGGGGAGCAGGTCGAGCGTCGCCGTGATAGAGTGCGGCGGGACGGTGGGCGACATCGAGAGCCTCCCCTTCCTGGAGGCGTTCCGGCAGATGCGCCTGGAGGACGGGACGGAGAACACGCTGTTCGTCCACGTCACCCTGGCCCCCGAGATGGGGGCTGTCGGCGAGATGAAGACCAAGCCGACCCAGCACAGCGTCCAGGAGCTGCGGAGGATAGGGATCCAGCCCGACGTGATAGTGGTCAGGGGGACCAGGGCGCTCCCCTCGGAGGCGAAGGAGAAGCTCGCGCTCTTCACGAGCGTCCCCCTTGACAGCGTTGTCTCGAACGCAGACGTGGACTCGATCTACCAGGTGCCCGAGGCGCTCTACCGCGAAGGGGTCCTCAAGCCCGTGGTCGACCACCTCCGCCTCAAGGTCAGGCGGACTGACATCCTCGACTGGAACGAAGTGGCGTCGAGGTTCGTGAGGCAGAAGCGGTCGGTGAGGGTCGCGATGGTCGGCAAGTACGTCACCCTGATGGACAGCTACGTCAGCGTCAACCTCGCGCTCAAGCACGCAGCGGCGGCCAACGGCGTCGGGGTGGAGATCAAGTGGATAGAGTCGGAGGACTTGGAGGGGGTGAGCAGGGCGGAGGAGGCGAGGAAGGCCCTCGAGCAGTCGGACGGGATAGTCCTCCCCCAGGGCTACGGGAAGCGAGGGACGGAGGGGAAGATCTGGGCGGCGGACTACGCGAGGAGGGCGGAGAAGCCGCTGCTGGGGCTCTGCTTCGGGTTCCAGCTCTCCATCGTCTCTTTTGCGAGGAACGTCCTCGGCCTCAAGGACGCCAACTCGACGGAGCTCAACCCGGAGACCCCAGACCCCGTGATAGACCTCCTCCCAGAGCAGAAGGGCGTCTCGAACATGGGAGGGACGATGAGGCTGGGCGGGCACGACATATCAGTCCTCAAGCCGAGCAGGGCGTTCGACGTCTACCAGAGCAAGACCGTCCGGGGGAGGCACAGGCACAGGTTCGAGCTCAACCAGTCGTACATGGACAAGCTCGAGGCGGCAGGGATGCACTTCTCGGCCTTCAGCGACGGAGGGAGGAGGGCGGAGATACTGGAGCTGAAGGAGCACCCGTTCTACATGGGGACGCAGTACCACCCCGAGTACTGCAGCAGGCCGGAGTACCCCGAGCCGATGTTCTTGGCGTTCATCAAGGCGACCATGGAGGGGGCCAAAGAGAAGAAGCTCCAGGTCGCGGCCTCGTCAGCGTGAGGCCAGGTAGGCCTTGGCTATCTCCAGGGCCCGCGCGACCACGTCGGACGCGTCCGCTGCGAACAGGTAGAGGCTCGGCTCGAGCCCCTCGCCCCCAAGGTCGACAACCGCCTCGAAGTCGCCCACCCTCGTGGCGTCCAGGCGGGAGCGGAGGGCTCCCACCACCTTGTCCTCCCCCCCGGGAGGGTACTCGCGCCCTATCGTGAGCCTGCGCACCTTGAGCTTGGCGAGGACCCTCTCCATCCTCGCGTCGTACCTCAGGTTCATCGCGGCGCGCAGGGAGGGGGCGCTCTTCTCGACCTCGAGGAGGACCGCTGCGAGGTGGGCAGAGGCGCCGTGTTCCGGCCTCATGAAGGTGCGCGCCTGGCCCCTCACCCTCACGATGCGGCCGGGGATGGCGACCACGTCATCGGGGGCCGAGGCCCCTGGGGGAGCGTAGGCGAGGTTGACCGAGACCTCGGGCATGACGTGGACGAAGAGGGACGAGCCCTCGATCGAGGCGACCGCCCCCTCGACGTGCCTCACTGCGGCCTCCTCCCGCCCCCTCTCGGGGCCGAATACCTTCATGCAGAGGTCGCAGGTCGCGAGGAATGGATGGCCGCTCCTGTGGAGGGAGCACGCGTCGCCCGCCCCGAGGAGCCTGTTCCATATCGAGTAGAGGGTGGCCACCGCGTGGGTTGGGTTGGTCTTGAGGTCCTCGGCGAGGAGGGCAGCGTAGGTCTCCGCGTCCTCGGCAGAGACCCCGAAGGAGGAGAGCGCCTGGGCGTGCTTGGAGGCGGGGGCGGAGAGGTAGGAGCTGACCGAGGCCTGGGTCAGGCCGAGGAGGCCGGCTATCCTCCCCTGGGAGAGCCCGTCCTTGTCGAGCCTCCTCGCGACAAGGGCGCGCATCGAAGGGAGGAAGGTGTCGACCATCATCTCGCAGGGCGGGTGCATATCATAAGTGACTTATGAGGTCGTTTATAAGAGTCGCTCGCGGCCGGCCCGCGAAGCGAGATGGGGACTTATGCGGAGTCGTCCTTCCACGAGGAGACCCACGGGAGGACGCTCGGGAGGAGCCAGAGGATGGCGTTCGTCGCCGTCTTCTCGGCACTGGTCGCCGTATGCACCATCATCGCGATCCCGCTCCCGAAGCCCATCTTCGAGATCACGCTCGCCCCCGCCGTGTACTTCTCGCTCGCCGTCCTCGCCGACAGGTGGGACGCCTTCGCGGCGACGGCAGTGGGGGGGTTCGCGGGGGAGCTGTTCAACGTCGCGACCAGGGGAGGCCTCCCTATCTACCCGTTCGGGATGGTGTGGGCCAGGGCGCCCGAGGTGCTCATAGTCGCATGGGCGGCGAAGAGGGGGAACGGGGCGCTCGCTGTGGCGATGGCGCTCGCCACAGTCTACGAGACGGTCGCATTCCTCGTCCCAGACTGGCTCTTCTACGCCTACGGCCTCTTCGGGTATGGGAGCCCGACAGACCTCTACTCGGCGTTCGTCCTGGCCGTCCCTGACCTCGCCACCCTCGCAGACCTCGCCTTCATCCCGGTCGCCTTCGCGATAATAGCCGCGGCCGGGCCGACCTTCAGGCGCCTGGGCTACCGTCCTTGACCAAGGGGGCCGCCCCGACGGGGCAGGGGAAGGTGCCGAGGGGGTTCCTCGAGAGGGTGGTGTTCTCCAACCTCGGGGCGAAGAGGGAGGCGCTCCTCGTCGCGCCAGGCCACGGGCTCGACAACGCGGTCGTCTCGCTCGGAGGAGGGAAGGTCCTGCTAGCCACGAGCGACCCCCTGTCGGTCATCCCCGCGGTTGGCTTGGAGGAGTCTGCCTGGCTGAGCGTCCACCTTCTCGCCTCCGACATGGCGACCAGCGGTGTGAGCCCACAGTTCGCGATGCTCGACCTCAACCTCCCGCCGGAGATGCAGCTCCCGGAGGTGGCCAGGTACGTGAGGGCTGTGGGTAGGGAGTGCGAGAGGCTCGGGATCGCGATCGCCGGTGGGCACACCGGGAGGTATCCGGGCTCCGGCTACACGGTGATCGGCGGGGGTACCATGTTCAGCGTCGCGGGCGAAGGCGACTACGTCACCCCGGCGATGGCTCGTCCGGGGGACAGGGTGCTGATGACGAAGGGCGCAGCAATAGGCGCGGCGGCCGTGCTCTCCCGGGCCTTCCCCCAGACGGTGAGGGAGAGGGCGGGGCGAGCGCTTCTCCGAAGAGCGAGGTCGAGGCTCTCGGAGTGCTCGTCGGTCAGGGACGCGACCGCAGCCTCGGGAGTCGGGCTGCGCACCCAGGTCACCTCGATGCACGACGCGACCGAGGGGGGCATCCTGGGCGGGCTCTCCGAGCTCTCCGCCGCGTGCGGCTTGCCGGTCATCGCCGACGCGGACAATGTCCACGTCCCCGACGACGTCCGGGCGGTCTGCGACGCCTTCGGCCTCGACCCGCTCACCACGCTCAGCGAGGGCACCCTGATAGTGACGTGCGCGCCCGGCTCGGTCGTCGGGGTCCTCCGGGCGCTCCACGGCGCGGGAGCGGAAGGCTACGAGATAGGGCGCATCGGGAGGCGCGGCCAGGGGCGAGGCCTCTGGCTGTCCAGCCGCGGGTCGAAGCCCCAGCCACACTCCCCAGGACGGGACGGGTACTGGGCTGCCTGGTCGAAGGCCGTGCGGCTCGGGAGGGGCTGAAAGGCTAAAGGAGCGTGCGCGGGGCTTTGCGGGGCACTTGTCCGCGACGGACATCGCCGCCTCGCTCATCATGAAGCTCAAGCCTGAGGAGTGGCAGGCCCTCCGAGCGCTGGAGAAGTGCGCGCTCGGCAAGGCGACGACATCCGCGGAGTCGATAGCCAAGGTCTCCGGGCAGCCCATCGACAGGGTCAACTTCGGCCTCTCGGAGCTGAACAAGAGGAAACTCGTGGGGACCTCGGGGAGGGTCTACGAGATCTACGTGCCCGCGGTCGACCTGCTCGCACTCAAGTTCTATGTCGACAAGGACTACGCCAACGCCCTCGGGAAGCTGATCGCCAAGGGAAAGGAGTCGGACGTGTACGAGGTCCTTTCGGCCAAGGGCGAGCTCTACGCGCTCAAGCTCTTCAGGCTGGGGAGGACGAGCTTCCGGGACGTGACGCGGAAGAGGCACGCCTCGCCCAAGCAGCTCAACACATGGCTGGACTACAACTACCAGGCGGCGAGGAGGGAGTTCAACGCGCTCCAGAGGCTGGCGGAGGTGACCGAGAACGTACCGGTCGCAGTGGCGACGAACCGGCACACCGTCCTCCTCAAGGAGCTCCCTGGTGTGAGGCTCGCGACCCGCCCCGACCTGGTCGACCCGGCGAAGGTCCTCCGGAAAATAGTCGGGGCCGTCCGCGAGGCCTACGCCGGGGCGGGGATGATCAACGGCGACCTGAGCGAGTACAACATCCTCACCGACGGGGCGTCGGTCTGGCTCATAGACTGGCCGCAGTGGGTGGGGAAAGACCACCCCAACGCTGAAGAGATGCTGAGGCACGACATCGGCGCGGTCGCGAAGTTCTTCGAGCGCGCGTACGGGGTGTGGACCGACGCGGAAGGCCTTGTGCGCCACGTCACAGCGGGCGGGAGGATGCCCGCGATCAGAACAGAACGACGCGCTTCTCTAGGATGAGGTCGGTGATGTTCCGGATGTCTCGGAGCTGGTCGTCCAGGATGCTCTCGGCCTCGCGCCTAGCCTTCGATTCCTTCGCGCCCTTGTCGAGTACCAGTGCCGCGCTCGCTATCTGCGGGTGGTCGATGGGGCTCCCTATCCTGCTCAGGATCCTGACGTAGACCTCCCTGACGCCCTTCACCTCCGCCGCTATCTGCTCTGCCGCGTGGACGGCCACCGCGTTGTAGAGCTTGCCCGTGTGGTTGACGGGGTTCTTCCCCGCCGTCGCCTCCATGGAGTACTGGCGCATGGGCGAGATCAGGCCGTTCACCCTGTTCCCCCTTCCCGTGTTGCCGTCGTCGCCCTGCTCGGCGGAGGTCCCTGTCACGGTGAGGTAGTAGCTCCCGTGCTTCGCGTCGTCCGCCTGGTTGAGCCTCACGTTGACTTCGAGCGGAGACCGGGACACCAGTTTGTTCACCTCCTCCCTCACGTCGGAGATGATGCTGGCATACTCGCTCGCGTCCTTGATCTGGCCTCCGACCATCGCCGCCGCGACCGTCACGTTCAGCTTCTTGCCCACCCTCATCCCCATCACCTTGACGTCCTCGCCTACCGCGGGGTAGACCTTCTTGAACTTCGAGGAGTTGAGCAGCTGCTCGATGTCGAAGACCACCCTCTCGGTTTCCGAGAGAGGGGCGAAGCCCACCCCGACCGAGGTGTCGTTCGCCACCGGCATCGCCTGCTTCCTGAGGAAGACCGCTACGAGGTCAGGGGAACCGGGACGTATCATCGTCTCGACGCGGGTGTGCTTCTTGGGGTCGAGGAACCTCATCGTCCCCCGGATGTAGTTCGCGATCGCCTCCTTGGCTATCGACTCGACGGGGACCTCCTCCCTCTTGCCCCCGATCGGGACGACGTCGGTGGCGCGCCCCGCGACCAGGATGAAGATCGGGTCGATGACCCTCCCGCCTCCGAACTCGGCGTGCGACTTGCCGCCTACGAGAAGACCCTTGTCGACGTTGTGGTGGAAGATGACGTCGAAGTTGTCCAGGTAGTACTTCGACAGAGCTATCGAGACGGCCTCGCAAGCGCCGTCGATGATGCTATCGGGATGGCCTATCCCCTTCCTTTCGACTATCTCGACCTCAAGGTCTGAGACAGAGTCGGGGAGGACCTCGGTGTGGATTGACCTGTCCATCTATGATCCATCCTTTGTCGCGCGTGTCAAGCCGGTTCTAGTCACAGCGAGCTTTCCAGCTTCACGTAGAGGACGTTGTCCCCGCGTATCACTACCTTGCCGTAGTTGGCCGAGAGGCGCCCCCCCTCGAACTCCTCAGCGTCGACGAGTATCACGTTCATGAAGGCGTCGACGTTGGAGACCCTGCCCTTGTACTCCACGTCGGTCTTGAGCCTGATCACCGCCTTCTTGTTTATCGCTTTCTTTAGGACGTCTAGCGGCCGCTTGGGGACCTGTTGAGAACCGTTCACTTTGATTTGCGACCGACCTTGAACCGGTGATAAAAACGTTTCAAGCCCGCAAGTGGAGATGATACCTCCCGGGCTCGGACATCAGGGTCTGGGGGCGGAAGTGCCCGGCGTTCTCCGAAATATTGAATCTTGCCGTGCTCACTGCGTTGCGTTCGTCACGTAGATGACTTTGAAGTAAAGCGTGTTGCTGTAGGGATCGCTTGCGCCCGGAATCGTGAAAGATTGCGTGGAGCCTGCATTCGTTGATGAACTAGATGAGGATGTCACCATTACTAGGCAACTGCCGCCGCTTAGGTAGTTCGGCTGCCCGTTCCCGACAATGAGCTGGCCGTCTGTGCAAGCGGCCCCAAACACGCCCCCGTCCCTGCCTCCGAGCAGCCATCCCGGCAACCCGACTGCGTAGGTGCCGCTCGCGCCTGGCTTTGCCGTGATTGAGTATGCGACGACGGTGCCCTCATTGGCATTGGATGGGCCGCCAATGAGGAGGACGTCCTGGCTGGGCACGACGGTGAAGTTTCCTGCGGGGGACGACTCGAATGCCCCAGGTTCAGGGCCCAGTATGTGAAGAAGGCTGGTGAGGTTCAGGAGAGTCGGGGAGCTTGAGAGCTCATAGAGTTGGACGCAGATTACTGCTGGAGAGCTAGTCCCGACTACCAGAGTCCCGAAGCCGTGAGCAGGACCCAGCACCGATGCGCAACAGGCGAGGAGGGCTGTGCTGCCCGAGGCGTTGTTGCTCATGCAGCCCGTCGAGACGGTCGTCATCGTGGTCGCCTCTGTCGTGGTTGTCGCAGCGGGTTCGGTGACAGTCTTCCTGGATACGTAGGAAGGGACCAGAAGGAGGGCGGCGGAGAGGAGGACTGCTGCGACCAATATCGTCGCAGCAACGTAGGGGAGACTCCGTCTTCCGGTCACAGGCTGAGCCATTAGTCACTTTGGGCTCCTCCGTCGCCCTAATACCTTTGTCCGAATGGATTCCACCTCACGTGAGCTGCCGGATGAGCAGCAACCACTGGCTCAGGCGGATTCTGCGGACAGAAGAACTGGTCCAGCCGAATTCAACCCCAGCCAATCCAAGAGAGATCCTGCAGCGCAGAAAAAGAACGTTCGTCGTTCGCAAGTGTGGTCATTCTCTATTTCTACGAGTATTGCAAGTGCAGGGTCTCAGAAGCTGACTCTCGGACCTTAGGAAGAATTAAGCCTCGGCCGCGCTAAGTGAAAGCGTGAGCACGGTAGCCCCGGGAACAGGCTGGGAAGAGCATCGCGAAGATAGGAACGCCGAAAGAGTGATCTTCCTAACCGGTGGCGGGACCTCGGGCTCCAACGCGGGACCCGGCGGTGGCGGAGGTGGGGCATCCAGCCCCACAGGAGATGCCGCGAGAAAGCGGCTCAAAGAGTTCATCACGAAATTGCAGGCCCTGATGAAGCAGGCATTCGAAGAAGACGGCGAGATCTACTTCGGAGCGAGAAAGGAAGAAGCCGCGAGGGCCTTCGAAGAGCTGGTCACGGACCTTGAAGCCTTCGTAGAAATTGAGAAGGGCCTGGACCGTATTGCCGCCGTGGACCTGATTCCTGAAGGCCTCTCCGGGGATCAGTTGTCATTGAAGCTGGACCTGTTTGAAGACGCGGTGAAGGAGTTTCAAAATATCCGCAATTCAAGCCTGGCTGAAAGGGCACTCAACCGGATACGAAAGGCTCTCAAGAAACCACTCGACCTCGCTGAGCCCGTCGTGGATTCGGTCCTTGATGTGCTTGGAATAAAGGGCCCGGTCAAGGAACTTCTGACGGTGCTGGAAAAAGCCGTGGGAAACAGTCTGGAATAGGCAGCCCATAGGCCCTTGGAGAGGCAGTGCCTTGACTGGCCCAGCGGCGTCCTTCAAGGTCGTCCGCATTCACGTCGCCCTCCTACGATAGCGGAGAGAAGATGACACATGGGCGCCCATCGGGAGGGGTGAGCCTGATTTCCATGCCCGAGCTTCGGCCAAACTACCAGCAACCGGCTGATGATTCTGGCAAGTTGGTTGCGCGATAGTTCTCGAGGCTTCGGTTTAGAGCGAATGAAAAGGCATCCGTGTGGTGGGGGGCCTAGCCGCTCTCCGGCGAGGCCATCGCGTACTTCTTGAGGAGCCGGGGCTTTGTGAGGACTTCCTTGACGAGGTCCCTGTGGCAGTGCTGGCCGGCCCTCTCGTAGCAGAGAAGGGTGACCGTCTTCGTCCGGCCGAGGGCAGCCAGAGACAGGAGGGCCTCCGCCCCCTCTGGGCTGTGCTCGAGCTCGGAGAGGAAGGCGTCGGCGAACTCCTCCCAACTCAGCCCGCCCTTCTTGTAGTCGGAGAGGAGGTCCTTGCCAGGCGAGAGGGGCTTGAGCCATAGGTCGAACCTATCCTTCTTGACGCCCCTCGGGTAGTAGCGGGTGATCAGGACTCTGACGCCGTCCCCGGGCTCTCTCGGCTCGTAGATGCTCTTGGTCTGGATGGCCGTGGCTGTCCCCCCGAGGGAAGGTTTCGGGAACGCTATTATCTTGGCGGGGCCGCCGATGCGCTCGCCATGGCCGAACCCTCGGGCGTAAAGCGCCTCACTATCGGGGAGGCGTTCGCGGTCGCCAAGGGCCTGGGGACGCTCGGGACAGGGTCGACCGCCCTCGACGGCCTCCTCGGGGGAGGCTACGCGGAGGGCAGGATCACCGAGGTCTTCGGGCCCAGCAGCTCGGGGAAGAGCCAGCTCGCCATGCAGGCGACGGTCATGGCCGCTGCCAAGGGCTGGCGGTCTGTCTACGTCGACACCGAGGCCACATTCAGGCCGGAGCGGGTCGCCCAGATCGCAGAGGTGAGGGGGCTCGACCCCAAGGCGACGCTCGACAGCGTCTTCTTCGTGAGGGTCCGCGAGGTCGGCGCCCAGACGAGGGCGATGGAGAGGATGGCAGACGACGAGAGGGTGAGGTCGGCCAAGCTCCTCGTCGTGGACACCGTCACGAAGAACTTCTCGCTCGCGTTCCCGGACAAGGAGCTAGTAGGGAGGCGGCAGGGCGCGCTCGGGGCATACCTCAACAGGATGGCGGTCGACGCCTACCTCAACCGAAGGGTCGTGCTCCTCACCAACAGGGTTGCGTCCGTGACCCGAGACGGCGTCACGAGGGACGTGAGCCTTGGCGGCCTGACCCTGAGGAAGTTCGCCAGGGCTGCAGTCCGGTTGAGTCGCGATGGCGGGGCGGTGCTGGCGAGCCTCGAGTTCCCGCCGGGGGCTGGCCCCCCGACGAGGTGCCGGCTCTCGGAGAGGGGCTTCGAATAGACGGGTTGCCCACACCTGAACCCCATGGTTCTAAATAGAGGCGGCGCGCCCGAGCCCACGTACCTCCATGGCCCCGAAGAAGCTCGTCCTCGCTGTCGCGGTGGCCGTCCTCGTCCTTGGGAGCCTGGTCGCGGGCTCCTACTTCCAGGTCCTCGGAGGCAGCAAGGGTCAGGGGACGGCCTCCTCTTCAAGCTCGGCTGGGGTCTCATCGCTTCTGGGCAACTCGGTCGGCCTGCGTCCGAGCTGGCTCGCCAACGACCCGGCGATAGTCGGGAACACCTCGAAGATAGACTACCCACCGGACTACGGGGTCCTCGCCAACTTCACCCTGGCTGTGATCAACAGCGACAGGCAGGCCGCGGGGCTGCTCCCCGTGGCGCTGAGCAGCATACCTTCAGGGCAGCAGCACGCGGATTCGATGGCGTACTACGGCTACTTCAGCCATTGGGACAACCAGGGGTACAAGCCATACATGAGGTACAGCCTCCTAGGGGGGACCGGGAGCGTCGAGGAGAACCTGGCGCTGAACTACTGCAGCCAATCCCAACCTGGCGAGGCATCGCCGCCGCCGATGCCCTGCTCGCTGGCGACGGAGGAGAACGCGATCAACTCGTCGGAGTGGGGGATGATGAACAACGACACCGCCTGCTGCGACAACGGGCACAGGCTGAACATCCTCGGCCCCATCCACAACAGGGTATCCGTGGGAATAGCGTACAACGCCACGACCATGTTCCTGGTCGAGGACTTTGAAGACAGCTACGTGACGTCGCCTTCGATCACGCTCTCCTCTGGCGTCGTGAACTACAGCGGGAGGATACCAGACAATGGCCCGAACTGGCTTCGGAACCCGTCGGGAGAGGAGATCACGGTGTACTTCGACCCGATCCCCAAGGCAATAGGGGCGGCCTCGCTAGCCCTCACACCGTCGTGCGGCGAGTACAGCGAACAGAGCGAGCCGGCGCAGTGCAAGTACCAGGGGGCGTACGACCCAGGCGTCCAGGCCACCACGGTGTTCGCTCCCTGTCCGGGCGCCGCGGTCTGCGCATCGGGGAACTATACTTACGCCAATAGTTGGACACACAACTCGGGGACCTTTGATGTGGTCTTCTCCATCGCGTCGCTAGAGTCGACCTATGGGAACGGCGTCTACACGCTGTACCTCTGGCCGGGCGTGAGGGCCCCCGAGGCCATCACCAGCATTAGCCTGTTCGTCAACGGCGCCCAGGGCTCGGCGGGCGCCTGAAGCGCGTCGCCTTTATTGCAAGAATCGCAAACTAGACCAGGGGGAGGTCGGTCGGCCGCCGCGTGGCGTCGACTTCGCCCATCAAGCATTTAAGCAAACCCCGACGACGCATCCCGAACGATGTTATCGAGCAGCATGATCAAAGAGGAGGTCGACCTCATTATCGAGTCCATAGTCAACAGCAAGCTTGAGGACGCGAGGCAGCGCCTGGCGCACCTCAACCCCCAGGTCTCCTCGGAGTACGGCAAGGGCGCACTGCTCGCGCTCAACGGAATAGTCAACGTCACGGAGAACAAGACCCCTGACAAGATGGCCGACCCGGACAAGATCCTGAGGGCGGCCGAGAGGATCCCAAGGGTCGAGATGACGGACGACCTCGACAAGGGGTACCTTCAGACGGTGGGCAAGTGGGCGAAGCGCTTCAAAGAGTCACGAAAGTGATCCCCAGGGTGTAGAGAAACACCCAGGTGAAGATGAAGAGCAGCGCAAAGCTCCCGACCCCCGTCGTGTACACCTTCCCTTGCTCCTCCTTTGGGAACTTCTTCCCCACGGTCGCCCTCAAGAAGTAGTACGACGCGATGAAGAGAAAAAGGCCGAAGAGTATCCCGAAGTTGTAGTCAGGCGTAAGGCCCCCGACGCAGGAGCCTGCGTTGGTCGCCGGCGGGAGGATGACCTTGCAGCCGAAGAGAAGCTGCGAGGTGGTGCCGCCGAGGGCGCCGAGCCCCACCCTGAACCAGAATATCTTGTCAAGGTCTGAGATCGGCAACAAGACCACTCTAACGAAGTAACTCTGCAAAACCGCTGCGGCTCAGTAGGTTAATAAAACTTGCACGTTCCGCGGCCAGCAAGCCCCAAGTTGATAGAGATGTCGTCGGGTCCAAGGTCGAAGGCTTCGCTTTCTGGGCTCGAGTTCAGGGTCCTCTCCAAGGAGATGCTGTCGGCCCTGGAGGGGACGTACGTCTCCAACGTCTACTCCGTGGGGGAGAGCCAGCTCCTGAGGATGAGGAGGGCAGGAGGGGACGAGGTGTCGGTCGTCCTGTCTCCGAGGCTGGGGGCTTGGATCACCGAGAGGCCGGCGAGGGTGGAGACGACGGAGTTCACCACAGCGCTGAGGTCGAGCCTCCTCCGCGCGAGGCTGGCCTCGGTCTCACAGGCCGACCTCGACAGGGTGCTGACGCTGGGGTTCGAGGGGAGGGGAGGGGAGGGGCCCACCGCCCTCGTCCTCGAGATGATGCCGCCGGGGAACCTCGTCCTGACCGGGGGCGACGGGAAGGTCGTCGTCGCGCTGAGGGAGGTGAGGGCAGAGGGGAGGAGGGTCTCCAAGGGACGCCCCTACGCCCCCCCGCCCCAGACCAGGGCCTCGCTGGAGACCCTGACCAGGGCAGACCTGGAGGCGGCCCTGGCCAAGGAGAAGACGCTCGGCAGGGCGCTGGGGAGGGGGCTGTCGATCCCCAGGAGGTACGTCGACGAGATTCTAGATAGGGTCGGGATGGCGCAGGGGTCCTCGGCGGACGTCACCCCTGCGCAGGTCGACGCGCTGATGAAGGCGGCGAAGGAGCTTGTCGAGGAGCTCGACGCCCCGTGGCCCTGCCTGGTCAGGACCGAGGGAGGGACGGTCGAGCCTTTCGCCGTGAAGCCCACCCGCCTCGACGTGGTGAAGTCGGCTCCGAGCTTGAGCCCGCTGTTGGACGAGCTGCTCCTCCCGGAGCTTCTGGCGGGGGAGGAGGGGAGGAAGGAGGCGAGCGAGGGCGAGGGGGAGGCAAGAGAGAGGAGGTTGGCGGAGTACAGGGCGACGATCGCGGGCCTAGAGTCGAAGAAGGCGTCCCTCGCCGCCCGGTCTGCAGACCTGAGGGAGCTGGCCGCGAAGGTGAGGGGGGCGGGGGACGCCGCCGAGGCGGCAGAGATCGCGATGTCAGTCCCCTCCCTCGAAGGCTTGGAGGGGAAGGGCCAGGCCGCCATGGCCTCCGCGATATTCGACAGGGCGAAGAAGGCGGAGCGGGAGATAGGCGACATCGAAGAGGCGATCGAGGGCGTGGAGGCGAAGCTTAGGAAGGAGGGGGAGAAGGCGACCGCGGCCAGGCCCAGGACGACGGCCCTCTCGAGGGTCAAGAGGGAGTGGTACGAGAAGTTCAGGTGGTTCTTCACCACCGGAGGGAAGCTGGCGATAGGGGGACGGGACGCCCAGAGCAACACCACCCTCGTCCGCAGGCATCTCGACAGCGGGGACACCGTCTACCACGCGGACCTGTTCGGCTCGCCTTTCTTCGTCCTGAAGGGGGGCCGGGACCAGACCGAGCAGGAGGTGAGGGAGGTGGCGAAAGCCACCGTCACGTTCAGCAGCGCGTGGAAGACCGGCCTAGGGGCGGCGGACGCCTACTGGGTCACCCCCGATCAGGTTGCAGCCGCCGGGCCGAGCGGCGAGTACCTCGCCCACGGCTCGTTCGCGATAAAGGGGAAGAAGAACTTCGTGACCAAGAACCCGGTCGAGGTCGCGGTCGGAGTGGACGGTAGCGGGCGGGTCGTCTCCGGGCCTGAGGAGGCGATAATGGCCGTCGCGAAGGCGCACGTCGAGCTGGTGCCGAGCAGGGACAAGCCCTCCGACACGGCGAAGAAGGTGCTCCACGAGCTCCTCCCCTACGCCGGCCAGGAGGCGGGGATAGGGGTCGACGACGTCCTCAGGATGCTCCCGGCGGGCGGCGGGAAGATAGTCAGGAGGAGGGCAGACAGGCCCGAGGCCTAGCAGCGCGGAAACCGTTTTATCCGATTTCGCGCGAGTCGGCACAGCCGATGTCTGAACCGGTACGCGAGAGCTACCTATTCCTCCCCTCTTACGCCCCTGCGGTGGTCTACCTCACCTTCTTCG
>Ga0335077_10004871_pt1 | contig 16405 bp, 17 predicted proteins | sample Lox_Sample_31_FD_207151 | JGI IMG/M metagenome (GOLD analysis project Ga0335077, IMG submission 207151) | Soil microbial communities from Loxahatchee National Wildlife Refuge, Florida, United States - Lox_Sample_3.1 | ecosystem: Environmental > Terrestrial > Soil > Wetlands | place: USA...
GCACGTGCACATCCGGGAAAACGGAATTGCGCGTGATCGCCGTAACGACAGAATCCGTGATGTCGCTGCTGCGTGTCCACGCGTTTTCGCCCCTGATACCAAGTAGCCCATCCCATGTTTCCGCGGAATTCTTTGTTTCATATGACGCATACACTGCGTTGATGGTCTGAGCGTAGGAAAATTGGTTGGTGAGCAGCGGGTCTGGTGTCGGGACGCCGTTTGATGGGTCGACGTCTAATCCAATGTTGCTGTCGTAGTACGTACCTTTTTCAGAGGAGTAGCCGATTTTCAAGATGTGGCCGCGTGAAATGGGAAGCGAGTAATCTATATCAGCTTGGGTATCGCTGAAGGTTTCCCGCAGCGCCACCTCGGTCATTTGACTTGCCGACGGTGGCAAGAGACCCACTACGACATTGTCATACGATCCATCGGGTGACTGAGTTGATCGTGTCAATGAGACTTCCAGTTCCTCCGAGGGTCGGTCAAATTTGTGATTCCACACGAGAGACTCGTCCAAATCAGTCTCTCGATCATGTCGCGTACCGTAGCCGCTGGAGTCACTCACCACGACGCCAGTAAGGTCCGCGCCAGAATTCACTTGGGTAAAGTATCGATGGCGCTGATGGTCGCTTGCGCCAACTGACAGCTCCAGAGAGTCGAGACTGCTGAGATCATATTTAGCATCTAGTCCAGCCGTCGGGGTCGATTGCCAAATCACTTCATCGGTTGAGCTTGATGAGTTGACGGTCGCATTTCCTGCTTCGCTATCTTGGGCCACCAAGTCGGAGCGAATTATTCGCTCCCGGACATCATGACGGTCCCCAAGGTTCAATGTGAGACTGAGCGCTCCGCTGTGATAGGCAACATTCGCACTGGCGAAAGCACGATCGTCGTCGCCCACGCTAGCCTGCACCGACATTGAGAGGAGCTCCTTGAGTTCCTTCTTTGTCACAATGTTGATAATTCCCACAGCACCTTGCGCAGAATATTGCGCCGGCGGCACTGTGAGTATTTCAATACTCTGGATCCCTGTAGAGGACATGGTAAGAACGTTTTGCGCACCCGCAGCTCCCGTTAGTTGCGGCGCCGGCTTGCCATTCACCAATATGGTTACATCAGTGCTCCCGCGTAGGGAAACGACCCCTTCGGAATCTACGTCAACAGACGGGATATTATTTAATAGGTCACTGAGCGAGTTATTAAGAGCCTTCGCGGTTGCATCGAGAGTGTAGACTTTCCGATCGATCTTGGTCTCTACAATCAGGTGCTTGGCCGTTATCTGAATCTCCTGCAGTTCCGCTGGCGCGACACTTGAGGGCTGTTGGGATACGCAGACAAGCGGAGTTCCGGCCAGGATCACACTCGAAACGTATAGGGACGTACGCAAGTTCCTGGGAGTCGATAAACGAGCGTCGCGCCGGCGGGGACGCAAAAACCACATCGTGGTGATCACCATGGAGATCTTTGTTTTATACGCCGCTTGAATGTCCTTGAGCAAACGAGCCGGTTGCAATGTGTATCCTCCGGTGCACTCACAGTGCTCGCTACCGGCAGGATATGCGCGACCACCTTGCGAAGAAGAACACCCTGAAACAGCTGCATCGCTGGATCTCCCTCATGCAACACGTCATCGACGCCAAGTACTACATCAAAAGAACCGAAGAGTTGGCGCACCCTCATTCGATGCAGACTTTCGATGATATCTGGGGCGTGCTGCTCGCCTTTCGAGGAGCAATCATTTCATATGCGAAGTGTTTCGCGAGCGCAGGTAAAGGCAAGATAAGACTCGAAAAAGCAACCGTGTTTGCGGCCAATCCTGAGTTGAAGGCTCAGCATCAACGAATTATTGACCTCCGGAATAAATACGTCGCTCATTCCGATGATAACGAAATGGAACGGACATCGATCGATACCAATGACACGCCGAGCGAACTCGTTATCCGTCTAAGTTATGAGGTCTCGTTTCCTTTTGATCGGATGTACGAACTACGTGAGTTGATTAAGCACTTGGACCAGTATGTAGCGGACCGTCTTGGCAGACACGTGAAGGCAATTGAGCGTCAAATAGGGAAACCGGTCCGCGTCCTACAGGGCAGCGGTGTCCTGTAGCTCAAGTGGGTCCCCAAAGCTGTCGATTCACTGCGGACTTGATGGGATTTACACAGAACCCGCAATTGGGCTGCCGCGCTCTCAGAATTCGTCTTCGAGCCAACGGAGAATGCCAGGGACTAATGCGCCAATAGTTGGATTCCTCCGAAGGTGAACGGCGACCGAGGCAGCGAACCAACTCTACGGCCAACAGGGAGCCGGCCAATACGGAAACAAAAGCGAAGGGGGCCAGAATCCGTTCGTCGGGCAGCGCACTCAGTCGGCCCGTGGAACAGAGCGTCTTAAACAGAGAGTCGTAGGCCAGGCCAGTTATATCGGCCGCAGACAGACCGGCGAACCGCCCGGCGATGATGACTGCGGACTCAGGGCCTATGCGTTCTGACCGGACCTCCTCGACTGATACACCCAAATGTTCGGCGATGTGATGCTCGCGCGAAACTTCGGCCTCGTCGGGTTCATAGATGCAACTCAGACAGGCGTGCAGAGTCGGCTGCTTGTGATGGTGGATGACGATCTCGCGAATGTCCGTTGTGGACGCGTCAAAAACCTCACCGGGAAATTCATTCTGTAGTTCGCGGCGCGCGCGTCGACTGTCGACCACGACGATCAACCTCGGGAGCCAAGCTGTGTCAGATTTCTCCGGGAGATCTTGAAGCCGGCATCGTCGGGGCACCAGCTCGAGGGAAGGGAGGAAGGGTTGCGCTCTCTCTGCAAGCCGATCGGCCTTGGACTTGGAAATGTCATCTGGCTGGAACCAGACCTGTCGGTTGAGATTTCCAGAGGTGACGTGATCATCGTCAACGACTTCCAGCCGGCCCCGCAGATCGAGGTGGCGTGCGGCCCAGAGAAAGCCGTTCCCGATTGCCCCGGCTCCAGCCATGTAGGCGTGACCCAGCTCAATGGGCTCGCTCAGTGCCTCCACCTCAATTCCCAGCTCCTCGAAACCTATGATGAGCGGATCGTTCAGCGTGAACGGCAGTTCACCGCCAGTTACGCGATACACGACAGCCGCGGCGGCATAGCATGCGGTTAGTAGCCGGTACAGCGGCGGGATGGCTGCGCACGGCTTCAATGGCACCTGATGGCTCGTGACGGTGACCGCGGTCGGGTCGACAAGCAAGTTCAGGCGCCGTCCGCTTGTATGGGGACGGGCCGATCCGATGATCAGCTCGAGGTGTGCCGTGCCACCGCTAGTCGTGCTTGCGCGCCGGACGGTCCGCTTTAAGAGATCGCATACGCGCTCGGCGATGTCTGCGGCCACTGGATCAGTGGGGTCAGCGGAAACGACAATATCAACATCGAGAGCCACTGAGGCGGAGTCGACACTGATCCCCAACGCTGCAGCGAGCGTGAGGGCGTTTTCTCGGCGCGCGTCAGCGGTTAGGTAATCGTCAGCCACGACCGGGTCAGCTCGTCTTCGGGTATCTCCTGCCACCGGCTCGTTGCCGTGAATCGATACACCTTCGTGTGGGCCAGGAAGTTCTGGAGGGTCGTCTGCATGGCGAACTGAGGGACAACCAGAGACAAGGCACCTTCATGACGAACGATTGCCCATCGGTCGTCCGCCTTCGAGTGAAAGGCCTCTGCCGGATGAGAATGCACCTGAGCGGCGACCATGAGGCGCCGCTGTCTCAATGCCGCGTGCAGTTCAGTCATGCCGCGGGGTGGGATGTGAAACATGTCGACCTCGGCAGTCTGCTCCGGCCGGTAGGCGTCAATGACGTCAATCGTGGCGGAACCTCGGCGCCCGAGCCAAAGAGCGACGCATTCACGGCGAGCATGTCCCGCCTCGCGGAGCCAGGCGAGAGTGACCTCGACGATTGCGTTGGTGCACGTGACATGCACTTAGCCGCTTCCTTTTTGCCAGGCATGCCACAACTGCGTGAGGATGCCGCCAAGGCTGTAGTTCGAGAGGTTTTTCAGGCTTTCCCACGAATCGGCAACGTGGCTAGGATGGGTGTGATATTCGCGTGCTCCGCGCATGCACACAAAAGGCCGATTCGTCGCGGGATGCGGGCCGCCATTGAAGACGCCGGTTGGATTTTGCGGCAGTGCCGTCAGCGGGGACCCATCCGCCGAAAGCAAGGTGATCGATGGCGGCAGATCGTTCCAGTTGTCGCATTGAAGCCTGAGCCGCAGGGTCGTTCGACCGGGCGCGGAGAATGAACAATCGATCAACGGAAAGGTGACCGCGTGCAGCGTCCAACCGCGACGGGTGGCCAGGGCAGCTGTTAGGTGCCGCGCTTCCTCCTCGAAGAGCGCTTTGGCCGCGGCCGGGTGCATCAGCCGCCGCCACCTTCACTCGGACCCCAGTCGATTTCGACCTTGCCGGAAAGGCCGTTTTCGGCGTAGCTCTTCGAGGGATCGACTACGCGCTTTCCGGCCGGGCTGGCGACGCTCGCGATCCAGTTCGTCGTGTCCTTGATATGGAGGGCGTGCTTTGCCTTGTCGAGTTCCACCTGTACCGCCTGGTTGACGGGAACCCGGTTGAAGCCCTCGGTGGGAAAGAAGCCCGCCGTGGTTGAAACGGACACTTCGACGGCGTGCTCGCGGTGCTGTTCCTCCTCATGGTGGTGGTCGGTCATGGGTCGCTCCTTACGGCCGGAACACCCGGCCATCTCGCGACACATAATATATGGCCATAAAATATAGTGTCAATGGCCTTTATATACGTCTTTTTACTTGCATTACTGGCCAGCACATCTATAATAAACGCCGGTAATACAGGAGCTTGCAGCACGTGGACCGGCGCCAGATGACTTTGATGCTGAGCGACAAGGAGATGAGCCTGCTCGATCGGCTCTCCGAGAGCCGCGGCATGTCCAAGACCGCCCTGGTCCGGCAGGCGCTGCGGTTGTACCAGTCGGTTACCGAGCGGCTCGAGGCCGGCGAGAAGGTGTTCGTGGAGAAGCCCTCGACGAAAGAGAAGACCGAGCTGATGGTCTTATGAAGGAGCTGCTCCGGAGCGTCGTGCTGCTGAACCGCCGCTCGAAGGAGTTTGAGGACGCGCAAGTTTTTCGCGAGCTCGACCAGAAGAATTTCGATGATTTCGAGAAGCTGTGGAAGCCGCTGCTCAAGGCGCGCCGAGACGAGTTCGACACCTGGGAGGCGGCCGCCGAGGGCGATGCCCAGGACTCGCATTGGAAGTGGGCCAAGAAGGCCGCCGAAGCCCTGGCCAGCTTAGGGCGCGATGAGACCTATGCCCTCGAATGCGCCGGTGAGACGCAGGGGTTGATGCTGGTCAAGACGTCGGCCTTCGCGCGGCTCGACGTGCAGCGGGGCCGTGACTTGGTCTACATCGAGCTGCTGGCGACCGCCCCCTGGAACCGGCCGCGCCTCGTGAAGGCCGAGGCGCGCTACAAGGGTGTGGGCCGTGTGCTCGTCGCGGAGGCGATTAACTTGAGTCACCACCTCGAGTTCAACGGTCGCCTGGCTCTTCACTCGCTCCCGCAGTCCGAGAGCTGGTATCGCGATATCGCCAAGTTCACGGATCTTGGCTACGACGAGGAGAAGGAGATGGTCTATTTTGAGGTCACCGAGGCGCAGGCCGCGGCGTTCCTCGCAGGTTAGAAGGAGAAGGCGCATGGAGTCCAAATACTCGAACGACTGGCTGCGACGAAAGATCGCAACCGATCCGGATGAGGATCCGGAAGCGGGACCCTCGGTCCTTCCGGTGATCTTAGCCGCCGGACGTGCGAGCGCGCACCCGGAGAGTTTTGCTGTCGCCGGCGAGCGCACGGGCGTGCCGATGCGCATTGCGCTCGGGGTGCTGGTGCGCCAGCTGCGCTCGGACGCCGGGCTCACGATCGCCGAGCTCGCCGTGCGGGCGGATATCTCCGAGGAAGAGCTGCGCTGCGTCGAACACGACCCTCACTACACGGCTCGGGCACGGTTGATCCATCAGCTGTCGGCGTATTTTTCAGTGTCCCTCACCATGCTTTCCCAGATGGCAGGAGCCACCCATGAGGTCGATCGGGTACTGTTCAACGAATCGGTGCGTTTCGCTGCGCGCTCAGACGATGTGTCGACGTTGACCGCAGAGGATCGCGCCACGCTCCATGCCTTCGTCGCATTGCTGAACGAGCGCGCGAAAGGGTGATCCGTGGCGGAGGTGCTCGTCGGGGAGTATGAGAAGCGCGATATCGACGCCCAGGTCGCGCGCATTCTCCGTGACCTCGGCGCTCCGGAGCCGCCCCTGGTTTTAAGCGAAGTGCGCGCGCTCCTGCACCTGGACCTCAAGTACTACAGCAGCACCGACCCGGGTCTTATCGAAGAGCTCAGCCACCGTTTCACGCTGTTCGCGCGCAAGACGCTCCCCGATGTGGGCCGGCATCTCTGGAGCGCGCTATCGAAATCCAAGCTCTGCTCTTTCTGGGTGCCCGACAGCGCACAAATCCTGCTCGATGAGAACGTGCCGCACTTAAAGCACCGCTGGATCGAGGCCCACGAGATCACCCACAGTATTGCGCCGTGGCACAAGGGATTCCTCTTAGGGGACAACCTCCAGATGGTCGATCCCGCCTGCCACGCGGTGCTCGAGGCCGAGGCGAACTACGGGGCGGGGCGGCTGCTGTTCCTCCAAGAGCGTTTCTCACACGAGGCGCGCGATCTTCCCTTGTCCTTCGCATCAGTGAAGCAGCTGGCGAGCCGCTATCACAACTCGATCCAGTCCACCTTCTGGCGAATGGTCGAAGAGCGCAACCCGGAAGATCCCGTGTTTGGCGTGATCAGCATTCACCCCAAGCACCCGAGCGTCGGCCAGCACGATGGGCCGGACGCCTGGCGCTACTTCATCCGCTCACAGGGCTTCCGCTCGCGCTTTGGCAACGTCCTTCCCGAGGACCTTTATCCCCTTATCGAGCGACACGTGTCACACCGCAAGACCGGGCCCGTCCTGGCCGCCGACGAAGTGCTCACCGATACCGCAGGTGCTCTATGGGAGTTCCACCTGGAGTCCTTCTCCAACGGGCATGCGCTCTTGACCGTCGGCTATCTCCTTCGGCCCCATCGCCTGATCGTCCCTGTGGCGGCGGCGGGGGGCTGAGTCACTTGCCCGCCGCGCGCGATGAGAATTTCCTGGCGGTCTCTTTGGGAAGGCCTGCTTAGATCTCGGCTTTTTCGGCCGCCCCTCCGGCGTCTGGAGGTTCACCGCTTTGGCAGCCCGGCGGACCGACCTCCGCCGATGCACTGGTCACCCTGCGACAAATCCACCGTGTCGCGTTTCAAGGCCTCCGTCACGTGCCCGAACGGGCACGTTCTGACGCTGCGGGCCCACAGCGTATCTCGCGACGGCGCCGTGGCGCCGAGTGTCGTGTGTCCCGCACCGCACTGCCGGTTCCATGCGTACATTCGCCTGGTCGACTGGGACTTCGGGGCAATCGAATGAATCCGCTTACTCGGAGTAACAATGCCTGACGTGTTCATCAGTCACTCCTCATCCGACAGATCCTTCGCGGAATTCCTTCACCGTCACCTAACAAGCGAGGGTCTGACAGTCTTTCTGGCTCCTCTCTCGTTGGCGCCTGGCCAGAGATGGCCGCAAGAGATTCTGAACGCCTTGGAGGCCTCGAGCTGGGTTCTATTCTTGGCGAGCCGCACGGCGTGCGCTTCCCCATGGGTACAGCAGGAACTGGGTGCGGCGTTGGTCAAACAGAAGAAGATCGTTCCGATTGTGTGGGACATTCCGCCTTCGCAGCTTCCGGGCTGGATTGGCCACATTCAGTCGGTCAACCTCGCAGGTGCGTCTCCCGAGCAAATTCAGGCTCAGATAACCGCTGTCGCAGGCCAGATTAAGGCCGACAAGGCAAAGGGGTTCCTTATAGGTGGCCTTTTGATTGCCGGATTGCTCGCACTCGCCGCAAGAAGCTAGTGCGGATAAGAGAGAAGCAGTGCACGACAAAGACATTGTCGAACGCGGTCTTGTTCCGCACTTCCAGGTCACCTGACCGGCATGAGTAGGGAAACGGATGAGGTTTCGCGCGAAGTGACGCATCCCTTCTGGCTCCGGCTGTTGCTTGAACAGAGCAAGAAGGCGACTGGGCCTTGTTGGTATGCCCTTTTCATGTCCCGTTGACGCCCTTTGTCAACTCCTAACACGCGCTGGTACCCTAGAAATACAGGCACTTGAGCCGGATTTGGCCGGCTCTTTGGCCCTCATAATGCCGAGGTTCTGCGACGTGCGGCGCGCTTGCGTTTCAGCGCACCGTCAATGGCGGCTGCCTGTGCATCTACCAGCTGCTGCTTCACGTCGAGCGCGCCGAGCTTTACGTAGACCCGGGAAGTGACATCGCTCCTATGCCCGAGCAGCTCGCCAATCATCTGAGCAGTGTGACCCGCTGCGCCGAGCCAAGAGCCTACCGTGCGGCGAAGATCGTGCAGGTGTAGATGCGGCAATCCGGCACCCTTGCGCATCTCGTCCCATGCATCCTGAAAACTGTCCCGGTGCCCGCGATCCCAACGTCCGACGAAGACATGAGGGTTACCCTCGACGCGCGCCAGGTTTTTGAGAAGCCCAACGCCGTCCGCATCGAGCGGCACAGTGCGGTCGGTGCCGTTCTTTGTGTCCACGAACTTTACGGTCCCGCCCTTGAGATCCACGTGTGACCAGTCGAGCTTCAGCAGCTCGCTCCGCCTCGCGCCGGTGCGCAGAGCGAGCCACACAAAAGCACGTGCGTGTTTGTCCGGGTGCTTGTTGATGGCCTTGGCGAGCTTCGGCAGTTCCGCCGGCCGGAGGATGACATCGCGCGATTTTTCCTCGTTCATCCCGACGCCAAGGCAAGGGTTGCGGAAGTCGCCTGGAAGGGTGCCCTCGGCGATTTGCCAGTTGATCGCTGCCTTGAGCGCCTGCAGCGCGCGGTTAGCGACGTAGGCGCCGCCGACGGGCCGCCGCCACTCGCCGCCACGCTTACCCTTCGCGGCCACCACGCGGCGCTCCGAGGTCCGCCGGTGCCAGTCGCGCACGTCGGCCGTCGTGACTTCGGTCACCCGCTTGGCGCCGAAGGTCTTCTCCAGGTGTGTCTTCCAGAGTCCCTCGAGGTCTGCGGGAGTGCGATCGGCGCCGTGCATCTTGACGTGCTCGTCGATGTAGCGATGCCAGAGCTGTGCCACGGTGCCGAGTGCGCGCTGCCGCTCCTCGGCCGCCTGGAAATCCTCGCCCTTGTCTGCAGCCGAGAGCGCGGCCCTGGCCCAAATGCGCGCATCATCGACCGAGTGATTCACTGTGCGCCCGAGCGTCTTCAGCCGCTGGCGGCCGTTCACCCGATAGCGCAGCACGAAGGACTTGACGCCGCCGGCGGTGATCCGCACTCCGAGTCCAACTTGGTTCGCATCCCACGTGAACTGTGGCTCGGCGTCGGTGCGCGAGTGGCGCATCGCCTTGACGTGGGCCTGCGTTAAAACCAGGGGGTCGGCCATGTGAGCAGCATGTGAGCAGACTGCATGGAAACCCACTATATTCGACCGAACTCGCCGGCGCTAGGTTTTAAGGCATTTCAGCAACCTACGTCACAAGACAACACTCGGCAAAACTCGTTTGGTCTGGCTACGAACCAGGGGGTCGGGAGTTCGAATCTCTCCGGGCGCGCCAAATTCCAAAATGTGAAGTCCCAGATCTAAGGTGACATTCTGGCTCCGTTCCCATCCCAGGAGGAGCCCATGAACAAGAATGAACTGAATCGATTGGTAACCTGGCGAGTCTCCGAGCCAGGTTGGACGCACGCACTTCCCGTGTGTGCGGTCCCGAGCGTCCGCGAGGGACGAGGCCGCGTCAGCGGCCGAGCAATCTCTCCGGGCACGCCAAATTTCAGGTTGGGCCTTCCTGTGTCCTGCCGTGACGCCACGTGTGCCGGTTCGCGCGGCGGACGACAACAAATGGCTTTCTACAGCTGAGCTCCACTCTCCGTCAGCACGTCCAGCATCTCTTTGTTGCCGGATACCTTGGCTAAATCGGCTGCTGTAGCGCCACGGTAATGGAGTTTTGTGTAGTCGACCCCAGCCTGCCGCAGGGCGCGTACGGTCTCGACATTGCCCTCCATCACGGGGATGAGAGCGGTGGGCATTTTCAATGGTCCGACAGCGATATCCGGCCTGGCTCCCAGAGCCAGCAAGCGCTTGGCCGCGGCGGAATCTCCGTTTTGCAAAGCGTAAGCCAGCGCCGTCATTCCTTCGTTGTCTGTCTGGTCAACGCCCTCTCCGGCAGCGATCAACTGCTTGACAGCGATAGTGGTTCGCTCGCTTGCCGCAAGCAGGTAGAGGGGCATTGGGCCTGCCGGGAGGTAGATTCGCGCCTCGTTGAGCGCGTCGCTCCGCTGGGGCCCGGTTGAGTCGGCCCACTTGACGTACTCCGCAAGGCCCAAGACCTGCCGCGCTGGAGAATCCTCGCAATTCTGGTTCAGCGCGCCGCGCGCGAGATCGATTGCGCCCTGCGTATCGCCTCGCACCTGCAACTTGAACCGGGCGTAATCGGAGCTATAGCAGCTTCCGGGGCCAAATTCCGCCAGGCGTTGTTTGTAGAGCGCTTCCATGCCGTCGAAATCTTTGCGTTTTTCGAGCAGGGCCAGGAGGTTGAGATAGGAGTTTTCGCGGGCGCGATCATAAGTGTCATGAGTCATTGGCCGGGCAATCGCTTCTCGATACCGGGATATCGCTTGATCGATCCTGCCCTGCATTTCGAGCGACTCTCCCCAATTGGTCCAGAGCCAGAGGTTGGGCGGGTTGGACCTGGCGGCATCTGCGAACAATTTCTCTGCCTGGTCGAAGCGGTGTTGATGTGCATATACGTAGCCAAGCAGGATCTTGGCGTTGGCGCTGTCGGGCCGGATCTGCAGCGCGGAGGACAGCAACGTCTCGGCTTGATGCAGACCTTCCGGGCCCCAATTGGTCTTCATCGCGATTCTTGCAAGCTCGACGTACCCGGCGTCCAGCCGCGGATTCTGACTGATCAGTTTTTCTATGATCGCCTTGGCCTCACGTAGTTGAGGCTCGTCCTCTGAATCGATCAGGGCAATGGCATGCTTGAGGTTGTTTTCCGGTGAGTTCTGTGCCACCTGCTGGTCACGAACCCAGGTTTGGAAGTCAGGCCAATCAATTATTTTGTCGATCCCCTGGCTTGCGAGTACCTCATCGCCCAGAAGCTCTCGTAGCAATCTTACGACCACCTGACGCGAGGTCCCCTGGCCTTGCGGATAGGCGATCGCGACGGATACGTGATGGGAGCCTGGCTGCGGAGAAGGCAGGAACGTCCTCCAGCGCTCGGAGTATTCCGGGCTGTTGGAAGCATCGGCTTGCGGTAGCAGGTCGATTCGCAACGCGGCGAAGTGCGGTGCCCCCGTGTAGTAATAGTCGAAGTCCGCGGTCCAGGCGCCGTCTGCTCTTTGCCTTACACTCAGACCGGACACCGTATTCTGACCGGGCAACGCCGCCGACTGGACTGCCGTCGGTGGGCTTGTGGGGACCTGCGCGTACGAATACGGCTGCGAGAGCGCAGCGCTCGCACTCAAGATCAGAAGCGCTGGAATTTGCCGCATCACGGGGTCCTTGGATTCTAATTTTAGAAGTCTATGAGGGCCACGCCGCGGCGGACCGCGAACGGTGACACACTTCGCGCTCGTCGTGGATGAGGCGTGTGCCAGTCTGCAGAAGGTCCTGGCGCTCGATCCCAACCATTCCGATGCCCATTGCAATCTCGGCAACGTGCTGCTGCATCAAGGCAAACTGGACGCTGCACTCATCAGCTATCAGAAGGTGCTCGCGCTCAATCCCAATCAATCTCGGCCGTGTGCTGCAGAAGCAGGGAAGACTCGAAGAGGCGATCGCCAGTTGCCGACGCGCACTTGCCATTCGTTCCGATGACGCCAAGGCGCATGAAACCCTGGGGCTAGCTCTTCACTCCAAGGGCGAAGTCTCGGAGGCAGCCAGGCACTATGAGAGAGCTATCGAGCTGGGTACGCCAAATCCCATGATTCGTCACGCGCTGGCAGCCCTCAACGGAGAGGATAAGGGACCGATGCCCGCAAAAGTTGTCACCGAGTGTTTCGATGACTTTGCATCCCAATTTGACGCTCACCTCGTCGGAGGGTTGGGTTATTCGGCGCCGAAATTGATGCGCGAGGCCGTTGGCCGGCTGACTGGTAACAATCGGCGATTCCAGCATGCGCTCGATCTCGGCTGCGGAACCGGACTGATTGGAGAACAGTTCAGGGATATCGTCATCCAAATCGACGGCGTGGATCTGGCGCCAAAGATGCTCGAGCAGGCACGGCGCAAGCAGATCTACAGCAGACTGGATCGCGACCGGGCAGCCCAGGCTGCCTCTTCAGTGACTGATCGGCCCTTGAATCCAGAATTGGTACATTCCGGCGAACGTATCGGGATTGTCGGCCTCGAAGCGCGACCAGTTAGCCAAGTTGGTCGCGGCCGCGTCGTCCGGAAAGCGCGTGCGGTACTCACGCAGCACAGAGGGCTCGAGGTTGAAGCCGATGAAGTGGAGCCCGGACTCGGAAAGAAACGCCTGGATCTCATCGAGGGTCAGCCGATGCTCCTGCACGTGGAAGAGCAGGTCGCGGCATTCGCTGGTTGAGTAGAAGTCCGAGATCTGGCTCAGCCACTGCAGCTCGGCGCGGGCGTTACCTGCCGCCAGATCGCGCCGGAAGCGACGAATGTCATCGGCAGTGCCCGCATAGCCGCGGGCCGAGATGAGCTCACGCGCCTTAACCACGTGCCGGCGCGCAAGCTGGCTGTAAAGACCCAGATGCATGAATCCGCCGGGTCGCAATCGAGACAGGAGGATTCGCCATCCCTGGAACGGATCGGCCAGATGATGCAGCACTCCAACCGCACCGATGATGTCGAAGCTACGCCTGATGTCGCCCAGCTTTAAGATGTCGGCCTGCGCATAGTCGATGCCGGTGATGCCCAGTTGCCTGGTCTTCCGTTCGGCATAGCTGATGCTGCTCAGACTGAGGTCGACCGCCAGGATTCGCAGGCCTCGGAATCTCTGCTGGGTGATGATCGGTTGACTTCCGGTGCCGCATCCGGCGATGAGCACCTCCGGCTGACTGTCGTCGCGCAGAGGCGTAAACCGCGCAAGCGGGAACGTTCGGCGCAGCTCGTCATTGAAGCGCGCTGTCGGGTCGTTTATCGGCAGCCTTATCCACCGCGGGTAGGGATTCTGCTCATACTGGTCGCGCACTTGTTCGGAGACGCCGCGGCTGATCGGGGTCAATTGCTCGATGCCGCCACGCAGAGCCTGTTCTTCGAGCGGTTCGCTCACTTGCTGAAGCAGCACGCCATCGAGCATGCCCTGGTGATCGATAGCCAGCAGCCGGCCTGGTTCGGGTAGCGTGTACAGGGGGAAATAGGCCGCCACCGCCAGCACGAGCAACGGCGGGACCGGTGCCTTGGCGTCGAGCAGGGCGAGCAGCCTCGCGCGACAGGCAACGGCTGTCGCTCGTTCGCCCTCCTCGCAGTCGAAGATGTACTCGTTGATGAAGCATTGGCGTGCCAGCGCGGCGTGGAATCGCACACCCGCAAGGTCCGAAGGATCGGGCGGTTGTTCGCTCTTTGCGGCCTCGAGCAGGGCGTGGCGTGCGGCGGTCAGGAAGCGCTCGAACTCGATCGAGTTCACCGGCGCCGCTTCCAGCAGGGCGTGCAGCAAGGGGTCGGCTGCCAGCGTGGCAAGGCAGCCGGCGCCGAATAACGCCGATTTTGGCGGCCGTGCCGGCCAGGCGTCGTCGACGACACGAACGCACCTGGCAAGCGCCGGGTCAAGCGCGATCAGACTGAGCGCGGGCCGGCAAAGCTGGGACGGCATCGCCCATCCCTCGGTGATTGCGGCGGTGAGCGGCGCGCGAAACCGTGGGTCGTAAGTCAGGAATCTCGTCCGCGCGACACAATCGGCGAACACCTGTTTCATTGTCCAGGTCGGCGCACGCTCCAGGCCCAGCATGGTCAGCTGCAGTGCGTCCGGGGCCTTGCTGCGTGCCAGAAGAACCCTCGCCAGGTCGTGCAAGAAAACCTCGGATTCGGGCACGATGGACCACGCGCGGCGAAGGCTCGCCTCCGCCGCATCGAGATGTCCAAGGCTGCTCAACACCTGGCCGAGCGCGTGGTGCGCCGCGGCAGCGTCGGGGTCCGCGTCGACTGCCTTGCGAAAGCTGTCGGCGGCCTGTTGATGTTTCCCCTCCGCGGTCGCGAGCACGCCCAGGTTGAAGTGCGTCCCGGCGTCACGCGGATTGATGGCTAGCGCGCGCTCGTAGCTCTCTCTTGCTTCGGCAGTGCGCCCGAGATTGTCGAGCGCATTCCCCATTGCGACGAATGCGCTGGCAAAGTCCGGCTTGATGTCGATGGCGGCCTGGTAGTCATGCAAGGCACGCTGATATTCTCCGGCGCCGCTGCGGAGGTTTCCGAGATTGTAATGGGCCGCGGCATAGCGTGGGTCGCAGACGATGGCGAGCTCGTACGCGCCGCGCGCCTCCTCGATGCGCGCAGCCGCCAGCAGGACGTTGCCGCGGTTCAAGTGTGCTCTCGCGCAGCCGGGATCCGCCTGGACGGCCGCGTCGTAACGCGCCATAGCCTCGGCCGTCCGTCCCTGTTCCTCCAGCGCATTTCCCTCGTCGATCAGAGCGATCGCAGAGGCGCGCGAGGTGCCCGGGGGGCTGATGTCAGCCGGGGAGCCGGTCGGGTTCGTGGGAGCCTTCTCGAGTTCACTCATACGGCGCGCCCTGGGATGTTCACATAAGCTGCCGGCGTTTGTCGCCATTGCAGTAATAGCGTCGCGTCACCCCGATCCATGGGGAATCATCGGGTGAGGATATTGCGGTCGGTCCGGTCTAGGCCCCGCTCATTCGCTGCAGCCTCACTCTGATCACTTCGCCCGTGGGCGCTTCGATGCGGCCGTTCTTGAGCGTGTTGGCCCGCGGATTCACACGGTCGAAATCGAGCGGCACGCCAAGCTCCCTGGGGTAGTGCGGGCTGCAGCTCTGAGGACTCAGCCTGAGCCGCCCCGCACCGACCGAGTAGGTACTGCCGTGCGGGTAGAGCCTGCACTCGCCCTCTCCCGAGGCCGCTTCGTACTGCAGGGTACCTTCGATGCCGCCGTCGTCGTGTACGCGGCTGATGCTCAGACTCACGACGCGCAGCAGCTGCTTTCCCGAGGCATCGACGTACGCGCCGCGCCAGGTGCCCGCCAGATCCCTACGCGCCGGTGTGGATGTCGGTGCCGGTGGTGCGGCCGTCGGCGGGTCTGCCGCGGCGCCTGCCTCGACCGGCAGCGCCGTCGCCGCCGTCGCCTCAACCTGCGAGCTCGCGATCGGAGGGGGCGGCGCCAACATCGCCGTCGGCGCTTGCGCGGGCGTCAAAGAGGGGCCGCTCGCTGCGGGCGAGCGAGCAGGCAGCATCGCGCGCGGCCTGTGTGGCTGGACGAGCAGAGCCCCAAGCACGAGTGTCGCGATGAGCACCGCCGCGATACCCAAGGGGTAGGCTCGCCGCGGTGCAGGCGGCATTCCTGCCGACGGAGCATTCCTCGCCACCGGCGGCGAGTCATCGGCATGGAGCTGTTGCCATACTGTTCCGGCGGAGTAGTCGAACTCCATCGAGCCGGGGGGGTCGATGCGCTTCGTCGGCGGGTGCTCCGACACCGTCGTCCGGCTTCGGTCCGAGGGTGGCGAGTACTCGAGCGCTACGGTGGCGCTCGAAGCTGCGCGCGGCAGCGCCATCGTGCCCGTCGGACCTGCCCGCGGCATCGCGACCGTGCCGGTCGGGCCCTGCCGCGGTAGCGCCGCCGTCCCGGTCGACTCCCTGGGCGGCAGCACCAGCGTACCGGTCGACTCTTTCCGCGGCAGTACGACGGTGGCGCTTACACCCGCCGCCGGTGCGGCGACGGCAGGTGCGGGTATATCCGGCAACGCGGCGATGAACTCGTCCGCGCTCTGGAAACGTACGTCGGGGTCCTTGGCAAGCGAGCGCATCACCGCGTCCACGATCGGCTGCGGAATGCCGTAACGGTAGACCGTCGGCGGCTCCGGCAGATCGTTCACGTGGGCGTCCAGGACCAGGTACTCGGCCTTGCCGCGGGAATTGAACGGCCGCTGGCCGCTCAGCAGCTCGTACAAAGTGATCCCGAGAGCGTAGATGTCGGTGCGGCAATCGACGGCGCGGCCGAGAATCTGCTCGGGCGCCATATAGAGCGGACTGCCGATGCTCGTGCTCACCTTGGTCGCGCCGGTCACGCCGGCCCGCTTGGCGATGCCGAAATCCATCACCTTGACCGTGCCGTCCCTGGTCACCATCAGGTTGCCCG
>Ga0335077_10004872_pt1 | contig 16404 bp, 10 predicted proteins | sample Lox_Sample_31_FD_207151 | JGI IMG/M metagenome (GOLD analysis project Ga0335077, IMG submission 207151) | Soil microbial communities from Loxahatchee National Wildlife Refuge, Florida, United States - Lox_Sample_3.1 | ecosystem: Environmental > Terrestrial > Soil > Wetlands | place: USA...
AGACCCTCACAATCAACATTGGCGTGGCGTACGACGTCACCACGCCGATGACCGAAGCGCACGATCGCTTCAGCAACCTGATTTTCAGTACCGGCCAGGTTCTGATCGCCGGGCAGGGCGCCGGTTCGGCGATCGGCGTGAATACCGACTGGAGCGGAATCGAGCCGCGCTTCGGCTTCGCCTGGACGCCCTTCTCGGACAAGAAAACCGTGTTCCGCGGCGGCTACGGGATGTTCCACGATGTCGGCGCACAGGGCGGTACCACCGGGCCCTATCAGAATCCGCCGTACGCCAATGCCTACGCGTTCACCAGCGACAACGTGACCCCGGTGCGGACTCTCAGCACCGGCTTCCCGGACAACCGGCAGGTGGTCAGCCCGGCCAATTACACCGGCGACTGGCATGCCTGGGACGTCAACTACAAGCTGGGCCGCATCCAGCAGTGGAACTTCAACATCCAGCGCGAGCTGCCAGGCAGCATGGTGCTCACCGTGGCCTATGCCGGCACCCACGGAACACGGCTCATGGAAAAGAACTTCAATTTCAATTCGGCTCCTCCCGGCGTGTATACCAATCCCCGCAACCTGCGTGCCTATCCGCAGTACAACAACATCCTGATCACCGACAGCCATGGCTGGCTGCGTTACGATTCGCTACAGGTGAAGCTGGAGCGGCGCGCGGCCAAGGGGCTCTATCTGCTCGCGGCATACACCTACAGCAAGGCGTTCACCAACGGCCTGTCGCAGGAAATCACCGGCGACCCCGGCCAGATCTACTACCCGCTCAATCCGTATACCAATTCCGACAAGGGGCTGGGGTCCACCGACCTGCGCAGCAACTTCACGCTCAGCTATCTCTACCAGTTGCCCTTCGGCAAGAACCAGAAATATCTTTCGCACGTGAACGGCGTGGAAGAGGCCCTGATCGGCGGATGGCAGGTCAACGGCATCACCATCGTGCACACCGGTTTTCCGCTCGGAATGACCATGGCTACCAACCAGAGCGGAACCGGCATCGGCAACCGGCCTAACCATATCTGCGACGGCAAGCTGAGCAATCCGAACGTGGGCGAGTGGTTCGATATCAACTGCTTTGCCGCCCCCGCCGTGGGCACGCTGGGAAATTCCGCGCGCACCACCCTCTACGGGCCTGGACAGACAAACTTCGATTTCTCCGTCTTCAAGCCCTTCCGGATTATCGAAAACCACCAGCTCCAATTCCGGGCCGAGTTCTTCAACATCTTCAACCACGCGCAGTTCGCGGTGCCCGCGACGTCGTTCGGCGCCGCGACCTTCGCGAAGATCACCTCGACGGTCAACACGGCGCGGCAGATCCAGTTTGCGCTAAAGTACGTCTTCTGAAGAAGTGCATCGGAATGAGACGCCGGAAGTTTTTGATGCGAAGTGTCGGAGGGCTTGCCGGAAGCGCCCTTCTGCCGGAGATGCAGGCGCAGCGCGCCGGTGCGCCGCGTCGCGTCATCATCGACACGGATCCGGGCACGGATGACGCCCTCGCGATTTTCCTTGCCCTGAAATCGCCCGAGCTGAAAGTCGAGGCGCTGACGCCGGTCGCCGGGAACGTGCCGCTCGACCTGACTCTTCCCAATGCGCTCCGGCTGCTGGAGATTGCCGGGCGCACCGAAATCCCGGTGGCCGCGGGGGCCGCCAAGCCGCTGGTGCGACGCCTGGTGACGGCATCGTATGCACACGGCGAGAACGGGCTGGGCGGCGTGGTATTTCCGGATCCCAAAATCAAGCCGGTCTCCGAGAGCGCGCCGGAGCTGATCCGCCGCGTGATTCGCAGCGCTCCGTCCACCATCAGCGTCATTGCGCTGGGACCGCTGACCAACCTCGCCCTCGCATTCCGCGCCGACCCGGAGCTGCCTAAGCTGATTCCCAACCTCACCCTCATGGGCGGATCGCTCTCCGGCGGAAACGTGTCGCCGTCGGCGGAATTCAATATCTACGTCGATCCGGAAGCAGCCTCCATCGTCTTTCGCTCCGGCGTGCCGATCACCATGGTGGGGCTGGATGTCACGCGCAAAGCCATGGTGGGCGAAAAGGAAATCCAGGCGCTGGAGGCAGGGACCAACCCCATCAGCCGCGCCGCCGGCCAGATCGTTCGTGCCGGCATGACCAGGATGCGCAAGTCCAGCTCCGCGGCACTCGGGCCGGCCATGCACGATTCGCTCGCGGTGGCCACCTTCATCGATCCGACCATCGTGACCTTGCAGGATTATTACGTCGAGGTCGAAACCGCCGGCGAGTTCACCGCCGGGGAGACCGTCGGCTACCGGCGCGCGCCGATTCGCAAATCGCCGCCGATGGAAAATTCGCCCGCGGCAACTCCCGGCGACGTCTTTCGCCCGAACGCGAAAGTGGCCACCGATGTCAACGTGGACCGGTTCCTGCACATGCTCATCGGCCGCCTGACTTCCTGAGGAAAGCTATGAAGAGAATTCTCACCAGCACCGCCGCCTTACTGGGATTGCTGCTCGCGGCGTACAGCCTCCAGGCACAGCCGAAGCGCTACGTCGTGATCGATCAGGACGCGGCGGGTCCGGCCGGAACCGACATGATGTCCATCCTGCTGCTCCTGCAATCGCCCGACGTGGAGCCGCTCGGCATCACCGTGGTCACGGGAGACGCCTGGCGCGACGAGGAAGTGTCTCACACCCTCCGCCTGCTCGAGCTGATCGGGCGGACCGACATACCGGTCGTCCCGGGCGCCGTCTTCCCGCTGGTCCGAACCCAGCAATCCACCGAGCTCTGGCAGCAGATGTTCGGAAAAATCGTTTACATGGGGGCATGGAGCAAGCGTCCCACCAGCCACGGTCCCTACGAAGTGCCGCCTTTGCGCGAAGGCAATCCCACCATCAAGGCCGCGACGGAGGATGCGGCCCATTTCCTGGTCCGCACGGTTCGCGCGCATCCGCATGAAGTGACCGTCTATGAAGGCGGCCCAATGACCAACCTGGCGCTGGCGCTTTCCCTCGATCCGCAGTTCGCCGAGTTGAGCAAAGGACTCGTGTTCATGGGCGGCAGCCTCAACCCGCAGACCGACAATCCCGAGTTCGCCACCAACCCGCGGCACGAGTTCAATCTCTGGTTCGACCCCGAAGCCTCCCACATCACGCTGCGCGCGCACTGGCCGTCGATCGTCTGCACCACGGTGGACGTTTCCGTGAAAACCCAGCTCAGCGAGCAGATGATGAAGGAGATCGGCAAGGCGCAGACGCCCGTGGCGCAATACCTGGCCCGCTACGCGCGGCCGGGCCGCAGTTACCTGTGGGATGAGCTGGCGGCCGCGGCGTGGATGAACCCCAGCCTGATCACGTCTGACCGCAAGGTCTACATGGATGTGAGCCTCGACCACGGCGCCGGATACGGCGATACGTTGATCTGGTCGGACCGCGTGAAGCCCGCTCTTGATTTGCAACTGGTGAGCGCGCAAATGGACGTCAACATGCCGAAGTTTGCGGAGGACTTCATCCGCCTGATGACCGGGCCCACGCCCAAGGCCCACAACCCGCTCATGCTTACGCAGCCCCCGCCGCCGGAGCCGAAGCCCAACCAGAATTAGACTGTTCAGGACTTCAGTTCGATCAGCAGATCGACAATCTCTCCCGACGTGCCGTCGGTCAGTCCCAGGTCGGTCAGGTGCGGCCCCGCGTTGCACGCCAGCGCCGTGCCTTCCAGGGCCTTGAAGGTACGGTAGGGAGGCTTCCACTCGATGACTTCGCCCGCAGCCTCACGCACGCGGCGGTAGGCCTCGGCGATCCGCGCGGGGAGCTCATCCGAGAGCATCCCGGCGATCGGCATCTCGATCATCGCCGTGATTTGGCCGTCGCGCGCCACGGCCATGCCGCCTCCCGAAGCCGCGACCGCATTGGCGGCGGCCTGAAGGTCCTCCGGACGCCGGCCGATCGCGACCAGGTTATGCGAGTCGTGGGAGTAGGTAGTCGCGACCGCGCCGCGCGGCTCGCCCCAATCCTCCAGCACCGCGCGCTGCACCGGCGCCGCGTGGCGGCCGTGCCGGTGCCGGACCAGGATCACGCCATAGCCCGGCGCCAGGTCGGCGAATCCCTCCCGCACATCGACCTCCACCTGGCTCCATACCGCGAAACGAGCGCCCTTGATGGTACGGATTACAGCCCGCCCGTTCCGCACGCCGGGAACGGAAATCCGGCAATCGTCGAGCGTGAACGGCGTGAGCGATGTCCGGCCGCCAGGAACGGCCGCAGCAGGCGCTTCTACCGGGATCACCATTTCTCCGCCCTGTGCGGCCAGCCTTCCGCCGCAGAAGACGCGGTCCACGGTGACGCTGGGCAGGTCGGACAGCACGACGATATCCGCCGTCCGGCCGGGTGCGAGCATCCCCAGGTCGCCGCGGCGCAGCCGGATTGCCGCGTTCAGCGTCGCGCAGCGGATGGCCTGTACCGGGTCCATGCCGTATCCGATCAGGCGCCGGAGCACGTCCACCATTCCCCCCTTTTCCACTAGAAAGTCGGGCGGAACATCGTCCGTGCAGACGGTCATGGTCGAAGGAACCTGCGGGAGCTGGTTCACCACCTCCACGATTCCAGGAAGCACGTAATCGTGGGACCCGCGGACCTCGATGGTCAGCCCGGCGCGCAGCTTCTCCAATGCATCCTCGCCGGAAGTCAGTTCGTGGTCCGAGCTCACGCCCGACGCGGCGTAGCCCTGTAGCCGCGCGCCCGTGAGTCCGCGGCCGTGCCCTTCGATCAGCTTGCCGGATCGCAGCCCGGCTTCCAGAATCTCGCTCATGCGCCGGCTCAGGCTCAGGATGCCGTTCATATCCATTGCCTCGGCGACGCCGGCGACCTCCGGCCACGCCAGCATCTCCTCCATCTCTTCCCCGGCAAAATCGGCGGCGGACATCTCCAGTCCCGGAGCCGAAGGCACGCTCGATGGCGCCGCGCAAATGAAACGCAGCGGCAGATTCCGGCTGGCCTCGATCGCATATCGCACGCCATCCAGCCCGAGCGCGTTGGCCAGCTCGTGCGGGTCGTAGAAGATGGTGGTGGTCCCCTGCGGCACCACCACCGAGGCATACCGCGCCGGCGTCATGTGCGAGCTCTCGAAGTGTACGTGGATGTCGATGAAGCCCGGCGTCAGAATGCAGCCCGTACAGTCAACCGTGCGCGCGGCATCGTTCCGCGACCCGCAAGGATGCACGCTGGAGATCAGGTCGCCCACCAGACCCACGTCCGCATGGCGCAGCTCCGAAGTCGCCGTGTCCAGAACCGTGCCGTTGGCCAGCAAAATATCGAAGGGCTCCTGCCCTTGCGCGGCCCGGATGGCGCGGACCCGCGTGGAATCCAATTCTGCCGTCCCCATATCTGTCTCTCAGTGTCGCGTAGCCAGCGTCCAGAAGAAATACAAAAGCGGCACGGTCAAGGCATAAAGGGCGAAGGACACGCGGCGCGCCCTTCCTGCCAGTACTTGCGTGAAGACATAGCTGAGAATCCCGGCGGCGATGCCGGTCCCGAAATTATTGGCGTAGAGCGTCATCAGCACGGCCACCAGCGCGGGCAAAGCGCTGGTGAAGTCCTTCAAGTCGATCTTGCGCAGGTTCGAAAACATGGAGAGCCCGACCAGGATCAGCGCCGGCGACGTCGCCTCGCGCGGGATCATCAGGATCAGGGGACTGATGAACAGCATCAGGGCGAAGCATCCCGCCGTGAAAATGCTGGCCAGCCCCGTGCGGCCCCCGGCTTCGACGCCGGCCGCGGATTCGATCAGCGCGGTGGCCGAGGGAACCCCGGCCAGCGGACCGATACTCGCTGCGATCGAGTCCACCACGAACGGGCCGTTGATGCCGGGCATATTTCCGTTCTCGTCCAGGAGATTGGCCTCTCCCGCCACGGCCAGCGTGGTGCCCATGGTGGAGAAGAATTCCGCCGCGAAAAAAGCAAACAGGTACGGGAAGAAGGCCGGGCGAAGTGCTCCCCAAAAGTCGAGCTGGAGCAGCACCGGCGAGATGGACGCCGGCAGCGCCAGCGAATGGGCAGGCACCCTGGTAACGCCGAGTGGAATCCCCACCAGCGTCGCCGCCAGCATGGAAAGCAGAATCGCGCCTGGCACCCGGCGGATGTGCAGGCAGACGACCACGCCCACTCCGATGAGCGCGGCGATCGCGCCCGGCGCCGCGAAATTGCCCAACGTGTAGGAGTTGGCGCGCGAGTTGGTTACGATCAGCCCCGCATTCCGGAACCCCAGCGTCACAATGAACAGCCCCAGCGATGCCGAGAGCGCCACTTTGATTTCCGCCGGCACCACTCGCGTGACCACTTCCCGCAGCCCGGCGGCCGTGAGCAGAAAAAACAGAACTCCCGACCAGAATGCGATCCCCAGTCCGGTCTGCCAGGGAACGCCTTCCGTCAGCGCCAGCGTGCTCGCAACCAATGCCGCCCCGCCCAAGCCCGGTCCCACTACAAAGGGCAGCCGGGCGTACAGCGCCATCCCCACGGTCGAAAGCACGAAGATGAGGATCGTTGTGGTGGTCACCGGTGCAATCGGAACACGCGCGGTGGCGAGGGTGTTCGGAATCACCACCACCAGATAGGAAGCGGCCACAAACGACGTGAGCCCCGCCAGGAGCTCGATGCGCGGTGTGGTCCTTCGTTCCTTCAGCCCGAAAAGGCGCTCCACGAGGCTCGCGAATCGCCGGGGAGTGACAAAGGAATCGGCTGGCACAAACGATAGTAAAACGTTTGGCCCCCGGCGGGCAAAGGAGAGCCTGTCAGGCGCCGGTGAACCGGAATGAAGCAGTTGTTCCTGTTCAACTCGTGCTGATCTTGCGCAAACGTCCGCGGAGTAAAAGTAGTGCTGTCAAGCCGATCAGCATCAGCAGGGGAGAGACAGGCTCCGGAACGGCGGAAGCTGCGGAGTTGAAGGTGACTTCCCCAATCATTACCCAAGGATTGGATCCTTGAAAAAACTGAACGGCGATATTGTTGCTCGTGATATTGAGCCCGCTAATCGTGAATGCTTGCGGTCCTGCTACCGACTGAGGGATGCCGGTGAAACTCGTCCCGTTGACTGAAATCGAAGCGGGTGCGCCGACGCCGCCGCCCCCCAGAGTGTTATCGAACCATACGACGATGGAGTTGATGATAGGGGTCCCACTCAAGATGAAATTCACCATGGGATTCGTCCCATTTAACTCGCTTTCTGACCAGCCGACCCATCCTTCGGGCGGTCCCACACTCCAGTCCACCGTCGGTTGAACGCCATCCGTCAGTTTCCCGGTGCCTCCGCTTAGCGCAGCACCCGTCGTACTGCAGTTGTTGGCGGGACAAGGGAGGTAGCTCGTATCTCGATAGTCGAAACTGCCGGTACCTCCGTTGTTCATTGAATAACTGACGACAGGAATTACACTTCCAACCGCGATCAGCGGGAAAAAGACTGCAGCGCCCAACACAACCGTCATTCTGGACATAGCTAATGCAGAGTATGGAATACAGGCTGGCAGTATAGAAGAGTTATTTCACGCAGATATTGCGACGCCCGTTAAGGCGGGCACCGTCGCTAAGAAATACCGTGATGAATTGCACTCTTCCGATTTGGGTCACATCAGGCCGCTTCGGGTTGCCCGCGCCAGCGCCCGCTGGGTGAAGACGGAAACCGCAGTGCTTATTGGCCGATCTCGAATACCACGTTGGCCGGCGATGTCTTGCCCGCGGATGAAACCGTGATCGGATATTCGCCATCGGCCAATTGCGGTACGGTGAAGTTGACCTGATACTGCCCCGGGGCCACCAGCGCAGCGGCCAATACTGGGGCGCTCGCGGTTCCAATCGTCACCCCGACTCCGGTAATCGGTATCGGCGACGTGACCACGTTTCCCGAAGGAGATGGGCCCAGCCCCGCCGCGTAAAGTTGGATGATGTCGCCCGGCTTGGCCTTGTGCGTCCCCGGTACGATCGCGGGATCGCCCATCAGTGAGTAGTCCTGAAACAGCGCCGCTGCGTAATTCTTCGAGTTGACCGAGTAGTAATAGATGCTGGGTTGGATTTGTGCGACCGGGACAGTCAATATGTTGCTGCCCAGACCCAGGCGAAAAACCTGCACCGTCATCGACCCGCTGATATTGGTGGGCGCCTGCGCATTGACCTGGGTGGGACTGATGAAATAGACCGGCATCGGGGCTCCATTTACCCACACCTCCACGCCATTCAAATCGGTGGGCAGCGCACTCGAGTCTGTGAAATCGCCGGAGCCCCAGATCCGCTGCACGTCGGCCAGTTCCGAACCCTTCACGTAAAACCACCCTCCCGGCACCACCGCACCCCCGTCAATCAGGTTGTCGCTGGCCGACGTGATCACCGGCCCGCTCGATGGCGCCGTATCGCCCAACAGCAGCACCAGGCCATCCTGCGGAGCACTGCCGCCGCCACTGGTGCCCTGAAGCGGTTTCACCATGGGAAAATCCGTCGAAGTTCCCTCCCCTGCCACATGGATATTCCCCAACTTGTCCACCGCGATGCCGCGGCCGGATTCGCTCCCGGTGCCGCCAAGGAACGTCGAGAACAGCCTCGCCGAACCCGCGGCGTTGATCTCCGTGACGAACATGTCGAATGCGAACCGTGTCGTCTGAATCGGGTTGGTCAATGGAAAGTCGCTCGAATTGGTTCGCCCCGTGACATAGACGTTGCCGGCTTGATCGATCGCCAGCGCGTAGGGGGCGTCCTCCGAGCCCCCTCCCAGGTAAGTCGAATAAATCAGGGCCGAGCCGGCGGGATTGAACTTGGCCACGAATGCATCGTCCACGGCGTGGCTTCCGAGCGTGTTATCGATCGGATTTGCAAGCGGGAAGTCGTCCGACGCCACCGGACCGGTGACATAAGCGTTGCCGGACGAGTCCACAGCGATGGCTGTCCCATAATCCGTGCCTGAGCCGCCCAGGTAGGTGGAATAAACCAGCGCGGAGCCCGCTGGATTGATTTTGGTAATGAACGCGTCCACACTGCCGGCGTTGGAACCGCGAAGAGGAGATTGCAGGGGGAAATCGGTGGATGCCGTGTAGCCGGTGACGTACGCGCTCCCGGCCGCGTCTACCGCGATTGCGTTCCCTTCGTCCACGTTGTTGCCGCCCAGGTATGTCGCGTACACCCAGGCAGTCCCGGCCGCATTGATTTTCGCCACGAATGCGTCTTCCTGCGCGCCCTTCGCGGCCTGGAATGGATTCTTCGTCGGAAAATTTGCCGAGAAGGTGCTCCCGACAACGTAAGCATTCCCGGCAGCGTCGAGGGCGATGGCCGAACCGGAGTCGATGGCATTGCCCCCAAGATAGGTCGAATACACCAGCGCCGACCCGCTCGGATTCAGCTTCGCCACGAACGCGTCTCCCGACCCGCCCTGCGTGCCCTGGATCGCATTCTTGGTTGGAAAATCGAGCGACCCGGTGCTTCCTGTGATGTAGGCGTTGCCCTGGACATCTACCGCGATCCCATGGCCTTCGTCGGGGCCGCCTCCGCCCAGATACGTCGAGTACATCTTGGCGGAGCCGTTGGGATTGATCTTGGTCACGAAAACGTCCTCTGCTCCCTTGAGGCTGCTTTGCAGCGGAGCCGTAGTTGGAAAATTGGCCGAACCCGCTCCTCCCGTGACGTATGTATTGCCGATGGAATCGACCGCAACCGCGTACGCGTAATCCAGGCCGTTGCCGCCGAGATAAGTCGAATACTCCAGGGGAGGATCGATCACCAGTTGGTTGCGATGGTCGTAATTTCCGATGCGGAAGCTGCCTTCCCTGCCGTGCAGAGTCCACGCGCCCGCGACCGGAACACGCCGGCCGTCCAGCTCCTGATACATCAACGGCCTTCGATGCCGGTATTCGCTGTTGCCGGCCTTGATGACCAGATCGCCATGTTTGTCGATGCGTATTTGGCCCGTGCCTTCGAAGGTCATCCGGATCCTGGCCGGATCCGCGCCCGGCGCCACGATCCAGTCATATTCCAGGCGCCCGTCCTTTCCGTAATAAACCAGATCGATTCCGGGATAGACGTCGGTGTACCGCACCCGTCCGTAATTCGGAACGGACGAGTGCCAATTCCGCGGATCGTTGCCGACGAAGTAGTTGCTTGTGGACGCCTGCGGCGCCTCGCCCGTGATCCGGGCCGAGAGGTTGGCACCGGATAACCGGGTCCTCACGGGCGGCCGTTCCCGCGCCGTCAGCACCGTCTCGCCGCCGGCGAGATAAAGCGTATAGGAACTGCCTCTGGCGAGATACCGGACCTCCGACGGGGCTTGGCCCAGATTCGGTTCGAAACTCAACGGGATGTTGCCCCATCTGACGGTGGGCGCCGCCAACGCGGTACCAGCAACGAGAATCACGGCTGCACGCATACGTCCCTCCTTACGAGCGTGCCTTACCCGGAACCCGGTTAGGACCGTGACAAGGCTAGGTCATAATAGCCCGGCGCCAACTCACGGCGCAACGATGCCCCGACACCTTGCGAAGCAAGCGACCAGGAGGCCGCTACGTGTGCCGGAGGGCCGCCGGGCCCTCCGAATCACCTGTGCGGACGCCGCCCCCTCATGACGCGTTAGTGACCGCGTTGGATTGCGCTTCCCGCTGCGCCTGCCACTTCTTCATGTCCTCCGCCATCTGCTTTTTCATTTCAGCCGGCGTGGGGTCGGCAATGTGAGTGGCAATGTACCACGTATAGCCTTCGGGATCGACCAGTCGTCCACAGCGGTCGCCCCAGAACATGTCCGCGACCGGCCCTTGCGGCTGAGCGCCGAGCTTCACGGCTTTGGCTACGATCTTGTCCACGTTTTCGACCACCAGGTACAGTGTCGTCGGCGAAGCGCCGACAGTCTTTGCACTGCGCGCGCCCATTTCCGGCATCTCCGGACCGAGCATGAGTGTGGTGCCCCGTATCGTCAATTCGGCATGCATCGGCTTGCCATCGGGCCCATTCATAATGCCGCGCTTCTGAAATCCGAAGGCTTTCTGGTAGAAGCTGACAGCAGCTTTCACGTCGGTAACACACAGGGCAGCGGTGACGGCCGTATAGTTTTTCTTGTTCAGCGGATCGACTTTCTTCGGCATTATCGTTCTCTCCGCTGCGTATTCTATCAGGCCCGCCTCGGCGCGTTCACGCGCCCCCTGCGGCTCACTGCTGTGTTATACTTCCCGCCTGTCGGGGGGAATGCCTGTGAATCTGGCCATCCTGTTTCTGCTGGCTGGAACGCCGGCCCTGCAGGCGCAGGAACACAATCCATACACATCGCCTGCCAACGTGGCACGGGGGAAGCAATTGTACGGCGGGCACTGCGCGCCATGCCATGGTCCCGCCGGCGAGGGTGGCCGGGGCCCCAACCTGGCTCGCACGGCCTTGCCCCGCGCCGCCACCGAAGAGGCGTTGTTCACGGTCATTCGCGACGGCCTTCCGGGGACGGAGATGCCGCGCGGTTCGGCGCTGGACGACCGCGAAATCTGGCAGGTCGCCGCTTTCGTCCGCGGCCTGGGACAAACCGAAGCGGAAGAGCTCCCCGGCAGTCCGGCTAACGGCGCGCGCCTCTTCCGGGACAAAGGAGGCTGCTTGAAGTGCCACGCCGTGGGCACCGAAGGCGGAGGCCTCGGTCCTCCGCTCACCGAAATCGGACTGCGCCGCTCGGCCGCCTTTTTGCGCAGCACGCTGGCCGATCCCGCCGCCGCCGCACCGCCCGATTTCCAGATGGTCGATTTCGAAACAAACGACGGCCGCCGCGTCTCCGGCATCCTCATCGCCGAAGACACCTTCTCCATCCAGTTGCGCGATCTTTCCGAGCGCCCCCTGTCCTTCTGGAAGAAGGATCTCTCGAACCTGAAGCGCAGCCGCGGAAAGACACCTATGCCGGCGTATCGCGGCACTTTTTCGGACGCCGAATTGGAAGACCTGGTCGCCTATCTCGTATCGCTGCGAGGTGCCCAATGAGATTCCTTGTATGGCTCGTCGCCACCGTCTCGCCCCTGGCGGCGCAGGTGACTTATCAGCGCATCCTGAAGGCGGAGTCCGAGCCCGGGAACTGGCTCACTTATTCGGGCAATTACTCCGCCCACCGGCATTCCCCGCTCGCCGAGATCACGCCCGCCAACGCCTCGCGTCTGCGCGTAGCCTGGATATATCAGATCCCCGCCCGGCATAAGTTCGAGACCACCCCGCTCGTCGCCGACGGAGTGATGTATCTGACCGAGCCGCCCAGCGACGTCACCGCTCTCGATACACGCACCGGTAAGCCCCTTTGGAAATACCGGCGCGCACTTCCCGCCGACCTCCGGGTCTGCTGCGGTCAGGTGAATCGCGGCGTGGCCCTGCTCGACGGCCTGGTCTTCCTCGGCACGGTCGATGCGCACGTGGTCGCCCTCGACGCCAAAACGGGACTCGTCCGCTGGGATGTGGCTGCTGCCGATTACGATCAGGGCTACTCGCTGACAGCCGCGCCGCTGGCGCTTTCGGACAAGATCGTGGTCGGCATGGCAGGCGGCGAGTTCGGCGTGCGCGGCTTCCTCGACGCCTACGAGGCCCGGACCGGCAAGCGCGCCTGGCGTTTTTGGACCATTCCCGGCCCCGGCCAACCCGGCCATGATTCCTGGCCCGGCGACAGTTGGAGGACCGGATCCGCTACCACCTGGGTGACCGGATCCTACGATCCTGCCGCCAACCTGGTCTACTGGGGCACCGGCAATCCGGGACCGGACTGGAACGGCGACGTTCGTATCGGCGACAACCTGTACTCCGATTGCCTGCTCGCCCTCGATGCCGATACCGGCAAGCTCAAATGGCACTTCCAGTTCACTCCGCACGACGATCACGATTGGGATTCCACCGAAGTGCCGGTGCTGGTGGATCTGCCGTTCCGCGGCCAGCCCCGCAAGATGGTCCTGTTCGCCAATCGCAACGGGTTCTACTACGCGCTGGACCGCCTCACCGGGAAGTACCTCGCTTCGAATGAGCTTTCCCGGCAGAATTGGGCCAAGGGCATAGATGATAGCGGGCGTCCCGTTCTCATCCCGAACATGTCTCCTACAGTCGAGGGCAAGGCCGCCTACCCGGCGGTGGCCGGTGCCACCAACTGGTTCAGTCCTTCGTTCAGTCCGGCGACTAACTTATTCTATGTGGCGGTTCGCGAGGACGGACAAATCTATTACCAGGGGGAAGCCGATTACAAAGCTGGTGCGCTGTTCAACGGAGGTGGCTTCCGCCCTATTCCCGGCGCCGACCGCTGGGGTGCCGTGCGCGCGCTCGAACCGCAAACCGGACGCAAGGTGTGGGAGTTTCGACTGCAGACGCCGCCTTGGGCCGGCGTGCTTTCGACCGCCGGCGGCCTGGTCTTCGGCGGCGCCGACGAAGGCGATTTCTTCGCACTCGATGCCAAAACCGGCCAATTGGTATGGCGCTTCCAGACCGGCGGCAAGATCCTCTCCAACCCCATGAGCTATCTGAGCGACGGCAAACAGCACATCGCCATCGCCGCGGGCAACGCCATCTTCACGTTCACCCTGGAGTAAGTGGAACTCGCGGGAGATTTCAATGGCTGCCCGGCGCGCAATGCGAAAGAATCAACTCCGAGACCTGCATGGCAGAGTGGCGTTGGTGACCGGCGCAAGCCGGGGCGCGGGACGCGCCATCGCGGCCGTGCTTGGGGAGCATGGCGCCACCGTCTACGTAACTGGACGCAGTGTGCGCGGTCAGCCCACTACGGACAACCTGCCCGGCACTATCGAAGACACGGCGGAAGAAGTGACCCGGCGTGGGGGACAGGGGATCGCTGTGCGTTGCGATCATGCCAACGAATCCGACGTGGAGGCTCTGCTCCTGAAGGTCCGCGACCAGCGGGGCAGGCTCGACATTCTCGTCAATAATGCCTGGGGAGGCTACGAGGGTTCGCGGCTACTGCCGGCGTACTTCTGGCAGGCGCCCCTCCGGCTCTGGGACGCAATGTTCGAGCGCGGCCTGAAAGCCCATCTTTTGGCCACGTATTTCGCGATTCCGCTTATGATCGAATCCGCTTCCAAAGCGAAGAGTTCCCGTGTGCCCGGACTCATTGTCAGCACCATAGCCTGGGACCACGACAAGTACATCGGGAACTTCTACGACGTCGCCAAGCATTCGATCGTGCGCCTGATATGGGGCTTGGCGATAGAGCTCCGGCAGCACCGGATCGCGACGGTGGCGCTGGCCCCCGGGTTCATGCGTACCGAAAGGGTCATGTCGCATGCGGGAGGAGAGACGGATTGGACGAAGATCCCGTGGCTGAAAAGGAGCGAATCCCCGGAGTACCTTGGACGCGCGGTAGCGGCGCTGGCTGCCGACGCGCGCTTGATCCGCAGGTCGGGAAAGGCATTCCACGTCGGCGAGTTGGCCAGGGAATACGGATTCACCGACACCGACGGCCGGCGCGTGCCCCCATTCATCATGCACGAGTCATTTCTGCAGATGATGCGCACGTTCCAAAAGCAGAGCAGCGGCTGACTGCACGGGCGGAAATCAAGATCCCGCGCTCAACACCTTCGAACTCCCGTCATTCCACCGCACGCGCTGGCGATTTCGTCCAGCACCGTCGCAGCTTTTTCGAAGTCGAATTCGTCCATGGCGGCGCGGAGCTGGGCAATCCGTTGCGCATCCACCGTCCCGGCGAGTCCCTTCGCCAATTGGTCGACTGCGTCGGCGGCCTCGCCGTCGTTTGTGTCGATGAGTGTCTTCAGGCGGGCAATCGCGGCAGCCGCGGTATCCGCGTCGAAACGGGCAGCCGGAGCTGCCGTGGCAGTCGTATCCGCAACCCCCAACCCGCGCCGGATGGCTTCAACCTGAGGACCAATCAGCAACTCCAATTCGGCCAGCAGGCCCGATATCGCGCCGTCGCCATCCCGAATGGCGCGCTCCACCTTTGCCGCGGCTTGCTGCACGCCCGCGATGCCGAGGTTGCCGGCTACTCCTTTCAACGTATGTGCCAGGCGCCCGGCGAGCTCCCGGTCTCCGGCTTGCATAGCCTCCGCGATCTGTTGTCCCGCGCCGGTTTGTTTCTCGCAAAACTGTTCCAGCAGGCTGCGGTACAAACGCCGGTTGCCCGCAACCCGATTCAGGCCGTCGGCGACCTTGACGCCTTCGATCTCGATCGCCTGGCCCTCCTGCGCTGCCGCCGCCTTGGGCGCCATCGGTGCGGCGTCCGGTTCCCGCGGCTTCGCCCATTTCCGAAGCGCCGCAAACAGGGCATCCGGGTCGATCGGCTTGGTGACCTGATCGTTCATCCCCGCCTCGATGCACCGCTTCCGTTCCTCCACCAGGGCGTGGGCTGTCATCGCGACGATCGGTAGATCATTGAAACGGCCGTCGGCGCGCAGCAGCCGCGTGGCCGTGTGTCCGTCCATCTCGGGCATCTGCACGTCCATCAGAACGATGTCGAAAGGCGGAGGTTGGGGCCCTTCGCGAAGAATCCTGACCGCGATGCCGCCATGCCCGGCAATCGTCACAGTTGCTCCCTCGCTCTCCAGGAGTTCCTTCGCAATCTGCTGGTTCATCTCGTTGTCCTCCACCAGCAGGATGCGAATGCCATTGGCTCGATATTCGGTGGGCTCCTCCTTGGAGCCGGGGCCCGATGGCTCCTCTCCCTCCACGCCGAAAAGCTCGATCAACTTGTCGTACAGGGCCGAAGCGCTCACAGGCTTGAGCAGGTAGCCATCGATGCCCGCCTGCTGTGCCTGCGCGGAAAGTTCTTCACGTCCGAACGCCGTCACCAGGACGATCCGCGGAACGTGCTTCAGCCGGCTGTCGCGGCGGATCATAGCGGTGGCCTCGAGGCCATCCATGTTCGGCATCTGCCAGTCCATGAGCACGAGTTGATAAGGATCCGTCGAATCCGCGCCGGCGATCTCCCGAACGGCCTCCTCACCCGACGAAACCGCGTCCGTCCGTAGACTGAAGGCACGCAAGGTATCGCCCAGGATCTCGCGGGCGTGGGCGTTGTCGTCCACAATCAGGACGCGAAGACCGGAAAGATTGGGCACAAAGTGCTTGCGCCGCTCCCCAGCCTCCCCCACGCCGAACCAGGCAGTGAAGATAAACGTGCTGCCCGCGCCCGGCTGGCTTTCGACCCAGATCTGGCCACCCATCATCTCCACCAGGCGCTTGCTGATCGACAGGCCCAAGCCGGTGCCGCCGAATTTCCGCGTGGTGGAAGCGTCGGCCTGGCTGAATGCCTGAAAGAGGCGCCCCGATTGGTCCGGCGTCATGCCGATGCCGGTGTCCCTCACGCTGAATCGCAGTCTCACCCGGTCGGCCGTTCTCTCCTCCTGGCTCACGGTGACGACGATTTCTCCCCGCTCCGTGAACTTGACCGCGTTGTTGACGAGGTTGATCAGGATCTGGCCCAGCCGCAGAGGATCGCCGAC
>Ga0335077_10004874_pt1 | contig 16403 bp, 24 predicted proteins | sample Lox_Sample_31_FD_207151 | JGI IMG/M metagenome (GOLD analysis project Ga0335077, IMG submission 207151) | Soil microbial communities from Loxahatchee National Wildlife Refuge, Florida, United States - Lox_Sample_3.1 | ecosystem: Environmental > Terrestrial > Soil > Wetlands | place: USA...
CGATCCGTCGACCGCGGCGGCGTGACTTAACGGTCGCAAGCCTCTATTTCTCGAACACGGCCTTGTTGCCGAGCGCCTTGAGCGCACCTTCACAGAGTTTGTCGGGATCGCGCTCGCCTTGTTTGGCGAGCGCGATCATGCGCTGTGCAATAATTTCGTTCACGATGTCTGGCTGGCCCGTGTCATGTAGCGACTTGCGAGCCCTTTCGTAGGCAACGCAAAGCAGCTTGACCGCCTTTTGATCAAAGGCGGCCGCTTGAAACAGGTCGAAGACTTTCTGACCCATCCATCCCCGCCTGATCCTTCGGGGTGTCGGCGGCCGAAATTGGCCAACTTTGGACCTTACAATCATACACGTTTTGAGCCGTTACGAATAGCGACGGCAATTAACCGGATGACGGGGCCGATGAGGTGATCAAATGAAGGCCCCTTGCTGCCAGTCATGCACTAAGCGAGAAGTCCTTCGAACAGGAGGACCACGCCAATCGTGAGTACGACCATGATCGTGAGGGTGATCATCGAGCCAACGCCTGAATTTTTGACGAGGGGATGTTCTTGACCGCTGCGTGGCAGAAAATACCAGAAACTGGCGCAGCTGACGAAAACCAGGACGGCGCCGCAAATGATGGAAGACATGCCGCTCGCTCCTGTTCAGGTCGAGCGCCTTTTTACGCATTGCCAGCGTCTGATTGGCGCAAATTTTCCAGCGTCGTGCGTAAAAATCAGCTAAATTCCGGCGTCAGGAAAAGCCGCCATTAGTGTCGTCTCGGGAAGCGGGCTGGTTGTCACCACGTCTGTGCGTCAACCCAATTGTCGACGTCCTTTTTGACCTGATCTTCCGCGATACCGTACCGCTCCTGAATTTTCCCCTCGAGCTGATCACGGCGGCCCGCGATCTTGTCCAAGTCGTCGTCGGTCAGGTTGCCCCACCTCTCCTTGACCTTGCCTTTCAGCTGTTTCCAGTTTCCTTAGACTCGATTCCAGTCCATGACTTGTCTCCTTGTGTCATTACGACACGCACTTGATCGCGGGCCACAAACGACAATGCGCTTCTGCTAACTCGGTTCCCGCGAGGCAGAGGGGCTGACTTGCAAATGTCGTCGTTCTGGCTGCGTTTCGCTCATAAAATATTTGTCAGTCTGAATAAAGGTTCAGCGAATTGACCAACTCCGGCCAACAATTTCCGTAGAGTGGTGCGTCAAGGGCGCGCCTACGGAGGAATGCCCATGAGCAAAATCAGGCTGATTTTTGCGGGCACTGCAATATGCGGTGCTTTCATAGCGACCGCCGCATCTGCAATGCCGATTGCACCGGTCTCGTCAAACACCGCCGCGAATGTCGAACAAGTCCGCTGGGTTTGCGGCCCTTACGGCCGCTGCTGGTGGCAACCGAACTACTATGGTGGCTACTACGGTTACGGGTACGCCCCGCGGCCGTACTATTGGCGCCACCGCTATTGGCGCCGTCGTTACTGGTAGCGTTCAGAAGGGCGGGGCGAACAGCCCCGTCCTCTTTTTGGAGAGCTGAGTGAGGGCCGCTCGCGGAGCCAAGCAGATATCGCCGATCCCCTTTATTAAGCGCTGGTTAACGGGTTCGTCCGAAGTTCAAGCCGCTTTCAGTGAAAGGTGATTCGATGCCCGTTTGCGTGGTCACATTTCCATGCCCGGAAACGATCGAATATGAAATTTCGCGAACCTGTCTTTGACATCGGAAGAGAGCATTGGCCGACGCTGCCGGACGCTCCGTACGCTGACATCAGCGCTCTGGAAAATACGATAGCCAGGCAATCCGCAGAATTGCACCGACGTCTCACTGAAGTTGTTGAGCTATATAATGCACAGCAACAGCAGGCCAACGAGCTGCAGACCGCATGCGAAGAGATAGATCGTCTCAATCGGATCATCTCGACGCTTCAGGAGACGACAGAACAGTACAAGACAGACGCTGCGGCCGCACAAAACAAAATCACGCTTATAGAAAATGAAAAAGCGGACTTGCGGGAGCAGCTCGACAAGGCTCTCCGGGAATCGAGCCGATTAGCGGATCGGTTGCTCGCGATGCAAACAGCGTTCAATGTCAGGGAGAGCAACGTCGCTTCGGCGCTGGAACAAGTTGAATTGCTGAATTCAGAGCTGACAACTGCTTCGGCAGAGCGGTTTAAGTTGGTGGCGGCAGTTCAAGGTGAAAAGAGGCGACATCGAAGCGCGCTTAACCAGCAGACATCGATTTTGGAAGACAAGATCGCAAGAGCGGAAGCTCTGGCTTCAAGCCAGGAGAGCAAGATAAAAGCCCTCGAAGAAAGTCGCGGCAAGCTGGAGAAACGTATTGGAGTTTTGGATGCTCTGCTCAAAAGCGAACGGGACGTTGCGGAATTAAAAATAAAACGGCTGACCGAAGAGCTTCGTCGCAGCCGCCCTGAACATTGGATTGCAGTAGACTAGCCGTGTGCGAGTTTCGACCCCGGTGTCGACGATAAATTACATGTCTGTGTGATGTTACCGCGCCTTTGGTGACGACTCACTCATAATCGTTGCCGGTGATGATGTGGGCTCTCACGTACGCGCAAAAGAATCGCCACCGATCGCTGGTTCAGGCGACAGTTTATCGCGACGTCAATTTCTTCGTTTACCTCCGTGAATCGTCCGCACATGCCGGCCAACGCATCGCCGCCGCGGCGTTAAGGTTTCTTCCTTACGGTAAATTTGAAACCCGATTGAAAACGCATGAACGGAATCTATGGTGCGGGCCGAACGGATCGGTCCGCAATGCTGCGCATTATCGCAAGCAAGCACGACGTTTTTCGGATGCTAGCCTCGAAGCAAAGACCTCCTTACGAGGAGGTTTGGCATCTATGGACGGTCATTATTCCGCGGCGGTCAATTACAGGCCGTCTGCTCTGGGGAATGGTTTTGCGGCGGCGGGACGACGGCCGATGGATTTACAAGAAATACATCGAGGGCGTTGACGCGACTGAATACCGTGGGTCGGTGCGCGCGCTCATCCGGGAATGTAGAAAAACGGCCTCGCAGCGACAGTAGGAAAAGAGCATGAAGCCCATCATCCTTGCTGCTCTCGGATTACTTATCTTGTTGTCGGCAGATGTCGGCCAACCGTCTCGCCAGGATGGTTCGTCGGCGATCACATGCGACGATGATGGCAGTTGCACTGCCCTCGATGCGACTGCGTCGCCGCAGAGCGAGCCCAAGCGCGCGGCGGAGACCAAAATCACGACGGCCGCGCTGCACCCGTCGCGTGTGATCGACGCCAATGGCAATCCAACTGGCATGATTGTGTCTGGCAGAACCGGGGCGCGTGCCCGCGTTGGGGTCCGTTATGCCGCACGTTTTCAGGCCTATATCGATGACCTGGAAAACAATTATGGCGCTCGCGTGCTATTCATGGGTGGCATTCGGCCTGGCCGATGCTCGCCTTCGAGCGAGCATCCGTGCGGAAAAGCTTTGGATGTGTGCCAGCTTCGACGCGGCGTGGTTGATCGGCGCTGCAAGTTACCCAGTCGTGTTGTTCTCGGTCAGATTGCCGCTGCGCACGGCCTCTTCGAAGGCGGACGCTGGTGTAATTCAGATTATGGTCACGCCCAGGTCGGCACGACCGCCAGTGCCTGCGGTGATCGCCGCGTTCGCGTAGCGCGACAATAGCACCGGAATTTTAGTTTCCACCGCTGGCGGCCGCTTTGGCGTCCTGACCGCGCTTGACCGCTTGGCTGATCGTATGAAGCGGCTTGCTCCGTGCTCCAGCGGATTGCTGCGCAACCTTTACACGCTCCGGCGGTTCCTGCGTGCGCGGGTTGCGCGGTGGCAAAGGAATCTCATCGGGTCCGTTCCAGGCGAGCAGGCCAGCCAGTTCCTGGCAGGGCGCAAGCTGTGGCAGCTTCACCGCCGGGCTACCGGTTTGGGCGACGATCCAAGTTTCCACCGGCCAGCTGGTAATCGTCTTGACGTAGTCTTGTGTCTCCTGCGGAAGCTGGCCCTTCTTGGCAAGCCAGTCCTGGATGCGCTTCGGTCCCGCATTGTAGGCAGCGGCGGCGAGGCCGAGGTTACCGAACTTCTGGGACAAATTTCGTAGCAAGCTTGCCGACGCCGGAATTGCTTGGACCGGGTCGAACGGGTTATCGAGGCCCCTGTCGGTGGCGGTCTCTTGCGTGAATTGCGCGATGCCGAGCGCCCCGGCCGAGCTGATGACGTAGGGCCTGAAACTGCTTTCCTGATACAAAAGACGAATGAAGAAATGCGGCGGCAGATCGTTATTGCGCGCCGCCTCAGCGAGCGTGTCGCAGATTTCCGTGCGCGTACGGTAGACAATCGGTTTAAGAAGAGGACGTAGCGGCGCGAGTGGCAGCACGACCGGTTCATAGTTTGGCGGCAAATTTGTTTCGACGCCTTCCAGTACTTTAGCTTGTTGGGTTACTGAGGCCGTATCGCGTGCGGCGAGCATCAGCCAACACCCGATAAAGGCAGCTATGACGCCGGCCGAGATATCGCCGGCCAGGCCAAAGCCTGTTCGTCTGACGATCGTGCCAACCAGGCAGCCAAACATGAGGCCGACCAGCAAGCTGATGAAAAAGACAATTTCGCCCGAGAAATACATCGGCCCTGGCCCGATTTGCGTTTGGAATGATCGCGCCCGGACGTGACAAATATGAGGCAGAGTATCCAATTTGTCGCGCTATCGGCCCTTTCCCGGCGCGGGTTTGAGCCGGTACGATGGCCTGTCCTGAGCCTCGGGGGAGGCAATGAGACCACGCAACTTCATTATTCTTCTTGGAGGTATGGCGGCGGCATGGCCGCTCGTTGTCCACGGCTATCTCAGCTTTACGTCGCCAGATGAACGCCCGACGCTTGTGGCCGCATTCCGCCAAGGCCTGGAACAGGCCGGCTATGTCGTCGGCCGCAGTGTGGCGATCGAGTACCGTTCCGCCGGCGGCAGCTATGAGCGGCTGCCATTGCTGGCAGCGGAACTCGTAAATATGCCGGTCGCGGTCATTGCGGCCACCGGCGGTGAGGCATCCGGGCGGGCCGCAAAGGCCGCGACCTCACAGATCCTATAGTGTTCACCTCGGGGTCCGATGCAGTGAAGGGAGGCCTGGTTGCATCGCTCAACCGGCCGGGCGGCAATGTCACAGGCGTGAGCCTGCTGGGATACGAACTCGACGCCAAGAGATTGCAGCTTTTGCGTGAGCTCGTTCCTCGAGCGTTGACGATTGGAGTTCTCGTGAATTCCAAAAGTCCCGGCATTTCCCCAGCTTTGCCAGTGATGAAGACTGCGGCGGATGCGAACGGCCAGAAACTCATCATCTTGGATGCCGGGACTGATGCCGATCTTGAAACGATATTCGCGTCGTTGCGGTCACGGGGAGTAGAGGCGCTGTTGGTCACGACCAACCCGTTTTACGAAGGACGGCGCAATAACATCGTGGCGTTGGCAAAGCGCCATTCTGTGCCTGTCGTGTACCCTTGGCGTGAGTACGCAGTCGTTGGTGGTCTGATCAGTTACGGCACGAGCTTCACCGAATCTTATCGCCAGGCCGGTGTTTATGTTGGCCGGATTCTCAAGGGCGAAAAGCCCGCTGATCTGCCGGTCGTGCAGGCGACCAAGTTCGAACTGCTCGTCAATGTTAAGACAGCCAGGGCGCTTGGGCTGACCGTGCCGCCGTCGCTACTCGTGGCTGCCGACGAGGTGATCGAATAAGGTTCGCGACGGAGACACCCATGGCGCTACAGCTTCGCCCAAACTGCGAATATTGCGACAAAGATCTGCCGCCAAATGCAACGGGCGCACGTATCTGTTCCTACGAGTGCACGTTCTGTGCGGATTGCGCTGACGCCAAGTTGCACAATGTCTGCCCGAACTGCGGCGGAGGCTTTGTACCCCGGCCAATCCGTCCGGCGACTGAGTGGCGTCAGGGACTCTCACTTGCAAAGCGGCCGGCATCGACCACCCGAGTGCACTTGTCTTACGATCTTGAGAACATTGCGGCCCACACGATGCGGATCAAGGATATTTTGCCAGAAGACCGGTGATGCATCTATGCCGCTTCCTGTTCTCCGATCCACGCGACTAGAAGTTCCCAAATTACCGCGAGTACGATTGGGCCTAGAAAAAGACCGGTAATGCCGAAACTAAGAGTACCGCCGATGACACCAATCAAAATAACGAGCATCGGAGTTTTCAGGCCCCGGCCCATGACGATTGGCCGCAGAAAATTATCGATCAGATTGACCGGCACCATGTAAGCCGTGAACAACAGCGCTGACGTTGTTTCCATCGCCGTCCAACTCCAAATGATGACCGGAATCAGGATAATTGACGGACCAATCTGGATGATTCCGAAGACCAGGACACCGAAAGTAATCAAACTTACCTGCGGAACGCCGGCAACCACCAGCCCGATACCCGCCAGCAGCGCTTGCAGAACAGAAATGCCAATCACACCGCGCGATACCGCACGAATGGTTGCCACGGCTTGATTTACGAATTCCTCACCCCGAGCCGAATTGAGTCGGCGGGAAAACTTTTTGACGGCATCAACGAATGCTGGTGCCTGCAAAAAGAGAAATCCGGCGACAATTATCGAAGTGAGGAATTTTATAATACCGAGACCGGTATCCGCACCAATGCGCAGCAAGCTGCTGCCCAGCGGTTTTAGTTGCGGCAAAACTTTAGCCAGGGCGGCCTGCATGTTGGTCGATGCCAGATCCCAAAATTGATAGATCGGATCGCCGATCAGAGGCCAATCTTTCACCGATGGTGGCGGTGGAGGGATCGTCAGGGTTGAAGGATCAAGTTGCTCGGAAATCACGCGAAGGCTATCGACCAGGCCCAATGCGAGCCACGTTGCCGGTCCGATAACAATCAGCAAAGTTAGAATCGTAATCAGAACGGCGGCCAATCGACGACGTTCGCCAAGTCTGAACGACATCCATTCAAAAACGGGATAAAGCGCAACTGTCAGCACCACGCTCCAGATAACAATCGGAACAAAGGGGTTGACGAGTATCCAGGACCAATAAAGGAGAAGAGCGAGAGCACCGAAACGGATCGCTGTCTCGATAAAAGGCGTCGTGGATTGATCGCGCGTGGATGGCTTTTTTTGATCGCGGGTCACCGATTTAACCCTCGACCTGCTCTTATTTGCTTCTCTCTATATAGAATACGAGGTGCGCCCCCGGTCGTGCGCACGCAATGACCTCGCCGTGGATCAGCGATTCCCATACCGGGTAATCTACAGCAGATCGGTCCGTGGCCTGAAATGTCCGGCATTGGCCCAAGGCGGATATCGCCTGTTGCCGTGGGTGGCGCCTGCCAACATGCCGTTTTGTTTATTTAATTCTCCACAGCCGTCGTGATTTTTACATCGATGCGTCATCTGTACGGTTTCCTATAGAGGTGCCGGTAGCCGCGTAGCGACAAGTTCGAAGGCCGCCGTGTGTGATCTGCCTCACCTTCGAAGTCCTTAACAGGTGATAGCAATCTCGCGATGGAGAATGGAAATGCGCTCTCCGGCACCACGCGGCCACGCAGACGGCGATTTAAAGTATCGCCAGCGTAATATCGTCGATGGTCATTATTCGGGCGTAGTGACCGTCGCTGCGGTTTGGCTTGCCTTCTATTTACTGGCATTCGGGGCTGCGATTTGGACCGTGTTTTCTCCGGGCGCATCCGAAATTACTGCCCAGTATACTGTTGGGCGCAGTCAGGCCCTGAAGAGCACGGGCTCGATTCAACCGCCGGCGAAATCTCATACTGTGCAGATACGGCACTGAAGTGGAGGTGCCGAGATGCGCGGAATACCGGCGCGTTCGCAAATGTTATCCCTAACGATTAGCAAGAAAGCCAGTTTGATTACACAGAGCGACGGCGTACTGATATTCACTGCCGCCGGAACAACCGATGCAAAAGATGCCGAAGCAAATCGCGCGGTCTCTTAGAGCCTTTCGAAACACACACAGGCTCGGCTTATTGCGCTGCGTTCGCATCTTGCCGGGTGGTCATCCTTGCGACGCAGTGACGGCGCAGGAGGGAACGGAATATCAAGGGAATGACGTGCCGCACTTGCCCCTCGCTCAATGCACGCGAGACGCTTGTGAATGTAAATACAGTCCTGCCGGGACGGCCAAGCTCAGGCTGTTGCGCGCGCGCAGCCCGGAGCGAGAAGCCCGCCGACACTAACCTGACGAGCGGTGCCACGTTTACCCTGACGGCGTTTTGAAAATTAGCCGAAAAACTCCACGATGCCCGTTTCCAGGTTATAAATGGCGCCCGTGATCTTGATCATGCCTTTGGCTTCCAGCTCAGCGAGCACAGGACTATCTTTCCGGATATCTGCCACAGTTATCTCGATATTCTTTCGTGCAACCGCGTCTACGAAGGCGTAGTTCTTCGCCGAACGCTCACCTTTGTAGGTTGTCGCCTGCACCGCGGGTTTGATTTTAGCCAGCAGCCCGGTGAGATTACCTAACTCGGCGTTGTCGATGGCGCCTTTGACGGCGCCACGAGCGGTATGACCCATTACAAGGACAACCTTCGCACAAGGACAACCTTCGCGCCGGCCAATTTGCACGCGAACTCCATGCTGCCGAGGATGTCCTGGTTTTCTACATTGCCGGCTACCCGGCAGTTGAAGGTGTCGCCAATTCCCAGGTCCATAATCACTTCGGCCGGCGCGCGCGAGTCGATACAGCTGAGCAGCACTGCTGCAGGATACTGTCCCGTGGCGCTCGCCCTTTGTTCGTTCAGATAATTGCGGTTTTTCCGCACACCCATCCGAAAGCGTTCATTCCCCTTTTTCATTAGTTCTAAAATCTGGCTCGGTGTCATTTTGTCACGCTGTGCCTTGGTCAGCGCATCAGCGCGTGCAGGACCCGTGAAAAAACCAATGCCGGCAAGCCCGAGCGCGGTCGTCGCGGCCCTGTAACCTTCAGAAAATTCCGCCGGCCCAAATCATTGCGGTGCAAATGCTCGTGATTGTCGCACATGATTACGTCACCTCTCCAAGGATGATCATTTGAGAATTGAAGTCAGCAACCGTTGCTTCAGTGTACAGGCGGTCGGCCGTACTTGCGGCCGTAAATCGGGCAGAGACTGCATCACAATCACGACATCGGGGTGAGAAAATGCACGAAGATTCCGCCAGTCAGACCAGGTTCGCGACCGTCACTTCGCCATCGGTGACGTAGTGATTGACGGGATCGGCGCCCAAGTGTTGGCCGGCTTGATATGAAGTAATCTCGCCGATGACTTGGTGTTTTCTTAGCTCGGCAATTATGTAATCCCGCTCGGCATTCGTATCCGAGTCTGTGGCGTGGGTGATCTGGAATGTGAGCTGGGTCAAGGAGAAGCCGGTATCTTTTGTGGCTGCTCCGACCCAGTGAACGCGCGCACCGTCAGGGGGGCGGTCGGTGTTTAGCCAGAAGCTCGCCTTTCCAAGTGCTGACTCGGCGTGCGCGAGACTCAAAGCCCAAAATCGAATGTGATGGCGCTTTCGTGGACTGTTATCGATCGCCTTCTGAAAACCGATGTCCTGGCCGCGTCCAAAAAGATAGAGGGTGCTAAACGGGGCGGTCGGATAGGGAGAGTTCAATAAGAATGCTCGGATCATGCCCCACGAGCTTGCCAGACCAAGCCGATCAGCTCCTGGCCAGCCCGCAGCTGTAAAGGCAGCCTGAAGCTGTTGGTGTGTGCCCGTAAGCACCAAGTTGACCGGGTCACCGGGCAAGCCGTCGCCGGTAATTGTGTAACGAGGGACGCTTTTGCGCTGGAGGATTTTGAGACCCATACGAACGACACGCGGCAAGATGATGTATGCCGCAAAGCCATAAGTGAGGGCCACAGCCAGCACCCACGGGAGCCTCTGGTCCGTAAATCGAAAGACAAAAACGATCAGCCAGACTGTGAGTATGCCCAACCCCAGGACCAGCAAACGGCGCAACAAGCGTTTCAGCAATCTCACGATCTGCCTACCAGAGCGATCCATTTAAGTTTGGAGAAGCTGACAGAAATTTATGTCCTTCCGCAAGGCTGGGGGCTTGTGGCAAAAAACGGACATTAATGCCACGCGCGTTCGACCCCTTCCGAGTGCTTGTTTGCGGCGCTACGATGCCTTTCCTGAGCTTGGGAGAAGGCAATGAGACGTCGCGAGTTCTCCAGGTTATTCGGTTCTATTGTGTTCATCATTGCGTTAACCGGGAGCGCCTCCGCGCAGCAGCAGTTTATGCCCGGGATAAACCTCGATGCTGACAAGCGTCCGCTGAGCCCTGAGGAGAAAGAAAAGCGTAAAGCGATCGACGAAGCATATCGATCAACGATTGAAAAACTTCCCGACCAGAAAAAATCTGCCGATCCGTGGGGAAACATTCGTTCAGCAAAGACGCCGTCATCCAAGCAGGGCCAATAGTGAAAACGCGACAACGCGTTGCCCAGCGCGCCACTTCTGTTGACCAGCGTTTCTCGCCGTTACCAAACTGCGCAGACGGATGTCCCCTCTTCGGATGAAGCGGACATGCCAAGGGCCTGTCGCAAAGTCTGATCCAACGCCCGACATTGCCAAACGCTTCCAATATCTCTGCTTGAGTCGCTAAGATGCGCTCCTGAAGTTTGAGAATGGGAATGGGAATGGAAATGGGAATGAAGCGCCGCAAGTTTATTGCACTTGTCACCGGCGCGATTGCGTGGCCATTCGTGGCGCGCGCGCAAAATCAAACAACCGCAAGTCAGGACGCCGACGATCCGGTGGGCCAGATCGCGACACTGCAAGGCATTACGACAGTGGCGCGCGGCAACTTGCCGCCTTCCACGCTGAACGTGAGCGACGCCATCTACAAAAAAGACGTCTTGCAAACCGGCGCCAACTCATCGCTTGGCGTTACCTTCGACGACGAGACGACCCTCAGCCTCACTGCGAATGCGCGCGTCGTCGTCAACGAATTCGTCTACGAGGAGGGCTCCAAAGGCAATAAAGCTGTGCTCAATATTGCCCGCGGCACAGTCGCGTTCGTCGCCAGTCTGGTGGCAAAGACCGGCGATATGACGATTTCGACACCGACTGCGAATCTCGGTATCCGCGGCACAACCGGGGTCGTCGATGTTCCGGACAACGCTGCGGCCGGCGAGGCCAAAATCAAACTTTATCCGGATGCCGATGGGCGTGTGGGCCGGATAGAGGTATTCAACCCGCAGGGTGCGCGGCTCGGCGCGCTGACACAAGGGTCCAGCGCATTTGCCATCCGCCGGGGCCTGGGCGGGCAGTTCGCGGCGCTACCATTTCAAATCTCGCCGCAGGAGGCGGCGCGCGACCGCGGTGTGGTGCAGCGGCTGTTCGCTACGCACAATATCGGCCGTCGACTGACGATCCAGCGTCGGCAGTTGCGCGGACCGAACCGGCAGCGGCTGAACAACCAGCGGCCGAACAATCCCCGGCAGCCTGGCGGTCCGCAGCAGCAGAATCGCGGTCCACAGAAGGGCAACCCCAACGCGCCGCAACGCGGCGGTCTGCTCGAGAAACTGCGGAAGTTGAATCCGTTCGAGAAGAAAAAAAATGAGCCGATACGTTAGATGGGCGGGCTGCCGCTCGACGCGGGGGCCGATGAGGTAATCGAGTGAGGCGAGCGGTTTCCGCTCCTGACCCAAAGCGCGTCTACAGTCCCCATTGTCCGATGACCTGCTCGAAACCGCCAAGGCGACAAGTTTCGCTTGGTGATTCTGTCCGCTTTAGCAGCACAGGTGCTCTCAGCTTTAACGTTACCTGGTCAGGTTAATTGGCGGATCAGATCGTCGCAGCGCAAGCGGGCGCTTACAAATATCGAGCCTTACGCGGTCGCGCCGACTCGAAAATATGCCGCGGGATTCACCACAGAACGGAAGGCAGTTCTGTGTGTCGTCTAGGAGGTTTGTCATGCGTAAGCTTGCGTGCGCTGCGGGCGCATTCGTATTCGCGGCTATCGCTCCGCTCCCGACAATCGCCTATAGCCAGGCAGATGTCGATGCCTGCACCCCGGATGTGATGCGGCTTTGCCTAAGCGCTATTCCGGATGCGACCCGCGTAACCCTCTGCCTAGCCCAAAACAAACGGCAGCTCAGCCCCGCCTGTACGGTCGTGTTCAATCGACCACGTGGCGCAAGTGCTGACCAAGAACGTCCGAGAGCTATTCAGAATACCAATTTCTGAGTGCGTTGACTTGGAGCCGTGGCCACGCCAGTGAGTGGGGATATCCCACTCCCACGAGTGTGCTAGTTTGTACCGTGTTCTGAGCCTCGGGGGAGGCGATGAGACGGCGCGACAAAGCAGGCGGCAAGACAGCTAAAGGGCGGCGCCGCAAGACGTTGCCGCGCCGGCCAAGGGCTGCGCGTCGGCGCGGTTCTCTCGCTACCGGGCAGGAAACGAGTATCGCGCGACTCACCAGCGAGCGTGATGAGGCGCTGCAACAGTTGGCGGCGGCCTCGGAAATTCTCAAGGTCATCAACTCGTCACCTGGCGAGTTAAAGACGGTTTTCGAGGTCATGCTCGAGAACGCGACACGAATTTGCGAGGCAAGTTTTGGCTCCATGTTGGTTCGCGAAGGAGATCAATTTAGGCGCGTTGCCGTTCACAATGCGCCACTCGGATTTCTAAAGTACGCTGAACGGTCGCCAACGCTGGCACCCGCTGTTTCACTCGCTCTAACGCGCCTCTCGACTACAAAGCAAATTGTCCATATTGCCGATCTGCAAACTGAAGACCCCGACGATCCACTCGCCAAACACGCGGGCGCACGTACGCTGCTGCTTGTGCCATTGCTCAAGGAGCACGAGCTTGTGGGCATTTTTGGCATCTATCGTCAGGAGATACGACAGTTCACGGTAAGACAAATTGAGCTGGTCAAAAACTTCGCGTCTCAGGCGGTCATCGCCATCGAAAATACCCGATTGCTCAATGAGCTGCGGGAATCGTTGGAGCAACAGACCGCGACATCCGAAGTCCTTAAGGTCATCAGCAGCTCGCCCGGAGAATTGGAGCCCGTATTCAACGCGATGCTAAAGAACGCAACGCAGATCTGCGATGCAAATTATGGCGCAATGTGGCTGAACGAAGAGGGCGGTCTCCGCAATGCCGCGTTTCAGGGAAATATGCCCGAGTCTTTCACGGAGCAATGGAAAACGGCCGTGATACCGCTCAGTCAGGATGTCCCCGCAACTCGCGTCGCCGTAACACGCAAACCAATTCAGGTAGCGGATCTCAGAAAGGATTCTGCCTACTTGACCGGCCATCCCTTGGCGGTCGGCTCGGTTAATATTGCCGGCATGCGGGCATTGCTTGTTGTGCCAATGCTACGGGAGGGTGATTTTGTTGGTGCGTTCGCTATCTATCGCAAAGAAGTGCGGCCGTTCAGCGACAAGCAGATTGAGCTGGTGCAAAACTTCGCCGCGCAGGCCGTGATCGCAATTGAAAACACACGGCTACTCAAGGAATTGCGTGAATCCCTTCAGCAGCAGACCGCTACCGCCGATGTGCTCAAGGTTATCAGTCGCTCGACCTTTGATTTGCAGGCGGTACTGCAAACCCTCGTTGAATCAGCTGCACGGCTTTGCGATGCCGACAAAACCGTCATTACTCGTGAGAAAGATGGAGCCTTCTATCGCGCCGAGGCCCACGGCTTCCCTCGCGCTTTCATGGACTACGTCAAAGATATTCCAATCAAGGCCGAACGTGGTTCGGCGTTCGGGCGCGCCTTGCTTGAAGGCCGCGCAGTCCATATCCCCGATGTAAAGGCCGATGCAGAGTACACTTTGGCGGAGGTGCAGAAATTGGGCGATTATCGCACGGTTCTCTCCGTCCCAATGCTGCGTGAGGGCGTTCCGATCGGCGTGCTGAGCTTGACGCGCACGGACGTTCGTCCGTTCACTGACAAGCAGATCGAGCTGGCCACGACCTTCGCCGACCAGGCGGCTATTGCGATCGAGAACGTGCGCTTGTTCGAAAGCGTGCAGGCTCGTACGCGCGAACTGGCCAGGTCGCTGGAGGATTTGCGCGCTGCGCAAGATCGCCTGGTTCAGACGGAGAAACTTGCCTCACTTGGCCAATTGACCGCCGGCATCGCACACGAGATCAAGAACCCGCTCAATTTCGTAAATAACTTTTCGGGGCTCTCCAGCGAATTGATCGATGAATTGCAGGACGTCCTGAGCGGTCTATCGGTCGACGACAAGGCGCGCGACGAGATTAATGGGCTAACAGAGACGCTGCGTGGCAATCTTGACAAGGTTGTGCAGCACGGCAAGCGAGCCGACGCGATCGTCAAGAATATGTTGTTGCATTCGCGTGAGGGCACCGGCGAGCGTCGGCCTGTCGAGATCAATACCCTAGTCGAGGAAAGTCTCAATCTTGCCTATCACGGGGCGCGGGCCGAAAAGCAGGGCTTCAATATCACTTTGGAGAGGTCGTTTGACCCGGCTGCCGGCGAGGCCGATCTCTTTCCGCAGGAGATTACACGGGCGCTGCTCAACCTGATCTCAAACGGGTTTTACGCGGCGATAAAGCGCAAAGCGGAAACGAATGGGGGCGACTGCGAACCTACACTCACGGCGGTAACAAAAGATCTCGGCGACAGCGTCGAAATCAGCATTCGCGATAACGGCACCGGCATTCCGAGGGAGGTGAGGGACAAAATGTTCAATCCGTTCTTCACGACCAAACCGGCCGGGGAGGGCACCGGGCTGGGCCTTTCAATCAGTCATGACATCATCGTCAAACAGCACGGCGGGTCTGTGGACGTCGACACCCGGCCAGGCGAGTTTACTGAATTCAAGATCGTTCTGCCGCGCACGGCAGCGACCATCGCGAAGTCACGAGGACAAGTGTGATCGCCTTCGCTGTGTGGTTCAGATTGTACCAACTTCCGAAAGAGGTCCCTACCACCACCATGTCCTGGTCAAGGGTCGTTGCCGGTCGGATCGACGGCGTCCTCGATCCGCCGCAAAAGACATGGTCGTCTCAAAGACGTAACCGCAAGACTCACACTTCCAGACGTGGCGCACGCGACTCTTGTCGCCAAAGTACTCCAACCATTCCGGCGCGATCAGCTGCTCGTCACATTGGGGACATTTGGCGAGCTGGGGTAAGGGCGCACATTCCGAGGGGTTTCTCATGGTACGAAATTGCATGAACGTTCCTTCACGTTTTGCGCGCACTTGTCGTCGTGTAGCCGATCAAAAATGTTGAATAGCGACCACAGCTATTTCGTGGACGGCATCTGTATATTTGCCGTCGAAGAGAAGAACGTCGAAGCTGACGACAAAGGCCAGCATGGTCGATAACACGCGCAGCATTTTGTGATCATGAGTTTCCGCGACTTAAAATGTGCTTACCTAGACTCCTCAAATTTTTTGGATCCGAGCGGTCGAGGACACTGCAAAGGTAAATCAGTAGCGGTAGGGGATCACGTTTTCGTGCTCGCGCGCCGGCCGCAATTAGTGATGCGACCATTGGGTTACAAAGTTCCAGCTGCTTAAAAGCCCTTTTCGTTGGCGGCTGCTACCAAAAACATTTCCCTGGCCGGTAGCATCGCACTTCAGAACAATCGCGCGACTCACGCTTAAATCGCGACGGGCGAGCTGCGGGCCTCACGTGTTCCAGAGGAGATAAATGACGTTGCCACAAGAAAAGCGACGCGATGAGACGCATTGCGCGCCTTTACTCGTAAAAATCCAGGAGTGACCGTGACGTCCGACGTTCATCCCGGGCAAGCAACGCGGTTTGTCTGCCGCTCGTACATGGCCGTGGTGCTTGCGCCCAAACCGCCAATTATCGAGTGGGTCGCCGAGATTGACCAAAAAATCAAGGGCGCGGGATGTTTCTTTATCGGGCCGCCAGTCGTTCTCGACCTATCTGCCGTAAAGCTCAGCAAATCGGCAATCGCACACCTGCTGGCTGAATTGGAACAGCGTGGCGTGCGAATTATGGGGCTCGAGAATGTCGAGGCCGCTTCGACCGGCGATGGTTTGCCGCCATTGGTGCGTTCCAGCAAGGGAGCAAGCATGAGTATCGACGCTGTCGAGGCGCCAGTGGCAGCCCCGGTGCCGGACTCGACTCGTAAACCCGCCACGCTCCTGCTCGATAAACCGATACGCTCGGGGCAATCGATCTTCTTTCCGGATGGCGACGTGACAGTCCTCGGATCGGTGGGGTCCGGCGCTGAACTTATCGCGGGTGGATCGATACACATTTATGGCGCACTGCGCGGGCGCGCGATGGCGGGCTCGAATGGCAATACGCGGGCCCGCATTTTCTGCAGCAGGATCGAAGCCGAACTCTTGGCAATAGATGGCTACTACATGACTGCGGAATCGATGGACAAAGGCCTGCGCGACCGGGCGGTCCAGGCGTGGCTTGAAGGTAATGAGCTGAAGATCAC
>Ga0335077_10004875_pt1 | contig 16402 bp, 13 predicted proteins | sample Lox_Sample_31_FD_207151 | JGI IMG/M metagenome (GOLD analysis project Ga0335077, IMG submission 207151) | Soil microbial communities from Loxahatchee National Wildlife Refuge, Florida, United States - Lox_Sample_3.1 | ecosystem: Environmental > Terrestrial > Soil > Wetlands | place: USA...
CGGTTTGCTGGTGCTTACGGGTTGCCAGCAGGCGCCGCAGGCGAAGCAGATGGGGCCCCCGCCGGTAGTCCCGGTCTCCGTCTCCAAAGCCCGGCAGGAGTCGGTTCCGACGGAACTCCGTGTGGTAGGAACCGCCGAAGCGTCCGCAATCGTACAAGTGAAATCGCAGGTCGCCGGCGAACTCGTCAAGGTGACGTTCGCCGAAGGTCAAAACGTATCCAAGGGCGATCTTCTGTTCCAGATCGATCCCCGTCCGTTCGAGGATGCCCTTCGCCAGGCGGAAGCGGCGGTGACGCGCGATCGCGCCCAGATCGCGCAATCGGAAGCCGCTCTTTCGCGGGACGATGCCCAAGCCAGGTTCAACGAATCGGATGCCGCGCGGTACGCCGAACTGCAGAAGGAAGGCCTCGCCTCCAAGTCCCAACTGGACCAGTCCAAGGCTGGAGCAGATGTGGCCCGGGAAGCCGCCCGGGTGAGCCGGGCCAATATCGACAGCGCCCGCGCGGCTCTGGAGGCCGACCAGGCAGCGGTCGCTGCGGCCAAGCTGAATCTGGACTATTGCGCCATTCACGCACCCATTTCGGGCCGCACCGGAAACCTCCTGGTGCAGGCCGGAAACCTGGTGAAAGTCAACGATGTGGCGCTGGTAGTCATCCACCAGGTGTCCCCCATTTTCGTGAATTTCAGCGTTCCCGAACAGCACCTGGCAGCCATCCGCCGCCTGAACGCCAGCCAGCGGCTCAAAGTGAGCGCCTTTGCGCGCGACAACCCGGACCACGCCGCCGCGGGGTATCTTTCCGTAATCGATAATACCGTGGACAGCGCCACCGGCACGATCCATCTGAAGGCCACTTTTCCGAATGAGGATCGGGCTTTGTGGCCCGGCCAGTTCGTCACGGTGGTGCTGGTTCTCGACACGATCCGTAATGCCACGGTGATTCCCGCCGAAGCCGTACAGGCGGGCCAGCAAGGCCAATTCGTCTACCTGGTGAAGTCCGACAACACGGTGGAAAGCCGCAAGGTGACCGTGGGCCGTACCTTCGCCGGAAAGACCATCGTGGACAGCGGCGTCGCTCCGGGAGACACGGTGGTGACCGACGGCCAGCTTCGCTTATTTCCCGGCGCGCAGATTCAGGCCGTCGAAGGACCCAAGGATACGGGGCAGTCATGAACCTCTCCCGCATCTTCATCGAACGCCCCGTGATGACCGCCCTGGTGGTGTTCGCCATCCTGATCTTCGGGACGATCGCGTTCCGCGCGCTGCCGGTTGCGGCGTTGCCGAGCGTGGACTACCCCACAATCTCGGTAACGGCCGCGGTACCAGGAGCCAATCCCGAGACGATGGCCTCATCCGTAGCTACCCCGCTCGAGCGCGAGTTCTCGACCATCGCCGGCATTCAAGCCATGAACTCGGTCAACCAGTTGGGAAGCACGTCGATCACGGTTCAGTTCACGCTCGACCGCAAGATCGATGCCGCGGCCCAGGATGTACAGGCGGCCATCGCCAGGGCCGGCGGACGACTGCCCACCAGCATGCCGCGGCCGCCTTCCTACCAGAAAGTGAACCCCGCCGAACAGCCCGTACTCTACCTTGCGCTCGACTCCTCCACGCTGCCGATGTACACGGTCAACGAGTATGCCGACACGCTGCTGGCCCAGCGCATCTCGATGGTCACGGGCGTTTCGCGCGTGAACATCTTCGGAGAGCAGAAGTACGGGGTGCGGGTCCAGGTGGATCCCGATAAACTGGCGGCGCAGAATATCGGCATCGACGAAGTGCAGCGCGCCATCGCCTCCAGCAACACCAATCTTCCCACCGGCCAGTTGGATGGAAAGAACCAGGCGATGACCATCGAATCGTCCGGGACGCTGCCCAACGCTTCGGCTTACCGGCCGATCATCGTGGCGTGGCGCAACGGCTCGCCGGTGCGGCTCGAGCAGGTCGCCAGCGTCGTAGACAGCGTGGGTAACAATAAGCTGGCCGCCTGGTTCAACAACGTTCACGCCATCATTCTGGCCGTCCAGAAACAGCCCGGCACGAACACCGTGGAGGTGGTGGACAGCATCAAGGCGCTGCTGCCGCAGCTTCGCAAGGAGATCCCGCCCGCCATCGGGCTGTCCATCGCATTCGATGCGTCGGAATCGATCCGGGGCTCGATCCATGACGTGGAGTTTACTCTGGTGCTCACCATCGCCGTAGTCGTGATGGTGATCTTTCTGTTCCTGCGCAACTTGTCCGCCACCCTGATTCCGGGATGCGCGGTGCCGTTCTCCATCGTGGGCACGTTCGCCGTAATGTACCTGCTCGACTACAGCCTGAACAACCTGTCCTTGATGGCTCTTACTCTGTCGGTCGGGTTCGTGGTGGACGATGCCATCGTGATGCTCGAGAACATCGTGCGCCACATGGAGATGGGGGAGACCCGCATGATCGCCGCGCTGAAGGCATCGCGGGAGATCGGGTTTACGATTCTCTCCATGACCTTCTCGCTGGTGGCGGTGTTCATTCCGGTGCTGTTCCTGGGCGGAATCGTGGGGCGCCTGCTGCACGAATTCTCGGTCACGATCGTGGTGGCGATTCTGATCTCCGGCTTCGTTTCGCTCAGCCTGACACCCATGTTGGGGAGCCGGTTCCTGAAGTCCGAGCATGAGACCCGCCACGGCCGGGCGTACCGGATGCTGGAAGGCGCATTCAACCTGCTGACCGGGTGGTACGAGCGTACGCTGCGCGTCGCTATGCGGTTCCGGCTGGCCACTCTGGCTGTCGCGATCCTCATGCTGGTGGGTACCGTCTATCTGTTCCGCACCATGCCCACCGGATTCATCCCGAGCCAGGATAGCGGCTTTCTGTTCGGCGCCATGCTGGGCCCTCAGGATGTTTCGTTCGAGTACATGGCCAGGCACGCCCATGCCGTGGGAGATATTCTGCGGGCCGACCCGAACGTTGCCGACGTCGGCGTGTTCGTGCCCGGAATCACCGGCGGCTTTAACTCGGGGGTCGTATTCGCCCACATGAAGCCCCGGAGCCAGCGAGCGCTGTCGGTGGACCAGATCATCGAGCAGGTACGGCCCAAGGTGGGCGCGGTGCCCGGCATCTTCACCTTCCTGCAAAATCCACCGCCAATCACCCTGAGCGGGCAGAACGTGGGCGCTACCTCGTATCAGCTCACGCTGCAGAGCGTGAACTTGAACGAGATTTATACCTGGGCTCCCCAGGTGCTCGGCAAGATGCGGCAGTTACCCGGGTTCGTCGATGTCACGACCGACATGCAGGTGTCGAGCCCGCAATTGATGGTGGATATCGATCGCGATCGCGCGCTGGCCCTGGGCATCACCCCGCAGCAGGTGCAGGATGCGCTCTTCAGCAGCTTCAGCCAGCGCGAAGTGTCGGTGATCTATGCGCCCGCCAATCAGTACTCCGTCATTCTGGAGACCAGACCCGAGGACCAGCGGAGTCCCGATGCGCTATCCAAGCTTTACCTGCGCTCCTCCAGCGGAGCGTTGGTTCCGCTCGACAGTGTGGTGACCACCAAGCGGCAGACCGGCCCGCTGCAGATCAACCACTTCGGGCAACTTCCCGCGGTGACCATCGGCTTCAACCTGCGGCCCGGCTTCTCGCTGGGACAGTCCGCCCAGGCGGTGGACGATGCCGTCCGCGATCTGCGGATGCCGGCCTCCATCACGGCGAGTTTCCAGGGCACGGTGAAGGAATTCCAAAGTTCGTTCCAGAACCTCTCCATCCTGCTGCTGATCGCGATCCTGGTGATCTATATCGTGCTGGGCATCTTGTATGAGAGCTTCATCCATCCCATCACGATCCTTTCGGGCCTGCCTTCGGCGGTGTTCGGCGCTTTGCTGACGCTGGTGCTGTTCAAGAAGCAGCTCGATCTGTTCGCGTTCGTGGGCATCATCATGCTGTTCGGCGTGGTCAAGAAGAACGCGATCATGATGATCGATTTCGCCATTGATGAGCGGCACAGGGGTCGGAGCGCCCACGATGCCATCTGGCAGGGCTGCCTGCTGCGGTTCCGCCCCATCATGATGACCACGGTGGCGGCGCTTTTCGGCACGCTGCCCATCGCGCTGGGATATGGCGAAGGCGCCGATGCCCGGCAGCCGCTCGGCCTGGCGGTGGTGGGCGGCCTGGTAGTGAGTCAGTTCCTGACCCTGTACATCACTCCGGTGATCTACCTCTACTTAGAGCGCTTCCAGGAGTGGCTGACAGGCGGCAAGAGCCAGGCGGAACCGGCAAAAGAACTGGTTGTACGGTAAGGCCATAACTTACAACAGCCGGAAAGTGACGGTCACCACCGCCGAAGTGACCGCGGGCTTGCCATTGATCGTGCCCGGCCGGAATGTCCACTGGCGGACCGCTTCCACGGCGCGGTCGTCCAGGCCAAGCCCCAGCCCGTGCACCACCCTGATGTTGGCCGGCTTCCCATGGCTGTCCACGTCGATCTGCAACTCGACCACGCCCTGCACTCTTGCGCGGCGCGCTTCGTCGGTATATTCGGGATCGACCTTAGTCAATAGGACCGGCGCCACGATCGAACCCACGATGTGCGCCTGACCGCTGATGCCGCCGCCGTCATCGTCCCCGTAACCGGGGCCTTTGCGACCGCCGACGCCCCCACCATCGCCAGTACCGATGCCGCCGTTCTTACCCGGTCCGTTGGATGGCGGGCCTGCCACGCCGTTGGGGTCGCCGTACGGAAGATTCGGCAGCACCGCCACAATCTGCGGAGTTCCCACCAGCGTAGGCTCCATGGCCAACTGCGGATTGTAATTGCGAATGACGGCGGTGGGCGGTGTGAACTGGCGGAGAGCCACTCTCGGCAACTGCCCCCTGCTCGCGGGAGTGGAGTCGCCTCCGCCACCCCCTCCTCCGCCGTGCGCCGCCAATCGCGGCACCCACGGTGAGATGTCACTGGGCGCCACCAGAGTGACATGGCTGACTGGATGAGGTAGAGGTTTGACCCGGCCGGCAATCAGAATCATCAGGATCACAGCGCCGTGAATCAGCACGGAGATCAGGTTCGAGCGCTTTCGCGAAGGGAACATGTTTGTCACCTGCGGCGGACCCGATTGCATCTGTATAGCCACTGCCGGAAGTCCTTGACTCCTCACTCGGAAAGGCAAATGAGCCCGTAGCTGCCCGGCGACAGGTGTGAGGCGATCGGAACAACCGGGCCGGTGTGATCCTCAGCACTCAGGTCGGATGCGTCCGTCGGCATGGAATTGTTATCATCGAAAGGTAGCACAGGTTTGAGGGAACCCAGGCAATATGCGAAGCGCTCCAGCCGCATGTGTGCTTCGGTGCGCGATTTGCGCGGGACTCTCGATCCTCCTCATCATCGCCGCGACGCGAGTCCCCCACGTCAATCACACGACTGCCGCGCTGGCCCTGGTTCTGTTGATTGTCGGTGTGTCGCTCCATTGGGGATGGATCGAAGCCCTGGCGACTTCGATTTTCGGAGGGATCGGTTTCGATTACTTTCTGCTGCCTCCACGCGGGTTCGGCTTCGAAAACCCGGAGCACTGGGTAACGCTGGGGTCCTTCCTGCTGACCGCTATCACCATCGGCCAACTGTCGGCGCGATCCGCGCGCAACCGCAGCGAGGCGGTGGCTCGGCGCGATGAGATAGCCAAACTATACGGCCTCAGCAATGCCCTATTGGAAGGCGGCGGCATGGACACCACCATCGATCGAATTGCGGCCCAGATTGCCGGGGTCTTTCAGGCCCGTGCCGCGGCCTTTTACGATTCTCGAAGCAATCGGGTATTCCGCTCGGGACCGGAAGAGGACTGTCTTTCCGAGCCGCTCCTCCGCAAGGTGTGCGCCTCGGGGGAGCCCCTGGCAGATGCCCTTTGCGAGGCACGCGTGGTTCCCATTCGACAGGCCGGCCGTGCGGCCGGCAGCTTTGGAATCGTGGGTGTCTCTCTAGCCCCTGGCATGGCCGACGCCATCGCAGAGCGCGTGGGAATCGCGTTAGCCAGAGCCCACACTGCGGAGGAGGCCATGGCGGCGGAACTCGCGAGGCGCTCGGAAACCTTGAAGTCCGCCGTACTCGATGCTTTGGCGCACGAAATCAAAGGCCCGCTGGCCACAATCAAAGTCGCCGTCACGACGTTGTTGTCACACGAGCCGGGGACCGCATGCCAGCAGCAGGAATTGTTGGACATCATCGATGAAGAGTCCGATCGCATCGAGTGCTGGATCAATGACGCGATTCGGGTGAGCGGCAGACCGGCGGGCCAGCTTCGCCTGGAAAAGAAGCCGAACTCGATGAAGAGGGTGGTGGAACAGGCACTCGAGGGTTTGGGGCCCCTCGAAGGGCGGCCCATTGAAGTCCGCATCCCGGAGTCCTTGCCCCATGCGGCATTCGACGCCGAAATGATCGAAAAAGTGATTCGCCTGCTGCTGGACAACGCCCTGAAATACTCGCCTCGCGAATCCCCGATTGCCCTTTCGGCGGAATTCACCGGCGCGGAGATCGTCCTCACCGTGGAAGACCGCGGTCCCGGCGTGCCGGAAGACGAAAGGGAATTGATCTTCGAGTCGTATTATCGCGGTTCCAGCGTCAGACGAGACACGGCGGGCACAGGACTCGGCCTGGCGAGCGCCAGGTGCATTATGGAGGCGCACGGCGGCGAGATCTGGGTGACCGGCGCCGCCGCCGGCCAGGGATGCGCCATCCATATTTCTCTGCCCGCTACCAGGGACGTGTCACATGAGCGATCTGAAAGTTTTGAATGTCGATGACGAGCCACAGGCCCGCCGCGCCGTAAAAATCGCCCTGGTTGCCCGAGGATTTGAGGTGATGGAGGCGGCCGGCGGTGAGGAGGCTCTCGAAAAACTGCGGCTGGAGAGTCCGGATGTGGTGCTGCTGGACATGAACATGCCGGGGATGACGGGCATCGACACCTGCCGCGCCATTCGCGACTGCTCCGATGTGCCCGTGATCGTCATATCGGTCAGACGGACCGCGTTGGAGAGGACCGTGGCATTCGAGGCCGGGGCAGACCAGTACATGACCAAGCCATTTGACGTAGAGGAATTGGTTGCCAGGATTCACGCGGTGAAGCGCCGTTCGGGAGGGGCTCATTCCCGCGCGGTCGATCTCGACGGCGTCGAAATCGACCTCGAGAGTCATGAAGTGAGGCGCCACGGGACCACCATTCACCTCACCGCCAAGGAATTCAAACTGGTGCACTACCTCATCGAACATGCGGGGGCGGTGGTTTCTCACCGCCGCATCCTGCAGGCTGTCTGGGGACCGGATTATGGCGAAGAACTCGAGTATCTTCGGGTATTCATCAACCAGGTTCGCAAGAAGATCGAAGCCGACCCGAGGCACCCGCGCTTTCTGCTCACCGAACCCGGCCTCGGGTACCGCCTGGTTACGGAGGCGCGCGTGTCAGAAAACCAGTAAGGCCGCAATCGTACATCTTTGCCTGCCTGAGTTCCTCGCCGCATATTAAGAAAAACATAATCTCCCGCTTATTTTCTCTTTAGGCCCGAGGCATACCCTGAAGGTGTAAAGGGTCGCCACTTAGACCCGGGAGAAAGGTTATGCAACTGTCAGTAAGAGCGTTAGCAATTACATCAGCCCTGCTCTGGGGCGGATGTTTACTTGTGGTGGGGCTCATCAACCTCGCGGCGCCTGCGTATGGTGCCGATTTTCTGCGCGGTATGGGCTCTGTGTATCCCGGTTTTTATCATTCCCGCACCATCGGAAGCGTGTTGCTGGGTACGATTTACGGCCTGATTGACGGTGCCGTCGGGGGCGCCATCTTCGGATGGCTGTACAACATCTTCACGACGCGCAAACAGAATTCAGGGACCGTCCGCCTGAATAAAGCGGCGTAAGATCCCGCGTATATCAAGGAGAAGAAGAGATGAGTGTTCTGAAAAGCGTGGTTTGTATTTCAGCCGGCCTGGTGGCGTTCTGTCTGCCACCGCGGGCCAAGGCTGACGACTGGGACCAGAAGACTACCGTTACGTTCAGCCAGCCCGTAGAGATTCCAGGCAAGGTACTCCCTGCCGGGACTTACGTGTTCAAGCTGGCTGACTCGCAGTCCGATCGGAATGTCGTCGAGGTCTTCAACAAAGATGAGAATCATCTGTACGGCATCTTTCTGGCGATCCCTGACTACCGGATGAAGACGCCGGAAAAACCCATCATCACCTTCGAGGAGCGCGTGGTGGGCGCCCCGGAAGCGGTCAAGGCGTGGTTTTATCCCGGGGATAACTACGGCCACGATTTCGTTTATCCCAAGGCCAGGGCGGTCGCGCTGGCTAAGGTGAATCACCAGCCGGTGCCCTCAATGCCAAACGAATTGGCCGCCAACACGGTACAGCCTACCACCAGCATGAATCAACCGCATGTGATGGCGCTCAAAAACGCCCCGTTGAAAGCACAGCAACCGACCGAGGAAACCACCATCGCGGAAGCCTTCCCGCCACCACCGCCACCGGCGTCCGCACCGCCAGCCGCGAAAATGCCGGCCACGCTGCCGCAGACGGCCAGTCCCGTGCCGCTGATCGGTCTGCTTGGACTGCTCTCCTTAAGCACGGCCGGCTGGCTTCGGCTCATGGCCGCCAGAATGAAGTGAGGCTGGAACAGGATGGCCGATTATGTGGAAGGCGCTCTGATCGGGCTTCTCCTGGCGGCGCCACTGACTCTGCCGGGGCAGGGGAGTCCGCCGGCTCCTGAGACCAGATTCTCGGCTGATGTGAATCTGGTGCTCCTCAGCCTCACGGTTCAGGACCGCAATGGCAACCCGGTGCCGGGACTCCAACGGAGTGACTTCCACGTATTTGAGGACGGCAAGTTGCAGGATATTCGCGAGTTTCACCATACCATCTACGAGATTTCGCATGCCGAGGGCGCGGATTTCATCGCGATCGGGGGCCGAAGCTGCTTTTTTGGGCGGGCGGAATTGACGTCTGGCGGAGCCAGGGAGGCGGGGTTTTGCAGAAAAAGTACCGAGAACATCCACATTGGAGGATGTATAGTTGGCGAACTGTGATAGACTCATCGAAAACCGGGAGCCGAAATGGTAATCCCGGGTCGTAACGACTCAAGCCGGGAGGAACGGGTGAAGCATTTGCTGGTGGTGTCGCTGGTTTCTCTGGCATCGGTCTGTGTGATGCGGGCGGATACTGTGACCGAGATCACATTCACCGGAGTGTGCTCTGACTGTAAGGGCGATGCCGTCGCTACCCTGAGCGTTACCGGTTTCAGCCTGGGCACGGTGTTCGACCTGACTCTCGACGATTTCATGAGCTTCCACTATCTCGGCACGGACCTCACATCGCCTTTTACCATCGACAAAAGTGACGTCTCGTCGGTCTCCGGCAGCTTGGGACCGACATTTCCTGGCTCGTACGGCGTCGAACTCGTGCCGACGACAATAGGTCTGCGTAGTTTTAGCTCCTTGGCGGACGGTTCCTGGGGCGTATCATCCGGCCAGGGCCAGGATGATTTCGGTTCTGCGTCGAGTTATTCGCTGGCGCCCACGTCGGTCCCCGAACCTGCGGCAATGCAGCTAATGGCCCTGGTATTTTTGGCCGTTTCCTGCCTGGCCCGGCGGCGCTGCGCCGGATTCTAAGATTTGGCCCGCTGTCGGGCCGTTCGGAGCAACCACTACGGTTCCGGATGGCGACACTGGCTGGAGGCGGCCGGACATCTCGAGGATGGCGACGGAGAAGTACCGGCTCGCGATTGCCCCGGCCACTGCTTTTAAGTCGACGCATAGCCCCGAATCACAAATGCAAGATCCGTTTGAGCCAGCGCGGGAATTCCAGCTTATATGTCGCCGTCGAACCGCGAAGACATCCCGGTCAGCGTCGGTCTGCTGGTCGACAGCAGTAGCAGCATGTCCCGGAAGCGCCGGGATGTCACCGCCGCGGCACTGGCATTTGTGCGATCCAGCAACCCGCGGGATGAGATGTTCGTGGTGAACTTCAGCGAGCGCGTTACTCTTGGGCTGCCACCCGAAAAACTGTTTTCGGCCAGCCCTCCTGAGTTGGAGAAGGCGCTGAATGACGTGCCCGCGATGGGACGGACGGCACTTTATGACGCCATTGACCAGGGGGTGGCGCATCTGGCCCGGGCCACGCACAAGAAAAAGGTACTGATCGTCATCAGCGATGGCGGAGACAATGCGAGCCGGCTGAAGCTTGGGCAGGTGCTCGAAGATGCACGGCGCTCCGATATCACGATCTATTCCATCGGGCTCTTTGATGAGCACGAGGCGGATCAGAATCCGCGAGTCCTGCAAAAACTGGCGCGCATCAGCGGAGGCGAGGCATTCTTTCCCGCCCGGAGCAGCCAGGTCGTACCGATCTGCGAGCAGATCGCGGCCGACATCCGCCAACAGTACGCCATCGGGTACGTGTCTTCGAACCAAAACCTCGACGGCGCCTGGCGGCAGATACGCGTCACGGTGACGCCGCCTGACGGGAGACCTTTATCAGTCAGGACGAGGGAAGGTTACTTTGCCTCGCCCAAACCGGAGGGCGTCCGATGAAAGCCCGCGCCTGGGTTCGATTTGCTCAGTACACGCTCCTCGTAATTGGTTTGGCGGCTTTGGGATACTGCGCCCTGGTGCTGGTCAGCGAGCGGCTGTACCAGGCCCGCGAAGCGCGCCGGTTCGCCGAGGCGTCCCGCTTGCTGCGCGGGACGCCCTCTGTACCCGGGGCATCGTCCCAACTGCCTGAGCCGAGAGATCGCGCTCTAATCGGGAAACTGAAGATCCCCCGCATAGGGGTTTCGGTGATGGTCGTGGAGGGAGTGACTGCCGGCGATCTGAGGCGAGGCGCCGGCCACATTCCGGGTACGGCCCTTCCCGGTGAGTCCGGCAACATTGCACTGGCCGGCCATCGCGATACCTTCTTTCGCGCGCTCCGCCGCATCCACCCGGACGACACAGTCACCCTGAGCACGGCCAGGCACGACTACCGATACCACGTGGTCTCCACGCAGGTAGTTGGTCCGCGAGACGTGAAAGTCCTCGATCCTACCGCCCACGATACCCTGACCCTCGTCACCTGCTTTCCTTTCAACTACGTGGGCTCGGCCCCGAAGCGGTTCATTGTGCGCGCGGAACGCCTGCAGGGCGCTTGAGTCAGGTCCCAGGCGCGGGCCGCACTTGACACGTTTCTTAAGATAAGGACATATGGGTGGAATATTCGTCTCCCATCAAAAGCCCAAGCTGACGCTCGAAGAGCGGGTCTTGCGCTCGGCCGAAGGCGCCCTCGAGGACCAGCAGCACGTCAGCGCCATCGATGTGCTGGCGAGAATGGGGCTCCTGGCTCTGTCGAACGTGGATGCCTGGCGTCACGGCCGCATCCCCTATCTCGAAGAATTGATTCAAGGCGGTCCCGAGAAGATCGGCCGGACCATGGAGATCTTTCACCAATGGGCGAAGTCTCGCGGGCTTCAGCCCATGGAAGCGCGCTATGTGCGCACCACGCGCGAGGGCGAGCAGGAACTGCGATTCACGAACATCAAGTATCCGGGACTCGAACAGGCCCTGCGCGCGCATTTCGTGTTGCCCGGACTTTCCGCGCGCAGGAAGGAATCGGTCGAAAAGAAGATTACCACGTCTCCCGAGCGGGTCGTTTTCCTGCCGCGGCGCGATAGCGCCTGTACCGAGTGCGGAGTGGAGATACCCTCAGGCGACCTTCTGGCCATGGAAGGGGGGCAGCCGCTCTGCATGGCCTGCGCCGGTTTGGGCAACCTGGAGTTTCTGCCTCGAGGCGATGTTGCGCTCACCCGCCGCGCCACGAAATACAGCACTTCACGTGCCGTTGTCGTGGAGTGGAGCCGGTCGCGGAAGCACTATGAACGCCAGGGCATCCTGGTCACCGAAGAAGCCATCCGAAAGGCCGAGGCGGAATGCGCCGAGGATGCCGAGGACCGTGCGCGAGAACGCGAACGGGCGGCCATTGCCCGCAAGAAGGAAGACGCCGCGTTCGTGATGCAGTTCGAGACGAAGATCCGGGCCCTGTTTCCCGCTTGTCCCGCCGGCGAGGTCCGCAACATCGCCGAACACACCGCCCAACGTGGCAGCGGACGCGTGGGTAGAAGCGCGGCGGGACGGAAACTCAATGCCGGCGCCGTGACCCTGGCGGTCGTGGCCGCGGTTCGTCATCGTCTCACCAGGTACGACGAGATGCTGGCGCGAGGTGTCGACCGGGCGGATGCCCGCGCGTTGGTCCAAGGTGAGATCGATGAGGTTCTGCACTCCTGGCGATGAGGCACCCCGGCGAAGGTGCGGTACAAGGACTCGTTGGAGGTGCACTATGGCCGCGATGCCGCCGGCCATCCCGGCGAAGCCATTAGGTGACGCGACAAATCAGCTTGCGGTTCTGGCCTTCGCTCTCCTCGGCCAGTGGCGGCCACCGAGAAATGGCCTACGTGGCAGGTCCGGCTAAGTGCTGGCGTCATCGCGGCCAGCACCACAGCTATCAAGGGCTCGCCACTCGGCCGGACTGTCCAGGTGGCTGATCCCGAGGACAGTAAGCGACTGGCGCAAAACCCCACCATCAGGACCAAATTAGTTCACTTGTAGGATTGTTCGGCATTATTGTGAATCTCGGCCTGTCAGTACGTTGAGTAACTCGACGGCTGTCGAGATTTGCAAATATTGCTGGAAAGACTCGACGCTATTTCATACAATAAGGTCGTTAATACTGTTATTCGGCGATCTTAGGATAGACAGGAGTCTTAAAAGCTTATGATGGGGGTCAGATCGAATTTACGATTTCTCAAACCGCTCAATGGTCTTTTGGCATTGGCGGTGCTAGCTGTGGCCGTACCGACCGCAACTCAAGCGCAAACCGTGGTGGCACCCCGGCTTGTTGTTCGCCCGCTGACCACGGGCGATGTCTCGGCCTATAAGCTGCCGTCCACGACGCAGCTTTCGGCCGGTTTGAATACCATAGCGCTCGGCGAGCCATTGTATCTGGAGGTAGAGGTGGACGCCACCATCCCGGCGAAGACCATCGCGGGCGTGGTGTGGGCCGTGACCCTCAAGCCGTCGGGCTCGTCGGCCGCGATCGTGGATGGCCCCTTGACCGCGAGTGTCCCGGTCTTCGAGCCCTCGGACCGGACCGTGTACCAGGTGGCAGGCAGGAAGATGCTGAAACCGGACGTCGTCGGCGAATACATCATTTCCGCCACTGTCACCGCGGGCAGCACCGGCACGACCACCCTCGCCCAAACCTTCATCGCCGGAACATACGTCGGGAAGGCCGCCTGTGCGGTGTGCCACAGCGGCGGGCTGGCGGATCCCAAATTCGCGCCCTGGTCCAAAACTCTGCATGCCGAGGTTTTCACCGACAACATTAACGGTGCCGATGGCAGCAGCTACGGTGCCAACTGCATCACCTGCCACACCGTCGGGTACGACGCCAATTCCACCGTCGCCGACGGCGGGTTCTCGACCGTCATGAAACAGCTCGGCTGGAGCCTCCCAACGGTGGCGCAGCCGGGCAACTATGACAAAGTTCCGGCGGCGCTGCAAAACCTGGCCAACATCCAGTGTGAGAACTGCCACGGTCCGGGCAGCCAGCATGCCAATTACGGCGGCGACGTCCTGGCGATCAGCCTTCCGTCCAACTCCGGCGCCTGCAGCCAGTGCCACGACGCTCCCACCCACCACGTCAAAACGGCGGAGTGGAGCAACTCCATGCACGCGGTGACCACGCGCGACCCCGCGGGCAACGCCAGTTGCGTAGGTTGCCACGTCGGAAACGCCTTCATCTGGCGGGCCGCGGGAGCCACCAATCTTCCCACCGCTTATGGCGCGATCGATTGCGCTACGTGTCATGAGCCGCACGGCCAGACCGCTCCCACCGGGGCCGCACACCAGCTCCGCACACTGGCCCCGGTCACCTTGGCCGATGGGACTACTACCATCTCCAACGCCGGAAATGGCACGCTCTGCATGAACTGCCACCAGAGCCGCCAGAATGCCGTGGTGTATGCCGCCACTGCCGCCGCCAGCGCCCACTTCGGGCCTCACGAGGGACCGCAGGCCGATATGCTCGAAGGCGCCAACGGCTTCACCTACGGCCAGCAGATCCCCAGTTCGGCTCACGCCTGGGCAGCGTCCGATACTTGCGTCACCTGCCACATGCAGGCGACCGTCAGCACCGATGCCGCGTTCCTGCAGGCCGGCGGCCATACCTTCAAGCCCAGCTTCACGAACGCCGCGGGGACCAAGGTGGAACTCGTGGCGGCCTGCCAGGGCTGCCACGGCAAGGAAGTCACCACCTTCAACTTCCCGCTATTCGACTACAACAACGACGGCAAGATCCAGGGCGTGCAGACCGAGGTGCAGAGCCTCCTCGACCAGCTCTCCACCATGCTTCCGCCGGATAAGTCGGTGAAGACGTCGCTGACCATCGACAACACCTGGACCCGCCAGCAGTTGGAGGCGGCCTACAACTGGCAGTTCGTCAATAACGACGGCAGCAAGGGCATCCATAACACGGCCTACGCGGTCGGTCTGTTGAAAGCCTCGATTGCCGACCTGAGCAAGAAGTAAGCTTAGAGTGAAGGGCGGACATCCGCGACCCGGGCGTCCGCCCCATTTTCTTAAGCAAATTCCGCCCACACAATCGTGTGGTCGGAGGCTCCCTTCACCTTCCGCGGTCCCAGGTCCACCTCCGCGGCACGGCACTGCTCCGCCAGGACGGACGTCGCCAGGATGTGGTCGATGCGCCATCCGAAGTTCCGCTCGAACGCATTCCGAAAATAATCCCAATAGGTGTATTGCACCAGGTCGGGATGAAGCTTGCGGAACACGTCCACGAAGCCGAAGGCGAGGGTCTCCTGGTACGCGTTGCGCGCATCGATGTGAAAATCGGTGTCATTTCCGCGCCGGTCGGGATGGTAGACGTCAATCGGCTCCGGCGCGACGTTCAGATCTCCAACCCAAAGGGCCGGCCGGTTCGGGTCGAGCGCCACGTCGAAATACGAGCGCAATCGGCGAAACCAGGCCAGTTTAAACGCATACTTCTCCGAAGTGATGGAGTGGCCCTGCGGAACGTAGCTGTTGATGATGGGGACGCCCCCGATCACCGTCTGGATGATGCGGAAATCCTCGTTGTCCGGTCCTTCGTGCAGGCCATGGATGATCTTCTCCGGCGCCTCGCGCGACAGCGTAGCGACTCCGTTGTACCCTTTCATTCCTCGAAAAGCCGCGTGATAGCCCGCCTTCCGAAATTCCTCGGCCGGAAAGTCCTGGTCCTGTACCTTGGTTTCCTGCAGGCACATGATGTCAGGCTGGTGGGCCGCCAGCCACTCGAGCACGATGGAAAGTCTCTGGCGGATGGAATTGACGTTGTAAGTGGCGATTTTCACGGGGCAGCTTCTAATTATCGGGCATTTGCACACCACCGCGGGACCAGGCCGGCGCGGGATTCGAGAGGGCGCAAAAAAAATCCAGTAGCACGGGAAACCCGACCACAACTTCAGGCCGCCCGTGCTACTGGTGCGATTGAACTCCCATCGGAGAAAGGAACTCTTAGCTGCAGCCGCTCGTCCCGCCGCAATTGCCGCACTTGTAGCAGCTTCCATTGCGCGTCATGATCGACCCGCATTCGGCGCACAGCGGGGCATCCGCCACCGCCGGCGCAAACGGCAACTCCTGCTGGGGGTCGGCCTCTGTGGGACGCAGCGTGGTGGTCTCGCCCGCTTCCGTCACGGCATACTCCGGCCCCAGGAACTTCGCGCCCAGCCACCGGAAGATGTAATCCATGATCGACTTGGCGTACGGGATCTGCTGGTTGCCCGTCCATCCACTGGGTTCGAACCGCACGTGCGCGAACTTGTCCACCAGGAACTTCAGCGGCACGCCGTACTGCAGATTGAAACTGACCGCCGTGGCGAAGGCGTCCATCAACCCCGAGATGGTCGATCCCTCTTTCGCCATGGTGATGAAGATTTCGCCCGGCAGACCGTCGTCGTACATCCCGACCGTGATGTACCCTTCGTGTCCGCCGATCGAAAATTTGTGTGTGATGGAGCGCCGCTCGTCGGGCAGTTTGCGGCGGACCGGGCGGTACACCACCTTCTCGACCACCGGTGCCGGTGCGGCAGCCGCAGTCACGGCCTTCTTCTCGCTCTTCCCGGATCCCGAACTGAGCGGCTGCACCTTCTTCGAATTGTCGCGGTAAATCGCCACCGCCTTCAGCCCGAGCCTCCAGCTTTCGGTGTAGGCGCTCATGATCTCCTCCACCGTAGACTCCTCGGGCATATTGATGGTCTTCGAAATCGCGCCCGAAATGAACGGTTGCACCGCCGCCATCATCTTCACGTGCCCCATGTAGTGAATCGAGCGGGCCCCGTTCTGCGGGCGGAAGCTGCAATCGAATACCGGGAGG
>Ga0335077_10004878_pt1 | contig 16392 bp, 15 predicted proteins | sample Lox_Sample_31_FD_207151 | JGI IMG/M metagenome (GOLD analysis project Ga0335077, IMG submission 207151) | Soil microbial communities from Loxahatchee National Wildlife Refuge, Florida, United States - Lox_Sample_3.1 | ecosystem: Environmental > Terrestrial > Soil > Wetlands | place: USA...
AGTGATCTCACACTTCAAGAACTGGACCATCATGCACACCGATTATCGGCGCCCGCTTAAAACATTTGGGACGACCATTTCAGCGGTAGTTGGCCTGCACTTCTACCGGTCGGCCTGAATAACCCTGCTTGTTCCTCGTCCTGCAGGTCATGCGGCCGCAGGAAGTGGCCTACACCGATATCCAGAAGGCCCATAAAGGCTGGGGGCCGCTGCGGCCGGCGTTGCGAAGATGGCGGGACACCGTGGAATCAAACGAGGACCTGTATCTGCCGTACGGAGTGAAGTGCCTGACTAGCCTCCGCCGTTCCGCGCGGTTTGGGGATCAAGATCAAGTGGCCAGGTACCGGTGCAGATGGGGTGTTCTGTATGGGTGGTGTGGTGGCTGGCCGTCGATGTGGTCGGTCAGCTCGGGGCGCGCTGGGCAGTTCGTGGTATATGGCGACGGTCAGGATGTCCGCGTCTGGGCCGTGTCGCGGGCGTGGTGCGATGATGGGGAATATGGGGTCCGCTGTCAGGTCGGGCGCTGTTGCCGGCGGTGTCGCTGGTCCTGGTGCGGGAGGTGTGGTATCCCGGCCGCGGCTGTTCGGGCGGCTCGCGGCGTCGGCCCGCGTGACCGTGGTGTCCGCGCCAGCAGGCAGCGGGAAGACGGTGTTGCTGCGGTCCTGGATCGGCCAGGCGGGCCTGGCCGGGCGCGCGGCGTGGGTGCCGACCGGGCGTGGTGAGCGTGATCCGCAGCAGTTCTGGCTGTCGGTGACCGGGGCGCTGCGCCAGACGGGCCCGGGCTCGGTGCTGGTGCGGCCGCTGACGGCGGCGCCGGCCATGGATGGGGGAGCGGTCACCGAGCGGCTGCTGGCGGATCTGGCGCCGCTGGCGGACCGGGTCTGGCTCGTGGTCGATGACGTGCACGAGATGGACCCCGACGCGCTGCGGCAGCTGGAGCTGCTGGTGATGCGCGCGCCGGAGGAGCTGCGGTTCGTGCTGGCGGCCCGGCATGACGTGCGACTGGGGCTGCACCGGCTGCGGCTGGAGGGCGAGCTGGCCGAGATCCGCGAGCCCGACCTGCGGTTCACCGTGGCCGAGGCGGCGGAGTTGCTGGCCGCGGCCGGGGTGGAACTGGCCGAGGTGGCGCTGCTGGTGGAGCGGACTGAGGGGTGGGCGGCGGGGCTGCGGCTGGCGGCGCTGGCGACGGCCGGGCACCCCGATCCGGCCCGGTTCGCGGCCGAGTTCTCCGGGACCGAGCGGACGGTGGCGGAGTACCTTCTGGCCGAGGTGCTGGACGGGCAGCCCGGGCCGGTGCGGCGGCTGCTGCTGCGCACCTCCATCCTGGACCGGGTGAACGGGGAGCTGGCCGATCTGCTGACCGGGGACCAGGGCGGGGAGCGGGTGCTGCAGGACCTGGAGCAGGCCGGCGCGTTCGTGGTGGCGGTAGACGCGGCGCGGTCGTGGTTCCGTTACCACCAGATGTTCGCCGGGCTGCTGCGGCTGGAGCTGCGGCGCACCGCCCCAGGGGAAGTCGCCGCGCTGCACCAGGCTGCCTGCGCCTGGTTGGCGGCGCACGGGCACCCGGTGGAGGCGATCCGGCACGCCCAGGCCGCCCGGGACTGGGCCCTCGCCGCCCGGCTGCTCGCCGATCACTGGCCCGGCCTGTACCTGGACGGGCAGGCCGCCACCGCCCATGAGCTGCTCGCCGGGTTCCCCGCCGAGGTTCGCGTGGCGGATGCGGAGCTGGCGGCGGTGGCCGCGGGGGATGAGCTGGCGCAGGGGTCGCTGGAGGCGGCCGAGCGGTACCTGGGGCTGGCGGAGCGGGCGTCGGCGCCGGTGCCGGAGAGCCGGCAGGGGCAGGCGCGTCTGCTGCTGGGGATTGTCCGGCTGCTGCTGGCCCGCCAGCGCGGCAACCGGCCGGCGGTGGCCGAGCAGGCGCGGCGGCTGCAAGCTATGGCCGAGTCTCCGGAGGCGCGGGCCGGCCTGGGCGAGGACCTGCGCGCGCTGGCGCTGATCAGCCTCGGCAGCACCGAGTTCTGGGCGGCCATGTCCGAACAGGCCGAACGGCACCTGGAGCAGGGCGTCGCGCTGGCGCGCCGGATCAGGCGGCCCTACCTGGAGTTCACCGGCCTGGTCTATCAGGCGTCGATCGAGTTCTTCCGCTCGTTTGCCCTGGCGGCGAAGCACAGCAGGCAGGCATCCGAGCTGGCCGATCGGCACGGCTGGGCCGACGAGCCAGCCGCCGGCTTGGCGAGCCTGATAGCCGCACGCGCGCTGATATGGCAGGGCGGCTGGAGGAGGCACAACCCTGGATCCAGCACGCCGAGCGCACCGTCAGGGCCGAAGCCGAGCCAGCAGCGGCACTGGGGATCGGCTTGATCCGCGGGGTGCTGGAGCTGGCGCACGGCCGGGACGCGGATGCGCTGGCAGCCTTCCAGGCCGCTGACCGGCTGGCCGCGCGCCTCGCCGAGCCGAACCTGGGGGTCCTGACGAACCGGTCATTTCTGATGCAAACCCTGGTCCGCCTCGGTGAGACCGAGCGCGCCGAGCAGGTCCTGGCCGGACTCGGCGATCAGGACCGCGGTAGCGGGCAGATGCGCATCGGCCTGGCGGCGCTGCGGCTGGCACAGGACGACCCGCACGAAGCGATCGCTGCGCTCGCCCCGGTCCTGGACGGCTCCGCACCGGTACCCGGGCCGGCCTGGCTGGTTCAGCCGTTCTTGCTCGAGGCGATCGCCCGCGACGCCCTCGGCGACCCGGCCGCCGCTGGGCGCGCCGCGGAGCGCGCGCTCGACCTGGCCGAACCAGACGGCGCGCCGTTCTGGTTCGTGCTGTACCCGGCGCCGGACCTGCTAAGGCGGCACGCCCGGCACGGCACCGCGCATGCTGCCCTGGTCGCCGGCATCCTCAGCCTGCTCGCCGGGCGCAAGCTCGCCCCGCCACCCGCCGGACCCCAGCTGCCGATTGAGCCGCTGAGCGAGAGCGAGCTGCGGGTGCTGCGCTACCTGCCGACCAATCTGTCGGGGCCGGAGATCGCCGGCGAGCTGTCCGTCTCGCTCAACACCGTCCGGACCCACCTGCGCCACCTGTACGCCAAGCTCGGCACGCACCGGCGCGCCCGAGGCCGTCGCGCGCGCCCGTGCCCTGGGCCTGCTGGCCCCCTCCCCGCACTGGGGCCAGGCTGCGCGTGCTGGCTGAGGGTCGGGCGGGCAGGGTCTGGGCGGCGAGTCCGGGCCGCACGCGGGGCCCGGTGAGCTGGGTCAGCCGCCACTGGTGCACCAGATCCTCGCCGTCGTTGATGGCTTGGTGGCAGGCCTGCATCGATCCCGCCTGCCACCGGGCCTGTCCAGCGAGCACTGCACCGCAGGGGTGAGGTGTGGTCGCGCGGAGCATGCGGTCTCAGCGACGGCGATAAAGAAGCGGACATGCGCCGTTCCCGGTGGCCGCGCGCCGCACCGCGGCCGGGCACGTTCACGTCCCGCTGGCCTGGGGGCTGCTCATGGCCGGGAATCACATCGATCATGCGGTGACCGCTCACCGTGCCGGCGCCGAGGCTCACGGTGAGGATCCGCCCGATCAGGAGGGATCAGCGTGCAGGCCCCGATGATGGTGCCGCCGTCGGCCGGCCGGTCACCCCGGTGGGTGGCGCGGACGTGACCGGCACGCGCAGCGACCCGCCGCCGCGCCGGTACCGCATCCGTGTCCGCGGGCGCCTGGGCGAGACGCTACGCTGCGCATTCCCCACCCTCCAGGCCCGGGCGAGCGGCGGCGACACCGTGCTGACCGGGCCGCTTCCTGACCGCGCGGCGCTGCACGGCGTACTCGCAGAGGTCGAGGCGCTCGGGCTCGAGCTGCTCGAAGTCCGCCGCCTGCCGCCGACCTGACGCCCCGCCCGCCACGGCCTTGATCGCATCAAACATGTGATGCCCGCTCACCCCGCCGGACGGCAGCCTGGACCCAGGCCAGCCAACCCGGGCCGGAGGAGGAGATCATCATGCCGTCAACAACACCGCAAACCGGGCCTCTTGCCCGCCAAGCCCGGCCCGCGAGTATGGCCCAGGCGCCGAGGGGGCCGGGCCTGGCGCTGACGATCATCGCGACGGCCCAGCTCATGATCGTGCTCGACCTGACCATCGTCAACGTCGCCCTGCCGCACATCCAGGCCGCCCTCGGCTTCTCCGGGTCGAACCTGGAATGGGTCGCGAACGCCTATGCCGTGACGTTCGGCGGGCTGCTGCTGCTCGGCGGCCGGACCGGCGACCTGCTGGAACGCCGCCGCGTCTTCATCGCCGGGCTGCTGGTCTTCGCGCTGGCCTCCCTAATCGGCGGGTTCGCCACCGACCAGGCCTGGCTGATCACCGCCCGCGCCGCGCAGGGCGCCGGCGCGGCAATGGCCGCGCCCACCGCGCTGTCGCTGGTCGCCGTCATCTTCCCCGAAGGCCCGCCGCGCAACCGCGCCATAGCGGTGTACTCGGCCGCGGCCATCGTGGGCCTCGCGGTCGGGCTGCTCGCCGGCGGCCTGCTGGTCACCTACCTGAACTGGCGCTAGGTGCTGTTCGTCAACGTGCCGATCGGGCTGGTCGTCGCGGCCCTGGCCACCCGGGTGCTGCCCTAGACGCCGCGGCGCGCCGGGCGGTTCGACCTGCCCGGCGCCGTCACCGCGACGGCCGGGGTCGCGTTGCTGGTGTACGGGCTGTCCAACGCCGCCACCACCCCGGACGGCGTCTCGCACTGGGGCGACACCAAGGTGGTCGCGTCGCTGTCGGCCGCGGCGGTGCTGCTGGCCGCGTTCGTGGCAATCGAGTCCCGCTGCAGGTACCCGCTGTTGCCCATGCGGCTGCTGCGCAGCCGCGACCGGTCCGGCGCGTTCTTGATCAGCTTGTGCGTCGGCACCGCGATCCTCGGCATGTTCTTCTTCCTGACCCTGTTCATCCAGGACGTCTGGGGGTACAGCCCGCTGCGGACCGGGGCCGCCTACCTGCCATACATCCCGGTGATCTTGGTGATGACGGTGGCCGCGCAGCGGGGGGTGAGCCGGATCGGCGCCCGGCCGCTGCTGATCGCCGGCAGCGCCATCGCGGCCGGCGCAATGTTCTGGCTGTCCCGGATCACCCAGCACAGCACGTACGCCGACGGGATGCTCGGCCCGACCCTGGTCCTCGGGGCCGGCCTGGGCCTGGTGTTCGTGCCGATGTCCCTGGTCATCTTGAACAAGGTGACCGCCAGCGACGCCGGCGCGGCGTCCAGCCTGAACAACGTCGGGCAGCAGGTCGGCGGCTCGATCGGGCTTGCGGTCGTCGGCACCGTGGCCTGGAGCGCGGTGGCCAGCAGCCAGCGGTCTGCGGCAGCCGCGGCGGCGAAGGCCGGCGTCCACGTCTCCGGCGCCACGGCGGCCGCGCTGCGCACCGAGATCTACCACCACGCGCTGGCGACCGGGTTTTCCAGGGGTTTCGTGGTATCGGCGGGCATCCTGGCGCTCGCGGTGATCATCGCATTGTGCATGATGCGGGTCAGCCGCCAGGACCTGTCCGGCACGGACCCGGCGCCGGAGTTGGCCGGTGACACCAGCTAACCGCGGCCGGTGCGAGGCCCGGAAAACCCGCCGGCGAGACCATGTGCCCCCGGCCGTCAGCCAGGACGCGGGGCCTGGCCCCGGTGCGGGGAGGGTATCAGCAGGCCGAGGGCACGAGCGCGCCCGACGGTGTCGGCTGGCTGGCGCCCGCTCGCCGCTCCAGCCCGTCCCGCACCGGTCCTGACCCAAACAACCTGGAGGTTTCTGTCATGCGCGTATTCGTCACCGGCGCGTCCGGCTTCATCGGCTCCGCCCTCGTTCCCGAACTCCTGGCCGCCGGCCACCAGGTCACCGCGCTCGCCCGCTCAGACGCCTCGGCCGCCGCGCTCGCCGCCGCCAGGGCCCAGCCGCACCGCGGCGACCTCGACAACCTCAGCAGCGTGCGGGACGGCGCGGCCGCCGCGGACGGGGTCATCCACCTGGCATTCGGCGGCTTCGCCGATGGCCCGGCCGCCGGGCAGGCCGAGCTGCGCGCCATCGAAACGATGGGCGACGCGCTTGCCGGCTCAGGCCGGCCCTTCGTCATCGTCTCCGGGCTGCTCGGCCTGGCAGCAGGGCGACCGGCGACCGAACAGGACACGCTCGACCCTGCCTCCCCGGTAGCCGCCGCCCGGCCAAGCGCGCTCGCGGTGCCCGGCCTCGCCGCCCGCGGCCTCCGCTCGTCGATCGTCCGGCTGGCACCATCGGTCCATGGCGAGGGCGATCACGCCTACCTCCCCGCCCTGATCGCCACCGCCCGCGACAAAGGCGTCTCCGGCTACGTCGGCGACGGGTCCAGCCGCTGGTCCGCGGTGCACCGACTCGACGCCGCGCACCTGTTCCGCCTAGCGCTGGAGCAGGCACCGGCCGGGTCCGCGCTGCACGCCGTCGCCGAGGAAGGCGTGCCCACCCGCCATATCGCCGAGACGATCGGCCGCCACCTGAACCTGCCGGCCGTCTCCATCCCCCCAGAGCAGGCCACCGAGCACTTCGGCTCGCTCGGGATGGTCTTCGCCGCCGACATCCCCGCCTCCAGCACGCTGACCCGCCAGCTCGTCGGCTGGCAGCCAGTCCACCCCGGGCTCATCGACGACCTCAACAAGGGCCACTACTTCGGCACCCCAACCGCATCGTGACGCCAACCACGTCTTCCGTCCGGGGAGCGAACCCATAACCCATGAGCGACAAGCCACCCGCGCAACGCCCGTTCTCCGAATAGCTGACCATCGACGACCTGCTGCAGGCGGCGGCGACCAACGTCCGCGAGGAGCGATCATGTCCACATCCATCAACAACCTCATTGGTACTTTCTACGAGGCCGCCAGCGGCAAAGCGGAACTGCTCGACGCGGTCACCAGCGACGACTGGGACGACATCCCTCGGGCCTGGCCAGGAGCCCGGCCGCGCCGGGGCGAGGTCCTGACCGAGGGGCTCAGCAAGGCTTTGAGCGACGTCCGCTTCGTCGTCGAAGGGATCATCGACGCTCGCGGGGAAGACGGAAACGGAATGGTCGGCGTGCGCGCCAGGATGCACGGCGACCGGCGGATCTCTTGCATCCACCGGATGTAGACCTCCAGGTGCGGGCGGCGGGCGGCCAGCGGATCCAGGCCACGCTCGGCGCACCAGGCCAGGTAGCAGCGCAGGTCAGACTCGGTGTGGTAGCGGGAGGCACCCGTGAAACGGGCCAGGTAGGCCGCCACCGCCAGCCGCAGCTGATCAGTGAACGGCACCAGATGATCGGAGGGGACGGACGGCAGGTCGGCGAAGCTCATCACGCCCAGACACTGCGCCAGGTTCCGTACACCGCGAAGCCCTCAACGTGCCAGGTGCGGCAGATCAGGGCGTACCGGTGCTGGGCGCTCTCCGGCGACTGGGTCCCCCTAACTCTGTGCCCCTGCCTGTTCCGCGGTGTCCTCCGGCTCGGCGAGACTCCTGGGCTGCCGCCGGTGACTTCCTGTGGCGCAGATAGGGGCACTGGTTCAAATTCTTCCAGGCGGTAGGGAAGCGCCTGCTCAGCGTGGATTTCGGGCCCTGGGGTGGGCGGGATGAGAAAGATCGTCTGACCGTGTTTTGACCGCCGGAGTGGACGTGGCTGGCCGGCATGCAGCCCCACGGGCCGGGCCACAATGGCAGGCCCGGTGCGGGCGGGACCTGCCGCTGGCAGGGCATGGACCCGCAGTGGCCACTGCCCGGCTGTGGACGCGATGACCGGAGCGGTCGTAGAGGCCGCAGATCGGGGCAAGATCTGGATCAGCGCTGGCCGGCAGCCTGCGGGAGGCGCCTGCCGGCCAGTGAACCTGGGGGATTTCAGATGGTAAGGAGAAGGTCTACGGCTCGATTCCGTAAGGGGGCTCCACAAAATCCCAGGTCAGGCGCAGTTTTCTAACCGGCCAGGCTGACCGTCAAGATCGTCTGACCGTCAGTTGACCGCCGTTCTGGCCGTAGAGAATTGGCACCCAGCCTCACGGACTGACCCCAGATGGCACGCCGCTCGGCGTGGCGGTTCGCGTCGGTTGAACAGACGGGGAGTGCACCTGCGGTCCCAGGCCCGGCACGCGAACGGGGACGCACCTGGCCAGTGGTTCGCTCCGGTCCGATCAGTCGTGGACGGCGAGCATCGCTGCGGAGATGACCCTCAAGGGCACTGCCGCGACCGGCCCAGGGGTTGCCAGCCGTCGTGGCTGAAGTCAGCCACGACGGTCAGTGGCATCCGCGTACGCTCAGCCGCGAGCCGCGAGGGCAGCCGCTCGTATCAACGAGCAGTTCAATCCGGTCCCTGCCGACTCGGCGCCAGCGGTGATCCCGCAGTTTGTCGTTGCGCCTTCGGCCAGATTCGCCGGTTCTGGGTGGTGTCCTCCTCTCTCAGGAGGGCGGCGGCGGTCGTACTGCTTTGTCTTGTGGACGGGTTGAGTCCGTTCGCGCGGTCTCGCGGTGGCGGCGGGTGGGCGGTACGGTCGGCGTGTGAGGCAGCACGTGCGCTTCTGCACGGCCAGCGACGGGGTGCGCCTGGCGTATGCCGTGCATGGGAGCGGCCCGCCTCTGGTCAGGGTCGCGACCTGGCTCAGTCATCTCGAGTTCGACTGGGAGAGCCCGGTGTGGCGCCACTGGGTTCAGCGGCTCGGCGAGCGGCACACGGTCCTCCGCTACGACGAGCGAGGCTGCGGGCTCTCGGACAGCAACATCGGCGATCCCTCGGTCGAGGTGTGGGTCGGCGATCTGGAAACGGTCATCGACGCGGTGGGCCTGGAGCGATTCGCCCTGCTCGGCGTCTCCCAGGGAGCAGCGATCGCCGTTGCCTACGCGGCACGGCACCCGGACCGGGTCTCCAGCCTCGTCTTGTACGGGGGGTATGCGCGGGGACGGCGGTTCCGCGGCCAGGATGAGGAGGAAGACGCCATCGTCGGCGCGATTCGCGCGGGCTGGAAGGCACCGAATCCGGCTTTCCGCCGAGTGTTCGGCGCGCTGTTCCTCCCCCATGGCACGCCTGAGCAGATGGCCTGGTATGAGGATCTGCTCTGGCGCACCACCACTGCCGAGGCCGCGGCCGGGCTGTTCCGTGCGCGTGGCGGCCTGAACGTCTGCGACCTGGCGCCGCAGGTCCGTGCGCGCACGCTCGTCATGCATGCGGGAGATGACCGGGTGGTCCCCGTCGAAGAGGGCAGGCTGCTGGCCACGCTGATCCCGGATGCCCATTTCGTCTTGCTGGAGTCCGCCAATCACATCCTGCTCGAGCATGAGCCGGCCTGGGACGTGTTCCTCTCTGAGATTGGGGCGTTTCTTGGCACGGGCAGCAAGCCCGGTCCTGCGGTTGCGGTCAGCGATCTCAGCGTGCGCGAGCTCGAGGTGCTCGAGCTCGTGTCGCAGGGCCTGACGAACGAGGCCATCGCCGGCCGCCTGTGCCTGAGCGTGCGGACTGTCGAACGACACTTGACGAACGCCTACGTCAAGCTGGGCGTCTCCGGGAAAGCTGGCCGCGCCGCGGCGGCGGCCTTGTTCGTCCAGGGGCACGCACCGCTGCGGTTCTCTTCCCGCTAACCGGGTCCAGCTGCGTGCAGGCCGCCACCCGCGGCACGAGAAGTTGCGTGCACGCGCGGATGCCGCCGCGGCCGCATGACCCTAGCGTCGCTGTCATCTGGCACATCGGCGCAAGGAGGCAGGAAATGGACCGCGATTCGGTGCTCAACCGGACCTCGCACCCGGTTCCGGTCGTCACGCATAGCGTCCTCGGCGGCGGCGGGGTCAAGCTCCACACGCGAGAGTGGGGCAACCCTCGGGGACCGGCCCTGCTGTTCATCCACGGCTGGTCGCAGAGCGACCTGTGCTGGCTGAACCAGGTAGACGGTGATCTGGCCGATACGTTCCGCATCGTGACGTTCGACCTTCGAGGGCACGGCTTGTCGGAAAAGCCTGCCGGGCCGGAACACTATGCCGATGGGCAACTATGGGCCGACGACGTGGCGTCGGTTATCGACCAGACAGGGCTGGAGCAGCCCATCCTCGTGGCCTGGTCATACGGCGGCTACATCGTCGCGGATTACCTGCGAGCCTACGGAGATACCCGGATCAGCGGCATCAACCTGGTGGGTGCGGCGGTGATCCTCAGGCCTCCGGCATTCGACCACATCGGCCCGGGACTGCTCGAGAACGTGCAGGAGATGTGCGTTCCGGACCTATCGGCCAACATCGCCGCGACCCAGCGATTCCTGCACGCGTGCACCTCCAGACCGCTCGGCGGCGATGAAGCAGCAGCCGCCCTGGCGTGGAACATGGTCGTGCCGTCCACCGTCCGCGGCGCGCTGCTCTCCCGTGAGCTCGATGCCAGCGAGATCCTCGCGAGCATCTCAGTCCCCGTTCTCGTCACGCACGGGCAGGAAGACACGATCGTGCTGCCCTCGATGGCAGAACACACGCTGACCGTCTGTCCAGCCGCGACCGCGTCGTGGTACGACGGTGCCGGTCACATGCCGTTCTGGGAGGCGCCGGACCGCTTCGCCCGCGAACTCACCGACCTGGCACGCGGGCTCACCACTACCAGCACCACCCTGGCCCAGTAGCGCGACCGCCGAAATCCGGCAGGCGGCCGCGTCAGCCACCCGAGGTTCCACCAGCAAAGACCAACCCAAACATCGCGCGCACGCGCACGGTCAGCCGGGCCGCAAACGCGCACAGCGGCAGATCAGTCTGATCTATACGCCCGTGTTAATGAACGCCGTCGGGTCGCGGCCGCGCCAATCGGCGGGTCTTTGCGCACTCTTGCCCTGGCAAGGACCGGTCGCGGAGCATGGTCCGATTTCGGGCCCGATGGCTACGGGATCGCTGAATCGAAGCGGCTGAGTTCTGGGTCCGCCCCGTAGATCGCGACTCGTAGATCATCCATTACTATCCGCGCTCGCCGGTACGGCGGCACGACAACCTCGGCTCAGCAGTGGACTGTCCTGCTGGAGCCTGGGTGATGGGCAACCTGATGACGCCTAGTTCGGTGATCAGTGAGCAGCTGTCCGTCGCCTGCGCCTCCGGATGCGCCCCGTTAAGGTCATCCAGGACGGCAACTACGACAACGGCGTCAAGGTGTGGATTATGTGCCCTGGCTTCATGGACACCGACATCGGGCTATGTCGTCCCGGCGTGGACCCGCCAGCTTCCTGCAGGTCGAGGAGGTGGTGGACGTGGTCCGCTACCTACTGCAACACTGGCGACAGTGTGACGCTAGGCCCAGAGATCTTGCTGCGCACCATGCGCAACCCCATAGGGACCTAGCCGGGGGGAGCCTCCATGACTGATATCGCAGAGCTGCACGCCCAGGCGCTGGACGCCACCGGCCGCATCGTGCGTGGCGTAGCGGCAGATCGCTGGCATGTCGCCACACCGTGCGCCGGGTGGGACGCGCGCGCCCTAGTCAACCACCTGGTTTCCGGCAACCTGTGGGCGGCCGAGCTGGCTGCCGGCGGGACGATCGAGGGGGCCGGCACTCGGTTCGACGGTGACCTGCTCGGTGAGGATCCCGTTGCGGCGTACCAGGAATCGGCGGTGGCCGCGGCGGCGGTGTTCCGCCGTCCCGGCGCGCTCGGCGCGCCGTGCGCGGTGTCCTATGGTCCCGTGCCCGGCTCGGTGTACGCCGGGCACCGCTTCCTCGACGTGCTGGTCCATGGCTGGGACCTTGCCGCGGCCACCGGGCAGGACTACGCGCTCGACCCGCATCTGATGGAGGCCTGCCGGGAGATCATCGAGCCGCAGGTCGAGGCGTTCCGCAGTGCGGGGGCGCTCGGCCCTGAGGTGGCGGTCCCTGCGGATGCGAGCCCGCAAATCCGGTTCCTAGCGTTGCTCGGCAGGAGGGGCTGAGCTCTCGCCGAACCTCTGCCCGCCCACGCCAAAAGCCCGGGCCGATGAAGCTGATCTGGAACTGCGGACGCCAGGTGGGCGGGCAAGCGCCCTCGATGCTGGGCTGGAATCGTCTTCCCGGCTCCCGGGCGGCGCCCTGACTCCTGACCTGCGCCAGGCAATGGCTGAGAGGATAACCATATGCATACACCTGACCCGATCCTCGGCCTGATGGACCGGTTCACGGCCGCTATCAATGCGCACGACCTGGATGCTGTCTTGGCGTTGGTGACCGAGGACATCGTGTTTGAGTCCACCTCGCCACCACCCGATGGCGCCCGCTATGAAGGCCGCGCCGCGGTAGCGCAGGTCTGGGGAGAGCTGCTGGCATCGGCGCCGAAGGCCCGCTTCGCTGTCGAGGACCAGTTCTCCGACGGCTCCGAGCGCGCCGTGGTGCGCTGGCGCTACGACTGGGGCGAGGGGCACGTGCGCGGCGTGGACATCATCCGGGTCCGAGACGGCCGGCTCGCCGAAAGCCTGGCCTACGTCAAGGGATAGCGCGACAGCGCAGCAGACCAGGACGCCACGGGCGACCGAACACCCATTCCAGCGGGCCATCGACAGATGCCCAGCAGATCATGATCAGAGCGCAGATCGGCGGGTCGGGAGTGGCCTCAATCCGCGGCAGATCACGTAGTGTGAGCGTGGGCGGCCTGACGGTGCATCCTGAGTGCTGAGCCGGGCGTGGGCCTGGAGGTGTCTCTGGTCACTGGGATTGCTCAGCGCCGCCTGCTGACCAGGTCAGTGTGCGGCGGGGTTCCCGCCCGTCTAGCGGTAGCGCCGCGATCGCCGTTCGGCCCGCCGCTGGGCCCGCCACTCATACCGGTCAGCCCGCCGCCGGGACCGCCAGTCCATCCCTGGCCCCTCAGCCGGGCCTTCGCGCTGGCTGGCTGGCCCGCCACGGTAGATCCGGGTCCCGCCGAGCAGTGAGAACGCGCGGATATGGACGGTCGGCGCGCCCGGGCCGGGCTCTGGCCCGGCGTCGACGCTCGTGCCGCCGATGAGGCTGAAGCCCGATGCCTCGACCCGGATCCCCGGCGGGATTGCGATCGAGACCCCGCCCAGCAGCGACACCTTGGTCAAGGTGACCTCCGGGGCGGCCAGCTGTGCCTGGCTCAGGTCGAGATCGGCGCCGCCGATGAGGCTCACCACGACGACACTGCGCTCCATCCGCCATGGCCCAGAGACGCGCAGGCCGCCGATGGGCGAGATATGCCACGACGGCCGCCCGGAGCCGCGCTCGGCGACTGCGCTACTGGCCGCGCCGGTGCCGGTGGGAAGATCCGCCACGAGGCGGTCGAGCTCGGCCCGGGTCTTGGCCGTGGTGGCGCGGTCCATCCGCTGGCTGAACTCTTCCAGTGTCAGCCGCCCGTCCCCCGTGGCCGCGCTGAGCCGTTCGAGGGTCGCGTCCCGCTCGGCGTCCGAGGCGCGGATGCCGGCGGCTGGCTCGCCGTCACCTGTGGTCGCGTCCATCGCTGCCTCCGCCCTGCGGCGCGTTGCTTGCCCGCGACCACCCTAGCGGCCGGCCGGCCGCCCCCAGCGGTGCCCGGGTCAGCGGTGCTCATCGGGCCGGCCGGCGGTCGTCCGCACCGCCTGCGACGGCGGCGCAGATTCGGCCCGGCCTGCAATAGGACGTCCGGGGCGTAGCGGGCGATCTAGGCGCTCGATTCAACATAAGCGGCCGCGCGGGACGATCTCGATGTGTCAGCACGCCGTGCTCGGTTAGTGCGCAGATCACTCTGTTCGGGCGCGGCGCAAGAGGCAAGCTCACAGGGCGAGTTGCCGTATAACGGCGGCTACTTGCGCGGCGGCCACATAAGTGTGCACCACGCTCTGCGATCGGCGTCGCGCCCAGTGCTCGAGCGCATCGTGCAGCGAGCGTCCGCGATGCAGCACGCAATCGATAACCAGGCCTGCGGGCTCCCGTCTATATGTCCGGCCGTGCCCCTGGCCGATGCGATGTACCTCAACGCGGCATGAGCACCGTAACGCGGCGTGTGTCAAGTCGGGCGGGTGCTCCGCCGTCTCCTCGTGCTCTGCCTAGCTTTCAAGCGGGTTGTTCCCGACAGCGTGAATCGAGCTCGGTGAGGAGACGGGCGGGGCTGCCCATGCTCATGCGCGAGGTGGTTCCTCGAGGGACGTTCGGGCTCGCCCCGCCCGCGTCTTGAGGCCGCCGCGGGCAGGTTGCCGCGGGCGGTGGTCAGTGTGCCGCTGGTGCTGGGTTCATGCAGCCTGCCGCGCCGGTGCAGTCCCGGTGGCGACGGCGGGGTCCCAGGCCACCCGGCGGGTGATGATGACGTGGATCCAGCGCAGCAGGGCGGCGGCGCAGGCGGTGCGGGCCTGCTGGCGGCCAGCCGGTTGTCTTCGCGGGTGGTCAGGTGCGCGAACCGGGCGGCCATCACCGGGTTGTTCGGCAGTGCGGCCCAGACCGCGCGCCAGGCGGCCACCCGCAGCCGGGGCCGCCCGCGGCCAGAGATCGGGGTCTTGCCCTGGAAGGCACCGGAGGCGTTGTCACGCGGGCACAGCCCGGCGTGCTTGACCAGTGACCGCGGGGAGGCGAACCGGCCTGGGTCGCCGGTCTCGGCCAAGATCGCCGCCGCGCCGGCCGGGGTGAGGCCTGCGATCGTGGTGACCAGCTCCCTCAGGCCGAGCTCATCCAGGACTGTGACCATGCGGGCTTCGACGTCGGCCAGCCGGGCCCGGGTGTCCCGCCAGTCGCCCATGGCCAGGTGCACGCGCTCGAGGGCACCTGGCCGGTGCATGGTCACGCCCGCGGGATCGGCCAGGGCAGCGAAGACGGCACGTACGATCCGCAGGCACGGCCGGGCCGCCCCCCAGCGGGGCAACTCACGGCGGACCGCGGCGGTAAACCTGGCCTCGCCCAGGCGGCGGACCCAGGCCAGGTCACCCGCGCACCGGTCCACCACTACGGTCACCGCCGCCCGCCAGCTGGCCGACCGGAACGGCGAGCCCGAGGCGCTCAGCACCGCTGGCCAGGCGCACTCCAGCAGATCCCGGATCTGGTTGACCTGCGCCGTCGCGGCGGTGTTCAGCTGATGGCGGCGCGCTCCCAGGTGACGCAGCCGCGCCCACACCGCGTCCGCACGCTCGGGCTCATAACAGTGCAAGCCCGCGGCCAGCCGGGCGATGATCACCGCGTCCTTCGGGTCGGACTTATCCCGGGTCAAGTCCTCACCCTCCCGCGCACGGTAGACCAGCAGCGGCTGCACGCACACCAGCGCCAGCCCTCGCTCCGCCGCGAGCTGGTCCAGCACCCGCCACCGGTGCCCGGTCGGCTCACACGCCACCGTCACCGCCGCAAACCCCGCCGCGGCCGCCCTAGACACGGCCCAGTCCAGCAGCCCGCCGAGCTCCCACGCCCGCGCACTGACCCGCCGCCGGGCGATCACCCGCGAATCATGATCAGTCACCACCGCAGCCTGCCTATCATCGGCCAGATCGATCCCCACAATCGCGTTCTCAGCCGGCAGCAGCTCCCGAAGCCGCGCCAGCCGGGCGTTGCGGTTGCGATCCCCCCGGGACAAGCCGCTACGGTCACTCATGGACGTCCTCCTCGATGCGCTGGGATACCAAGCCCGACAACCGCATCAGGAGGACGTTCCTGCATCCAGCACCGACGCGCATGAGGAGTTACTAGCGGTACTCACGAGCACTATGATGAAGAAGCCATCTGAGCGCTATGAAGATCGCGGGTGTGGCTTCCGCTCCGTCTTGTAGCCCTCTCCGCCATAAAGGGATTCGTAATGGATCTCCAAGCCGAGCCGGTGCCTGAGCAGGTCTGCGAATTCAGCGTGCTCGGTTCGGTCGAACGATTCAACGCTCAGCAGAAACTGGTCGTAGTCAGAGGCGAGGATGGTCCTTCGGAATGTGACCGCGGCCGGACGGACCGAGAGCTTGCTGCGGAGCAAGTTGACGCTCGCTTCGCCGTACTCCCCGAGCGGCTCACCATCCAGCGTAAGGACGGTTCTGGTGATGACCGCCGGTCCGAGGCCGGCGTTGATGAGCTGCAGGCCTGCCGTGTGCTCCTGCGACAAGCCGACCCGCAGATCCAGAAACGGGCGGACGGAAATGCGATTGTGCCGCCGCGTCGACCGAGCCTCGTAAATGGAGACGGCAAGGGACAAAACGGCGATGACCGTGGCGCAGATCGCAACGACGACGCTCGCGTTCATTGGCTGGTCTCCTCATGGATGGGGCACCCCAGGCCGGCAGCTCGTGAGGGCGAGTCCGCCGGTGTGTATACGCGCGAAAGGTAACACTCGCTCATCGGCATTATGTGGGTGACCTTCGGCCACCTGCGCCCTTCGGGCCACATAATGCCTGATCATGCAGGTGTTAGCGGCCACGCTGTTTGCACATGATTTGGCAGCGTTCGGTGTGCACGTTCCGGCAAGTCTTGCTGGCGATTGGGCGGCAGGCCTGGCTGTGCGTGCTCCCGGGTGGTGGCCGGGTCAGGCTGG
>Ga0335077_10004880_pt1 | contig 16387 bp, 14 predicted proteins | sample Lox_Sample_31_FD_207151 | JGI IMG/M metagenome (GOLD analysis project Ga0335077, IMG submission 207151) | Soil microbial communities from Loxahatchee National Wildlife Refuge, Florida, United States - Lox_Sample_3.1 | ecosystem: Environmental > Terrestrial > Soil > Wetlands | place: USA...
GGTTGCCCCAGATGGCCATGTTGCTGACGGCAGTCACGTCCACACCGGCTTTTTTTGCAAGCTGGGCCTTGGCACGGTTTTCGTCGAGGCGCGTCATGGAGAAGAACCGGTCGCGCGGTATGTCCGACGCGTTGTGCATGGCGATAAGACAGTTGGTATTGCATGGATTGCCGACAACGTGAATGCGCACGTCCTTTGCGGCATTTTTTTGAATCGCCTTTCCCTGGCCGATGAAGATTTTGCCATTAATGCCGAGCAAGTCCTTGCGTTCCATGCCGGCCTTGCGCGGCACGCTGCCAACGAGCAACGCCCAGTTCACGCCGCGGAAACCTTCATCGAGATTGGCCGTGGGGACAATGTCTTTGAGCAGCGGGAAAGCGCAATCGTCCAATTCCATGCAAACACCGTGCAAGGCGGGCAGGGCAGGTTCGATTTCAATCAAATGCAGGATGATGGGCTGGTCCGGCCCAAACATTGCACCGGAGGCAATGCGAAACAGAAGGGAGTAACCGATTTGGCCGGCGGCACCGGTAACAGCAACGCGAACAGGTGTTTGGCTCATAAAAATTTCAGACGCAAGTATGTTGATGCATCCAGCCTGGCGCAAGCGCGGAACAATGTTACATTTTTTTCTTGGCAGATTTTCATTTCAGGCGTAGAAACGAATTGTTCTTTGAAACGGGCGGGCGTTTGTCCGTCCATCATCGCAGTCAAATGTCTGGGAACCCGGTGGAAATCCGGGACGGTTGCGCCACTGTAACGGCTACAAATTCCCAAAGCCACTGTTTCGCATTGCGGAACGGGAAGGCGGAATGAGGTTTGAAGCCGAAGTCAGGATACCGGTTTGGCTGTGCTCGTCGCGGTCGCTCATGAAGCGGCCGACTTCTCCGTCAAAGAGAAGGATGAGGCCAGCCTGTCGAACGGTTTTCGGCAGGATTCGTTGGATGCCTTCATTCTCCGTTTTGCCGGGGTCTGGAGGTTTTTTTATTTTCAAAACTTCCAAACTCCGCGCTGGTCTCCCAACTGTAAAACCGTTCTCCGAATGTTTTCGGGGAACCAAATGAAAGACCAGTGTATGAAGAAGACATTGTTTGTTTTGCCGGTTTTGGCCGGCATGTTCGTTCTGTCTCTTGCCCAGGGAGCAACCATCACCGAAGATTTTTCCACCAATCCGCTGCAAAACGGCTGGAGTATTTTTGGCGACACTAATCTATTTCAGTGGGATTCAACCAACCACGACCTTGCGGTCACGTGGGACTCGTCGCAGTCGAACAGTTATTTTTACCACCCGCTCGGCACGATTCTCACGCGCAACGACGATTTCAGCCTCGCGTTTGATCTGGAGTTGAACAATGCGCAAGCCAGCGGCTACGGTTTTGAACTGGCCATCGGTTTTCTGAATCTGGCTGAGGCCACGAGCACGAATTTCAATCGCAGCACGGGCGCCAACTCGCCGGATTTGGTCGAGTTTACCTATTTTCCGGATGTCGGCTACGGTTCGACCATCTGGCCGATCATGGCGGATACGAACAGCCTCTTCAACTGGAACAGCCCCAGCGATTACGCCATTTACGCGCCGATGCCGGGCGATTGGTATCACATCGTCATGACCTACACGGTATCCAACCAGACATTGGTCACGACGATGACTAATTTCGAACAAACGTCCGGCATCACGGTGGTGGACCCGCTCGCGACGGATTTCACCGACTTTCGGGTGGACACAATTTCCATCAACAGCTATCAGGACGACGGTTTGGGCGATTCCATTTTCGCGCAAGGCACGGTGGACAATTTTGTCGTCACCTTGCCGCCACCGCCGGTGCAAAATTTCACCTGCAGCTTCACCAACAGTATCTGGCAAACCCAATTCCTCAGCCAGAGCAATTGGTTGTACACGCTCCAGCGCACGGCGGACTTCCAATCGTGGGCAAATGTTTCGCCAGCAACGCCCGGCAATGCGACGAACCTGTTTCTGCAAGATACCGGCCCGCCGACAGACAAAGCGTTTTACCGAATCAGCGCCCAAAGACCATGAACCGCCGCGCCTTCACGTTGATCGAACTGCTCGTCTGCATCGCCGTGATAGCGATTCTGGCGGCGATGCTGCTGCCCGCTTTGAGCCGGAGCCGACAATCCGCATGGCGTACTGAATGCGCGAGCAATTTGCGCCAGCTCGGAATGGCCACGGAAATGTACTGGGATGACCATCGGGGGAATTGTTTTCGATACATTTTTGGCTCGACGAATTACGGACAAATTTACTGGTTTGGCTGGCTGGGGCCAGGGCCGGAGGGCCACCGCCCGTACGACCTTTCCTGCGGCGCCTTGTTTCCTTATCTGGGAGGCAGTAACGTGCGACTTTGCCCGGCGCTGGTTGCCGCAGAGGCAGGATTCAAATTAAAAGCCACCAATATTGTTTTCAGCTACGGCTACAACGACTATCTTTCGACTGTTGTTTCTTCGCCACCGGTCAAAGTCAATAAAATCAAACTCCCGACGGAAACCGCGCTCTTTGCCGACGCCGCGCAGGTGAATGATTTTCTGCCACCGGCATCAGCGAGCAATCCGATGCTGGAGGAGTTTTATTACCTGGATTTGGAAACAAATTACGCCAGCCTACATAACTATCCCAATGGCCATTTTCGACACGATCAAAGAGCCAATGTCATTTTTGGCGATGGACACGTGGGAATGGAGGCAATGGTTCCCGGTTCGCTTGACAAAAAATTGCCGAATCAATTCGTTGGCCAATTGCGTCCGGAAATTTTGGTGTTGCGATAAAAGTTATGCGCCGATTTGTTTCTGGATGGCGCCGCAGATTTTCTGCGACCACTTCTCCAAAACTTTGGTGTCGCGGCCTTCAAGGAGCAATCGGGCCTTGGGTTCGGTGCCGGAGTAACGCAAAAAGACACGCCCGCCTTGCCCTTTCAATTCCGCTTCGGCTTCGACGACCAGTTTCGTCACGCCGTCGAGCTGGTCAAACGGCCTTTTCTCGCGCACGCGGATGTTGGTGATCAATTGGGGAAAACGGGTCCAGCACTTCGCCAGCTTGTAGAGCGACTGCCCTTTCGCCTTCATGATGCGGAGGATTTGCAGCGTAGCCACCAGACCGTCACCCGTGGTGCTGAAGTCGCGGAAGATCAAATGCCCGCTCTGCTCGCCGCCAAAATTGAAGCCGCCCCGGATCATTTCATCCATCACATTTTTATCGCCCACGGCAGTGCGAACAACCTTGCCACCGGCGGCTTTGACCACGGCTTCCAAACCGGCGTTGCTCATCACCGTGGCCACCAGAGTTTTTTGCGCCAGCGTTTTTTGCACGAGCATGTCCAGCGTCACGACGGCCATGATGTCGTCACCATCAATCAACGTGCCGGTCTCGTCGCACAGCAGGACACGGTCGGCGTCGCCGTCGTGCGCGACGCCCAGGTGCGCCCGGTGTTCGACCACCCGGCGGCGGAGGTTTTCCGGATGCATCGAACCGCAATCCCGGTTGATGTTCATGCCGTCAGGCTGGTTGCCATAGACGATGACTTCCGCGCCCAGTTCGCGCAGGACGCAGGGCGTGGACTTGTAAGCCGCGCCGTGCGCGCAATCCACGACGATGCGCAGCCCCTCGAGCGTCATGCCCCGCGGAAAGGAGGCCTTGGCAAATTCGATGTAACGCCCCAGCGCGTCGTCAATGCGCACCGCTTTGCCAATCTCATCGGCGGTGGGGCGGATGCTCTCAATTTCACCGCTGAAAACCAAATGTTCAATTTCGTCCTCGATCTTGTCGTCGAGCTTGTAGCCGTCGGCGCGGAAGAATTTGATGCCATTGTCGGCGTAGGGATTGTGCGAAGCCGTGATGACAATGCCGGCATCGGCACGGAGGCTGCGCGTCACGTAGGCGACACCCGGCGTCGGCAGCGGGCCGATGAACAGCACATCCACGCCCATGGACAGGATGCCGGAGGAAATCGCGTTTTCGAGCAGGTAACCAGAAAGTCGCGTGTCCTTGCCGATGACAATTTTGTGCCGGCCGCGGCCACGGGGCTGCGATTCAAGGTTTTTGAAAACATGCGCGGCGGCGCGGCCGAGTTTGAGGGCGGTTTCGGCAGTAACCGGCTCTACGTTGGCCGTGCCGCGGACACCATCGGTTCCAAAGATTTTTTGAGGCGCGTTCATAAAGACTATTCTGCCGGTGGTGAAAACGTCACGCCGACTTTAGGAGGGGTAATTCTGTCAACTGTCACACCGAGTGGCGCTGAGACATCCACGGGCAGGCGCGAACCGCTCGCGGCATCAATGCCCGTGAGATTCACAACCGCATGCACCTTGTTTTCTTCCAATACCGCCATGACTTCGGACGGCCCGCTCAACTTGACGGTAACCACATTGGGAACGATTTGCGCATTATGCACGTCGGCGCTGGTGGAAACGGCAAATACCGGCAGATTCGTGGTAACCGTATCCACCGAAGCAAAGGGAGTGACAACTACCGGCGACTCGCTGATGCTGCGGCGGACGGTGATCCAAAGTATCATGGCCAAAATCAGCGAAAACAATTTCCAGCCGAAATCTTTTGTGATCCAGTCGTGTTTCGCCATATCACTTAATTTCCTGTCTGTCTGAGGGCCGGACGGGGTTCGTCTTTGGTGACAACGACCGGGCCGGGTTTGTATCGTTCGCTCAAGCGGGAACGGAGCCATTCGACGATGCCGCGTGATTTGGCAGATTGCACGAGCACGGAGGTCAGGAACGCGCGCAATTCCTCCAAGGTCACGCCGCGCACGAGCTGGCCCTTGTAAGCGTGTGAAATTTTGCCATTTTCCTCGGATACGACAACAATCACCGCGTCGGTTTCCTCACTCAGACCGATGGCCGCGCGGTGGCGCGTGCCGAGCGATTTGTTCAAATCCTGCCGTTGGGTCAGCGGGAAAATGCAGGCCGCATAGGCGATGCGGTCGCCCTTGATGATGACGCCGCCGTCGTGGATGGCGTTGTTGGGAAAGAAGATGGTTTCGAGCATTTCCGGCGTGGCTTCACAATCCACCGGGACTCCGGACTCGACCGCCTCGAAAAGCTGGATGGATTGTTCGATGGCGATGAGCGCGCCGATGCGGACATCCGCCAGGCGCTCCACGGTTTGGATGATGACCTCGATGTTTTCGCGCTGTTCCCGGGTACTGGCAAATAGCGGCAGGTTGCCGAGTTCGGCCAGCATCCGGCGGATTTCCGGCGCGAAGATGACCATCGCGCCCACCGCGATGAAGACTGAGGCGTTGACCAGCAGCCAACGCAGCACCCGCAAATCCAGCAAGGTGGTCACGAGGACCAGGGCCAGCAGCAACACCACAAAGCCAATCACAACCGGCCATCCACGCGTGCCCCGCACAAATCGCGTGGTGTAATAAATCATCACCGCGAGGATTAAAATTTCCAACGCGGGCCGCCAGCCGTTCTGGAGGTAAGTCCACATCATTTCTTTGCAAGCACAGCCTCCGCCATTCGCACCGCCTGAACCGTTTCCACCACATCATGCGCCCGGATGATTTGCGCGCCAGCGGCCACCGCCAGGCACGCGCACGCCAGCGAAGCCGGCAGTCGTTCGTTCACACCCGCGCCCAGCAATTGCCCGATGAACGACTTGCGCGAAACCCCAATCAGCAGCGGCCGTGCCATCGTTGTAAAACTCTGCAAATGGGCGAGCAACTGCAAATTATGCTCCACGGTCTTGCCGAAACCAACTCCAACATCGAGCACAACTTGCTCAACCGCAACTCCGCTGGCGATCAATCGCCGTAATTGTTCCTTAAAAAATTGGCCAACCTCGCGAACGACGTCCGGGTAAACCGGATTTTCCTGCATGGTTTGCGGCGTACCGCGGGCGTGCATGCACACGTAGCCCGCTTCAAACTCCGCCACCCGGCGCCGCATCGCATCGTCTTTACGATGGGCGGCGACATCATTGACAATACTCGCGCCCGCCGCAAGCGCGGCGCGGGCCACGGCGGGTTTCCTGGTATCAATGGAAATGGGGACACTCACGCGACTGGCCAGTTGTTCGATAACCGGCAGCACTCGGCGCAATTCCTCGGCTTCGGCAACCGGTTCGGCGCCAGGTCGCGTGGATTCGCCGCCAATGTCGAGAATCTCCGCGCCTTGGGCGGCAAGCTCCAGCGCGTGGGCCACAGCGGCGTTGGCATCCAAAAATTGTCCGCCGTCGGAAAAGGAGTCGGGCGTGACGTTGATCACGCCCATGACCAGCGCCGGTCGTGGAAAGACAAACTCAAACTGGCGCGCGCGAAAAATCATTGGGGCGAAATCCGCACTCAAACCTTGTCCCTGAAATAAGCAATGGTCTGGGTAAGGCCTTTGTCAAGTTGCACCCTGGGCAACCAGCGGAGGATTTTTTTGGCGCGGGTGATGTCCGGCTGGCGCTGTTTTGGATCATCCTGCGGCAGGGATTTGAACACGATTTTACTGCGCGAGCCTGTGGCGTGGATGATTTTCCTGGCGAATTCGAGCACGGTCAGTTCACTTGGGTTGCCAATGTTCATCGGCTGGTCGTACCGGCTCATCATCAGACGATAGATGCCTTCAATCAAATCGGACACGTAGCAAAAACTGCGCGTCTGCCGTCCCTGGCCGAAGACAGTGACAGGTTTGTTTTTGAGCGCCTGGCTGATGAAAGAGGGAACCACCCGACCGTCATTCAGCCTCATGCGCGGGCCGTAGGTGTTAAAGATGCGGGCGATGCGGGTCTGGACTTTGTGTTCGCGGTGGTAGGCCATGGTCATGGCCTCGGCAAAGCGTTTGGCCTCGTCGTAACAACCGCGCGGGCCGATGGAATTGACGTTGCCCCAGTAATCCTCCGTTTGGGGATGCACGAGCGGGTCGCCGTAAATTTCCGAGGTCGAAGCGAGCAGAAACCGCGCCCGCTTTTTTTTGGCCAGGCCCAGCGCCTTGTGTGTGCCGAGCGAGCCGACCTTGAGTGTTTGAATTGGCAGCTCCAGATAATCAATCGGGCTGGCGGGCGACGCGAAATGCCACACGTAGTCCACCGGTTCGTTCAGAAAAATGAATTCGGAGACATCCTGCTGGATGAATTTGAAATGAGGATTCCCGCCGAGGTGTGAAATGTTGTCCACCGTGCCGGTTACAAAATTGTCAAGGCCGATGACTTTATGGCCGCGCGCCAAAAGCAAATCGGTCAAGTGCGATCCCAAAAATCCGGCGGCGCCGGTGACGATGGAGGTTGGCTGTTTTCTGCTCATCGCTGAGTCATTAAACCGTTGCATCACTAAATCGTAGGGGGAAGCGGTTCAATGATTCAACGATTAAACGGTCCAACGGTTTCACTTCGCGCCGGTGGCCGCGAACACAGCGGGAATCGTGCGGAGCAAAATTTTCAGGTCGAGCCACAACGACCAGTTGTCAATGTATTCAAGGTCGAGCCGCACCCAATCCTTGAAATCCTTGATCTGGTTGCGTCCGCTGATCTGCCAGAGGCAGGTGATGCCGGGTTTCACACTGAGACGGCGGCGGTGGGCCAAATCGTTGAAGCGCCTGACTTCGTCCACGGGCAGCGGACGTGGACCAACCAGGCTCATTTCGCCGCGCAAGACATTGATGAACTGCGGCAATTCGTCGAGGCTGTAACGGCGAAGGATTTTCCCGAGCCGCGTGATGCGCGGGTCGTCGGTCACTTTAAAAACCGGCCCTCTCATTTCGTTCATAGCCTCCAGCTCGTGTTTCAACTGCTCGGCGTTGGTGATCATCGTGCGGAATTTGTAGAGGATGAACGGCGCGCCATTCTGGCCGGAACGTTGTTGCTGGAAGAAGGCCGGACCGGGTGAAGTGAGCTTGATAGCAAGGGCGATCAGCAAAAACAGCGGCGAAAGCAAAATCAACAGGACGAACGCGCCCAGCGGGTCCATGACGTGTTTGATGACGCTCTGCCACGAAGTTTCCGGGGTGGTGCGAAAAACCAACAAGGGGCGGTTGAGTAATTCGTCGAAGCTCGTGCGTGAGATTTGCGTCGCGAAAAAGTCGGCGACGAGCCAGACCTCGACGCCTTCGAGTTCGCAGGCCTGGATGACGTATTCAACCTGTTCGAAGTAGGTGTGCTTGGCGCTAAGCAGCACGCCATAGACCGAATAATTATGAAGCATGGACACAATTTGTTGCACGGGCGTCTCCAGCAGATTGAGTTCGGCCACGATTTCGACGCCTTCGTCCGTCCGTTCCTTCAGTTCTTGTCGCATTCTGGCGATTTCCCGCTCCGTGCCGACCATAATGAAGCGGCGCTTGTATTGCAACTGGGCTACCTTGCTTTTGAGCAACAAACGAATCAATTCTTCCTTCAAAAACACCATGCAGAAGCCGATGCATCCGAACAAAATGAAAATTGCCCGCGCCACGATCAGGTGAAAAGCATAGACCGTCAGCATCAGTCCCACTGTAATCAGCACGCACCCTTTGAACAAAGGCCACAGAATGATCCGGCGGGAGCACAATGGAGAATGATCATAAAATCCCTGTGATTCGAGGACGAGCGGCGTGGCGGGAATCAACACGAGATAGAGCCACGCGAAATTTTCGAGTGGACTTGATGGTTCCAGCTTCAGCCACGCGATAATATCGGGATTGGCGCGCAACGCATACGCCACCCAAAAGGCGATTGCAAACAGACTGGCGTCCGCCAGCTGATGAATCACCGTCCGAATCTGACGATCACGTTTCAGCATAGCTGTCGGGTGTCGAAGTGTTTTTCAGCATAGCCAGTCCGCGCGTGAATTCAACTTTTTAGCGGTTCAATGTCGGTTTTTATTTTGTGTTTGGCGGCAACTGAAATTCCGGCACGGAGGCGGCGATAAGTTTCTTCATCCGGTCGAAAGTAGCGTCTTCCTGTCCCGGCAGACAGACGGTAAAATAGGAAACATAAGCCCAGCGCTGCAAAACGCCCTTCGTTAACAAATCCCGCGTCAGCCACCAGATGCGTTGCCAATGGCTGTCCGTCTCTTCATTTTTTGCAACGAACCAAAACACATAAAGGCCGCGCACCTCCTGTTTCCGGCCATTGGCATCCGGAATAAAATTTGTGATCGTCCATTTGGCGACCTGCAAACGATAGGGATGCGGACCTTGAATGGGAATGCTGACGGTCGCCCTTTTATCAATGCGCCAACCTTGTCCCGGGAGGCAAAATTCCGGTTTGTGGATGCTGGTTCGGTCCATGCCCATCAAAACGATGCCTGCGTTCACCCAGAACCCATCCGGTGCGGTGTAACGACGCTGGGCAAAACTGGTATCCTTCGGCAGCGTGTTCAAGACGATCTGACCTTCCGCTTCTTTTGTCGAAGTGAAGTCAAGAACGCGCTCCGGCAAATCAAAATGCATCTTGATGCTGCCAGGGATCGGCGTTGCCATGATGCCGGGCGCGCCGAGCTTTTGATTTTTCTTGAGCCACGTCAATGCCCCCGTACCACCGCCGATCAATGCCAGCACGATGATAAAAACAACAATTTTCCGGTTCTTCATGGCTGTTTGTTTCCGGCTGAGTCGGTTTTTTTCTCCAACCACCATCCGATGTATAGCAACCCAACAAAGGCTGGAAGGTAAGGAACGAGGCTGATGAGCGTGCTTTCGTGAACGTAGTTGCCCCATTCCTGGCCGCCCATTACCGCCGCGATGATGATCAAAAGCATCCGAAGAAGGTTTCCCAAAACAGCGAAGGGGATCGCCAATGCCATCATAAGCAGCCGTTTCCAAGGGGAGCTAAGCATTACAAACGCGCAAACCGTCGCGAACATAAAAATCGCCGTGAGGCTGCGAATGCCGCTGCATGCCGCTGCTACATCATAGCCGTACGTTCCCAGGGGATCAAACAATTGCGTGCCCATTCGCAGCACCCCAATTCCCAGAATATTGTGAGCGACCCACTCCACCAGCGCGGAAACGAGAATGCGCAGGGGAAAGGTAATCGGTTGGAGCACGACGCTCAACGGCACGGAAAAGATGAAAAGAAAAAACGGGAAGAAACTGCGGCGCAACCAACCGGATCCCCACGCCAACCCCATCAAGCCGTAAATGCCGACAAACAGAGCCACGATGGAAAGGCGCGGTTGCTGAATCATATAACCCGTAACATGTAACACCAGTCCAAGAGCGACAATCAGCAGCGCGGGCGGCCAGATTTTCAACGGCAATGCCAGTAACTCCTTGCGTTTCCACCAAAATAAACCAATGACCAGAAATGGGATAAAGTTCCCATCGGCATCATCGCCGGAAATGCCCCCGCTGTTGTAAGCATTGTACATCCACTGCAACAACGACGGGCTATGAATGTAGCCAAAGACCGAATTGCCCAAAAATTGAAACAATGCCAACCAAGCCGCCAGCAAAAGGAAAAAGAACCCCTTGTTTGGTAGACGCCGCCAGCAATCCAGAAAATCAGCTTGAAATTCCGCCAGAACTCCGGGCTTGGTTTGGTCATTCATGTGGCAACAGAAAATTGTTAGATAGCCTACCACGCCGTTTCACTCAATCAAATTATTCCACCGCCACACCGGTCGGCTTGGACGCCCGTCCGCGTAAACCGTCCAAAAGTAGATAAAACAAAAACAGGAGGTTGTATTTGAAGTATCGCGTCGCCAGCCGTCGCGGCTCGGCACCCAGCCGGAAAACCCAGGTCAGCCCCAGCCGTTGCATCCAAGCTGGCGCAAACTGCCGGCGTCCGGTCAACAGGGTGAATGCGTCTCCCACCGCCAGGAACACACCGCGCTGGTAACGCGCCTGATTTTGAATGATCCAACGCTCCATCCGCACGCCCGGTAGCGCGACCCAAATGAAATCCGGCGCGGCTTGGTTGATGGCTTGCGCAAATGACGCCTCGTCTGCCTCGGTCAATGGCCGAAAGGGGGGGCTGACCGCCCCGACAATCTCGATGGCGGGTTGCAATTGCACTGCCAAGCGCCGCAGATCGGCGAGACAGTCTGCGGTATCCCCGAAAAAAAAATGCCGCCAAGGTCGGGGCGTATTTTGCAGCACGTGGCGCATGAGGTAGGGACCGTAAACGCGATTGGACAACCCCGCCCCACGGCGATTTAGCGCCCAAACAACGGGCATGCCGTCGGGCAACACGAGGTTGAACTTGGCCAATACCCGTGCAAAGCCCGGATTGTGCCGCGCCTCGGCAAGGATGTGTGTGTTGGCCGGACAGACCGCCGTCGGACGTGGTTCGCGCGCCAATTCCTTGACCTGCTCCAGCGCGGAATCATAAGTGGCGCAGGCCACAGGTACTCTCAAAATTGTTATGGAATTCACAAGGGTTCGTTTTGCTACGCCGAATGAATTAAGAAGAATTGTTGTTGCTTCCCACTCGCAGGCACGGCTTATCATTACCCGGTCCGCAAGATGCGTCAAGTGCAATTCGACTGGATTCAGGTCATGATTCAAATCCAAGCGGCCTCGTCCTACTAGACATAGTTGAATTTTTGGTGCCATTTTAACGTGAATTTACTTGTCATTCTTGAGCAACTTGCAAACGTTCAGGTCCGTTTATGAACAAACCCGCTGAGCACACTGGGCTTGGGATTGTGTGTTGGCAAACAGCTGTATGATTTGCACTAATAATGAAACTAGCCCTGTCAACCCTTGCCGAAAACCCATTACACAAAACCGGCCTGACTTCGCTGTTCCATGAACTTGTTTCCTGCAGTCTGAAACTTTTTAGGGACGTGTCATGGCTGATTTTTGCCGGGCCGGACCAGGAATGGAACATTACTGATGCGCGCGTGGAATTGGTACGTGATTTCCCGGCCAACAACCGGCTCAAACGCCGCCTCGTCGCCGATCATTTTCAGGTGCCGCCGCTGGCACGGGCGCGCGGCGCAGATGTGCTGGTCACGGTGGGTTTTGTGCCAATTCGCAAATGCCTGCCCACGGCTATGCATGTATTATCGCTTCATGCGTTGGACAAGCAGAATCAATTGGGGTTGTGGCGCGAACTCTACCGGCGTTGGATGATGAAATTCAGTTGGCCGAAAGCCGATCTGGTCTTCGTGAATTCACACTGGACCGCCAATCAGGTGTTGTCGCTTTATCCGGATTTTCGAAACCACATCGTCGTCAGCTACGAAGGTCTCCAGCATGAAATTTTCAACACCATGGCCGCGCCGGATGAACCGCGGCGGCTCAAGGAAAAATTTGGCATTGCGCCGGGATATTTTCTCTGGCTCTCAAATTTTTATCCGTACAAACAATTCGAACTACTCATCGCCGGTTATGCCCGGCTTGACCCGGAAACCCGCCGCCGGCATCCCCTTGTCATGGCTGGCGGTGACTGGCTCAACGGGTTGAGCATGGCGCAGGCGCGGGCAAAATCACTCGGCGTCGAACCGGATGTCAAATTCTTGGGTTGGACTGACAGCCGCTGGGTCGCGCCATTGTACCGGCACGCCGCCGCCTTTTGTCTTGCCAGCCGGGAGGAAACTTTTGGACGTTGTGTGATTGAGGCCATGGCCTGCGGGACACCTTGCGTGGTGAACGACATCCCCATCATGCACGAGGTCACGGAAGGTCATGCGTTGATTGTGGATTTCCACAACGTCAAAGCCGTGTCCGATGCGCTGCAAAAAATTTCTACTGATGACGCCTTGACGGCGCGACTTCGTGACGAAGGATTAGCTCGTGTCCGGCAGTTTACGTTTGAGAGATTGGCGACCGAACGTATTACCGCGATTCGGCATCTGGTTTTGAGTCGCAGCCAACCGCGCCCTTAAAAACGCCGCCCTCATCCAAATTCATTGCGAAATCACTGCCAATCTTTATTCTGACCGCATTGAAAATCGGACTGCTCCAACTTAACTCGACCATTGGCGATTTCGCGGCAAATCGTCAAAAACTTCTCAAGGGTTACGAAACGGCCTGTTCACGTGGCGCTGAATTTGTGCTCGCGCCGGAATTATTTTTGTGCGGCTATCCCCCGCGCGATTTGCTGTTGCGCGCGGATTTCGTTGACACCAACCTCGGTGTCCTAGCGGAGACCGCCAAAAGCATTGGCAACATCCCCTTTTGCGTCGGTTATGTGGACCAAAACTCCGACCGTCCGGGGCGCGCGCTCCGAAATTCTGCCGCGGTTCTGCAAAATGGGAAAATTGTCTGGCGCACGCACAAATGCCTGTTGCCGACTTACGATGTTTTTGACGAAGACCGCTATTTTGAACCGGCCAAAAACATCACACCGTTCGAGTTCAATGGGCGCAAGCTGGGCATCACGATTTGTGAGGACATTTGGAACGACCAGGATTTTTGGCCGGAACGGTTGTATCGGCGCGACCCCATCAAGGAGCTTATCGCGCAGGGTGCCGAGGCCATCATCAACATTTCCGCGTCGCCGTGGCATGACGGCAAGGAACGCGTGCGGCTGGAAATGCTCCAACGCGTGGCGCGGGACGAGGGTGTGCCGCTGGCGTACGTAAACCTCGTTGGTGCGAATGACGAATTGATCTTTGACGGTCACAGTGTCGTGCTTAATAAACATGGCGAACCACTGGCCTTGGGCAAGGGATTTGCGGAAGACCTTTTGGTGGTGGATTGGGAGACCGACTCGCGGGCACAAACAGTCGAGTGGCCGGCACGGGAACGGCAATTGTTCGCCGCGCTGTCCCTGGGTGTTCGCGATTACATTGGCAAATGTGGTTTCAAATCGGCCATCGTCGGATTGTCCGGCGGCATTGATTCCGCCCTTGTTGCCGTGCTGGCGGCGGATGCGCTGGGAGCGGACAAAGTCATGGGCGTTTCGATGCCGGCGCGTTATTCGAGTGGTGGCAGCCTGAGCGATGCGGCAGCACTCGCGAGAAATCTTGGCATTCGTTATGAAGTCTTGCCAATTGAAACGGTTTTCCAGTCGGTCGAAAAACAACTGGCGAAAGTTTTTACCGGGACCAAGCCGAATGAAGCCGAGGAAAATATCCAGTCGCGGCTGCGTGGCGTGACCTTGATGGCGCTGTCCAACAAATTTGGCGCGCTGGTTCTGACAACCGGTAACAAATCGGAGATGGCCGTCGGCTATTGCACGCTGTACGGCGACATGTGCGGCGCGCTGGCGCCGCTGGCGGACGTTTTCAAGATGGACGTGTACAAAATTTCACGCTGGGTGAACCGCGAACGGGAAATCATTCCTGCCGCCTCCCTTACCAAACCGCCGAGCGCCGAGTTGCGCCCGGATCAAAAAGACCAGGACTCGTTGCCGCCCTACGAAATCCTGGACCAAATCCTGGACGCTTATGTCGTGCAGGATTTGAGCAAACTGGAGATCATCGCGCGCGGGTTCAACGCCGCGGTCGTAAACGACGTCATCAATAAAATCACGTTCAGTGAATACAAACGTCGCCAGGCTGCCCCCGGCTTGAAGGTGTCGCCGCGCGCCTTCGGCATCGGGCGGCGCATTCCCATTGCCCAAAAATTCCGGGCAACGGTTTGATTTTCTCAATGTTTCGATTTCCCGATTCCGTCAAACAATCTGCCTGATGAAATTTTCCATTATCACCCCAAGTTTCCGCAATTCGGAATGGCTCAAGCTCTGCATCGCTTCGGTGGCCGATCAGGCAGGCGTCGAGCGGGAACATATTGTGCAGGACTCTTGTTCGGACGATGGAACACAGGATTGGCTGCCGCACGATCAACGCGTCCGCGCTTTCATTGAAAAAGACAATGGCATGTATGACGCGATCAACCGGGGCTACCGCCGCGCGCAGGGCGACATTCTGGCCTATTTGAATTGCGACGAACAATATTTGCCGGGCGCGCTCCAAACCGTGAATGATTTTTTTGAGCGGCATCCGCATATGGAAGTCATGCTGGCCGGAACCATTGTCGTGGACGGCAACGGCAGCTACATTTGCCACCGGCATTCGATGACGCCCAAGCCGTTTCACGTCTGGTTTCGATTCCCCCTTCTGACCAGTTCCATTTTCATCCGCCGCTGCGTCATTCATGAGCGCGGCATATTTTTCGATGCCCGCTGGCATGATCTGGGCGATTTTCACTGGATTTTGGCGTTGATGAAAAACAAGGTGCCGATGACGGTATGCGATTCGTTCACGTCCGTTTTTACCGATACCGGCGGAAACATGAATCTAAAGCCAAACGCCATCCTGGAAAAAAACGAAACCCAGGCAATGACCCCGCTCTGGGTTCACGTACTTAAACCCGTTTGGATTGCGCATCACCGTTTGCGCCGGCTGGCCGCCGGCCACTTTTCGTTGAAGCCAACAAGTTATTTTATTTACACGCTTCAAAGCCCGGAACGGCGCGTTCGGTTTGATGTCCCCAGGCCGACGGCTGTTTGGTGGAACCGGCTTTGACGCCTCCGCGGCCCGTCACTGGTGCCGTTTCCAACTGGCAGTTGCTTCATGCTTCAGTTAGTGGCGCACACCCCAAGGATCAAAAACTTTTGCGCCCTTGGGCAGCGGAATTTTCCTGTAGCCATCCCACGGGCAACAAATCAGCACGGCTTTGATGTCGTCGCCCAGCTTTGCGGGATCGGACAAAAATTCAAACTCAAGCAAACTCGGGCTTTTTTGCGGATTGGCCGCGTAATCGTGAACCACAACCCGGCAACCATGGCGCTTTAACGTCTGAGCGATGTGCAGACCGGCGGATTCTTCCACGATATACGTGTCCGGGCGGTACGACATGCCGAGCACGGCAACCGCTTCACCATTCTTTACGCAGGCCAGCGCCTGCTGCGCCAGGCGGTCTTTGGCCATCTCATTCACCGCGTCCGTGGCTTCCGCCAGCGGCGCCGTCAGGCCAACCTGCTTCGCGGCGTAAGACACCAGCCGGTTGTCCCGCGGGAAACACGGGCCACCGTAACTGAGCCCCGGTCGGAGATATTTGTGTCCGATGCGTGAGTCGGTGCCAATCGCGTCCAGCATCATTTCGATGTTCGTGTCCGGGTACGCTTCGGCGATCATCCGAAGCTGATTGGTGAAACTGAGTTTGGCCGTGATGTAACTGTTGACGGAAATTTTGGTCAGCTCGGCGCTGGTCAAGGACATGCGGGCAATGCGCGGCTGGTTTGAATTGTATTTTTTGTAGAGCGCCTCCAATCCTTCGCCGCTGGCGGGATCCGACTCGCCAATCAACACCATGTCCGGCTCAAGCAATCCGCGGATCACGTTGCCAAGTGCGATAAACTCAGGATTGTAACAAAAACCAAAATCCCTGCCGCAAATCCCACCGGTCTGTTGTTCAAGCATGGGAATGAAGACCCGCCGGCAGGAACCCGGCGTCGTGGTGGAACTAATGATAAAAAGGTGGTTTTTCTTGCCTGCCGCCCGCACGGCTTCGGCCAGCGGTTGCAGGCCGCGCATGAGAAATTCATTGGAAAAAC
>Ga0335077_10004883_pt1 | contig 16381 bp, 15 predicted proteins | sample Lox_Sample_31_FD_207151 | JGI IMG/M metagenome (GOLD analysis project Ga0335077, IMG submission 207151) | Soil microbial communities from Loxahatchee National Wildlife Refuge, Florida, United States - Lox_Sample_3.1 | ecosystem: Environmental > Terrestrial > Soil > Wetlands | place: USA...
CGCTCACCGACGAAATGAAGCGCCGAGTTCTCACCACGTTTCTCACGCTGATGAACTTGCAGGAAAGCCTCGACCGTTCGACGACGCGCAACGCGCCCGGACCCGTATCCGTCCGGCCATCCTCGTCTCGCCCGCTGACCACTCCCGCCATCGCGCACGGATAGGCAGAACCGCCGCACGATGCCATCCTACGTATTGAAGTGCGAAGGCTGCTCCGGCTACCAGTCCTTTCAAGTCCACGAAGACGAGCTGCCCAAACAGGCGAAGGCAGGCTCCGTCCAGCGGTATTGCCATACCTGCCGCAGAAACACGAACTGGGGAGTTGCTTCGCAAGAGCGGCGCGGCGGCCGCGAGCGCCGGACGGGGCTAGACCGGCGAGGAAAGAGCTGAAACCTCGCGCGCGCTGATTGCCGCGTGCTCAGGCCTTGTTCGAGGAAGAGACGATTCGCGCAGAGAAGCCTTCTTCGCCTGCAAGTGCAGAACAACGTTGGTCTGCTCGCCGGGCGCAACCCAGACATTCTGGCGCCATTCCGATACGCGGCCCTCGTAGGAAGCACGCACACTGTATTGCCCCTCGGGAAGCGATGCAAACCAGAAGCGGCCCTGCTGATTGGTTTCTGCGGTCTCGACGTGGTGCCCTTCGGCGGCTTGCAGCGTCACACGCGCGCCGGGAACGGGCTTGCCGTCCGTCCCCAGGACTTGACCGGCGACCGTCCCGACGCCCGCGGGCCGAGGCGCACCGGCGACGCTGACGGCCATTGCCGCATATGCGAATCCGACGATCAGCAGGGAGAGTCGCATGGTCAACTCCTTCGCTGACTCTACTCCGATTCCGATTCGAGGAGTCGCCGCGACACGTCCCGGTGTCCGAAGCACAAACTGGCGGGCGAAGCCAAGCGACGGAAAAAGCAAGACAAAACTTAACGCAGAGGACGCAGAGAATGCGCAGAGGACGCGGAGACTGCGACGCGGTCAGGGCATGCGCGTGGGTTTGAGCGGGCCTTGAAAACGGCCAGGACGAGGCGGCGGAATCTGGTGCGCGAGATGCGCGGCGGAAGGATTCTTTACCTTCGAGGACCTGCCGATCGTCATCATGCGCTGATGGGCTTCCTGCCAGGACGGTAGCTCGGCGGTTTCCTGCGTCCAATGCGCGACGGAGGCTTCGTCGCACCAGTCGAGCAACCGGGGCATGATGTGGCCGTGCGGCCCGTGAACGCGGAAGGCGTTCATCGCGGCATCGTCGTCCCATGCGGTCATGGTCCAGAAAGCGTTCCCCGGCTCGCGCATCAATTTGCCGCCGAGAAAACCGGGAGTCTTTTCAGCCTGCCGCGCGGATTTCTGTGCGTGCCAGAGGAAGGCCGGCAGATAGAAGAAGGAACGGATGCGCAGGCGCGTCAAAGAGACAAAGGGCATTGGTCGATCGCGTGGTGCGCCTCACATCATAACGCGCTTCCCCCATACTTTGCGCCAAATGGACAGCATCGCGCCAAGTACGTTTGCCCCTTCGCAAAATCGCTCAGGGTAAACGGGCATCCGCCGCGGCGGACTACGCCCCTACGGAACCAACTCACGCGCGGCAGCAGAGATCAGTGGACAGTGATGTTGATGGTGGCGCTGGTGCGGCCGAAGGCGTTGGTGGCGTACAGCGTGTACATCGTGGATTGTTGCGGCGTGACGACGACGCTGGTGCCGCGAGTCGCGCCGACATCTGGCGAGACGATCAGGTAGGAAGCTCCCGACACGCTCCAGCTCAGCGTGACGGGCGTGCCCGCCGAAACGGACTCGGAGCTCGCGGTGAAGGTGCCAATCGACGGCGCGGCGCCCTGTGGTACGTTCGCGCTCGTGTACACCGGATTCATCTGCACGACTTCGAAATCCGACGCGGTGACGCTGCCGAGATTGTGGAGGTCGTCATTGCTCCAGCGATCGTCGGGCGCGCCGCTGATGTACATCGAGGAGCCGTTGTCCGCCATGATCATGCCGTATTTCTTGAGCGCGGCGAGGATCACCTGATTCGCGGCGGAAAATCCCGAAATATCGAAGCTGGCCTTCAGGCGCAGGCGCATGCCCATGGGCGCGGCGTTGGCGTTCGACGAGTTCGCGGCCCAATGCGACGCGGGCGGCGTGAACGCGGCGCGGCTCGATTGCAGTGTGAAGCGCAGGGCGTGATTGATCGCGCCGGCGGCGACTTCGTCGTAGCGCGCGAGGCCGGGGAAAATCGGCAGGCCTGCGGCGTCGGCGGAGGTCCACGTGTAGGGGCGCTGCTCGTCCGCGGTGAGATCCCAGACGGCGGCGGAGCCCGCGTTCCAGCTCGTTCCGCTGGGAGACGCGCTGTAGAGCTCGTAGAGCCAGCAGTTCGCGTTGTCGAGGATCAGCACGTGCTGGTCGCCGCTGGGATTCGGATCGCCCTCGATCGGCGCGTTGAGCGGAATCGGCATGGGGCCGGGATCGCTTTCGTCGCCGTACGCAGTGAAGTTGATCGTGACCGAACCCTGCGACGAATCGACCACCTGATACGGAATGCCGATGATCGAACCCTGATACTGGCCCGCGCCGAAATCCGGATGCAGGCCGATGCCCGGCCCGATGAAATTGATGATCGCGGCGGAATTCGAATCGACGGGCGCGGATGAGATGTCCTTGTTCCAAAGATTATCCGACGGGAACGGCACGAATCCGTTGAGGCTGCCTCCCTGTCCGGCGGTCATCGCGCTGCATGCGGAGGGCGGAGGAGGAGGACCGCCACCGCCGCTCGTAGAAGTCACCTGCAAGGTGAGCGAACTCGAAGTGGCGCTGCCGGGATTCGGATTCATCACGCTGACGGCAAAACTTCCGGCGGAAGTCGCGTTGCCCGTAGCGGTGAGCTGCGTCGAGGAAATAAAGGTCGTGGAAAGCGCCGAGCCGGAAAGCATCACCTGCGCGCCGGTGACGAAGCTGCTGCCCGTCACCGCGATTGAAAAGCTGCCCGTCGAGATCGAGGCCGGAACGATGCCGCTGAGGACCGGAATCGGATTTTCGAGTGTGACGCTGCTGCTGCCGGAAGCGCTTGAATCTGCGGCGCTGACGGCGCGCACGGTGACCGTGTTGGGATTCGGCAATGCTGCCGGAGCGGTGTACATGCCGGAAGCGCTGATCGTGCCGGTGGACGCGACGCCGCCCGCGACGCCATTTACTTGCCATGTCACCGAGGAATTCGAAGAGCCGCTGACGGCCGCCGTGAAGGATTGCGTCGCGCCCGCGCGAACGCTGGCCGATTTCGGCGAGACGGAAACCGTGACGGCGGGCGGAGGAGTGCCCGGACCACCACCTCCGATCGTGGAGTTGCTGACCGTGCCGGTACACGCGGCCTCGAAGAAGACCGCTGTGAACGCAATGAAAAGGGAAAGGCGTCGCATGACGAGTGGCTCCCAAGCCGGGAGAGCGGATTTGCGTCGCTAGCGAATCAACTATGAGGGAGCGCGCGGGAGGCGACAACTGTACCGAGGTACAAGATCGGGACAGCGAAATTCCGCGCCGCTATTGGCTCAAGAGCGGGATGCTGGATGCCGGCGCAGGCGGCGGAAAAGTTTTCAGAAACGCGTAGATGTCCGCCAGATCCTGGTCGGAGACGACCTTGCTGGTGTAGGGCGGCATCTGGCCGGTGGGCGCGCGAACGTAGCGGATGACGCCGCCGAGCGAAAGCGCTGTCGCGGCGATACGCGGCGCGATGGCGGCGCCGGCGCCCTGCTGCCCGTGACATTGATAACAGCCATAGCTCGCGAAAAGTTTCTTCCCGTGGTCCGCGTTTCCCTTGAGCGATTCGACGCTGGAAGCAGGCGCGAGCGATTTCAGAAACGCGTACACGTCGGCAAGCTGCTGGTCGGAGGCGGTGGCCACAGGGACCGCAGGCATCTTGCCGGTGGGCTGGCGCATGTAGGCGATCGTTGGAGAGAGCTCGAGCGGCGGAGGAGCGATTGCGGGCGCGAGGTTCGTTCCCTGCCCTTGGTCGCCGTGGCATGCGTAGCATCCGGCGCGCGCGAAAATCTTCTTGCCGTTGTCGATGCTTGCGGCGGATTGCGCGGAGGAAGTTTGCGCGCGCGCTCCGGGGCACGCGAACGTCAGGATCAGCGCCGGGGCGAAAGCGATCAGGATCAGTTGGCGCACGAAATCCGCCTTTCTCAACGCGGCTGCGTCAGGACATCGACGAGCGCGGGATGCCCGCTCTTCACAACTTCGATGGCGCGGCGAATCGCCGGGCCGAGTTCCTTGGGATCGCTGATGGGGCCTTCGCCGTGCACGCCCATGCTCTGCGCCAGCTTCGCGAAGTCGATCGCCGGATCATCGAGAAGGTTGCCGATTCCGGCGCGCGTGATGCCGCGCTGGTGCTGGTTGGCCATGATCTGAATCTGCATCAGCTCCTGATGGTAGGCGCGATTGTTGTGCATCACGATCAGGATTGGGATGCGGGAATGCGCGGCGGTCCAGAGCACGCCGGGAGCGAACATCAGGTCGCCGTCGTTCTGAATGCTGACGGTGAGGCGGCCGTGCTTGCGATTCGCGAGCGCCGCTCCGACGGCAGCAGGCGCGCCGTAGCCGACGCCGTAGCCGCCTTCCGCGCCGATGTAGTGATAGTGCTTGTTGAAATCCCAGAGGCGCAGCGGCCAGCGGCTTTGGAATTGGCAATTGGAGACGAGCGACCAGTCTTCGTTTTTGATCTGCGCCCAGATTTCGGCGGACATGCGCGCGGTGCTGATGAGGCTCGCGTCCCAGCCGGACGCAGCGGCCTCGCGCGCGGCCTCCATGGCCTGCTCGTGCGCGGCGGCGTGCTTCGCGCCGCGATCGGCGAAGGCGCGCTTGCGGTCGTCGGTGATCTGGTGCCGGACGGCTTCAATGAGCGATGGAAGCGTCGCTTCGCCGTCGGCGGCGATCGCGAGATCGACGGGCGTGTACCGCTGAAAATCCTGGTAATTGCTTTTCTGGAAGAGATCGTTCGCGGTCACGCTGATCAGCTTCGCGCCGGGCTTCGTCGACGGGCGCCAGGTGGGGTTGACCTGACCGCGGACGGAATTCACCGTGCTCCAGAAATCGGTGAGCTCGAGGCCGGCGATCACGTCGGCGCCGGCAATCGTAGCGCCTGCGCGCTCGGTGTGGTTGAGAGGATGGCGCGTGGGGAAATTCATGCGGCCGTTGCGATCGATGACGGGAGCTTGCAGCAGTTCGGCGAGCTCGATCATGCGCGCGAGGCCCGCGGGGGTGCGCGCCACGCGATCGGTGACGAGCACGGGATTTTCAGCCGCCACCAGCAGCCGCGCCGCCTCGGCGACGGCCCCGGAATCGCCCACGGGCGGCGAGGTCATCGTGAGCTTGGGCACGCTGACGTTCGCGCCGTCGGGGACCGGATCCTCCTGCAACTCATGCCCGGCAACGAGAGCGACGGGCATCATCGGAGGCGTGGTCGCGATCTTGTAGGCGCGCACGGCGGATTCAGCGAACGCCTGGAGCGAGACAGGATTGTCGTCCCACTTGGTGTAGTCGCGGATCATCGCGGCGGGGTCCTGGGCGGCATGCGTCCAATCGACCGGGCCGAAACGCACAGCTGCATCAGAAAAATTGCCGAGAATGATGTACACGGGCACGCGGTCGCAGAAGGCGTCGTAAATGGCCATGGAGGCGTGCTGCAATCCGACGGTGCCGTGGACGCAAACGAGCAGAGGCTTGCCTTCGATCTTCGCGTAGCCGTGGCCCATGGCGACGGACGACTCTTCGTGGCAGCAGGTGATGAATTCGGGCCGCGAATTGCCGCCGTAGTTGATCAGCGACTCGTGCAGGCTGCGGAACGAATTGCCGGGATTCGCGCAGAGGTATTCGAAGTCGAGCGACTTCAGAACGTCCACCATAAAATCGGAGCCGGGGCGATCGACGGTGAGGACTTCGGCAGTCGCGGGCGCGGCATCGGCCAGCTTTAGAAGTGGGGGCGGCGCGGTAATGCGCGGGGGCGGCGCTGCGGCGGCGGCTGCCGGAGTGGCGGCGATGGCGGCTGCGGCCGTGCCTGTGGCGGCAGCCTTCAGGAAATCGCGGCGGTTAACGGAATCTTTCCTCGATTTTCGCACTGCGCCACCTCCAGACTTTCGCCGGAGAGATTACTCCCATCCGGGCGTTCGTGCACCATTCACGTGGAGGAGCGGTGCGACACACGCTCGCGGCTTTCGGCGACCCACTCGAGGAAGCGCTCCATGCGAGCGCGATTGCGCCACATCAGGCTGAAAAACTTGCGGGCGTCGAGATGGGCCGCCTCGTAGCCGAAGAACGTCTCCATGCGCCATTGAATGTAAGGCGAGGTCCACGGGCGCAGGCGGTGGCCCTTGGAGATGATCCAGTAGTAGCGCAGGGCGTTCAGCATCGAGTCATGCCAAGCGGCGGACCCAGAGGCGCTCGGTGGCGGGATTGCCGAGGTGGATGCGCGCGGCGCCGTGGCCCGCGACGGTGAGCGACATGGTCTCGTCGTACTCGCGGTCGAGGACGCGGACGCGCGCCGAAGGGCGCAGATGGCGCTGCTCGAGAAACTCGAGAAACGCCGGATCTTTTTCGTACACGCGGAGCACTTCGTAGGAGTGGCCGACCTCCGCATCGGAGAGGCGCACGGCGCCGTGCTTGCGGCGAAGGCGCGACATGCCGCCAAAGAGCGGGACGCCGTGCGGGCAGCGACTGTCGCGTCCGAAACGCGCGAGGAGCAAGCGCGCGACTTCGGGCGAGATGCCGTGCTCAAGCTTCTCGGCTTCCTCGTGCGCGCGGGACCATTCGAGGCCGATGATCTCGGTGAGAAGTTTTTCGGCGAGGCGATGGCGAAGGACGAGATGCTGCGCGATTCCCTTCCCTCGCGCCGAAAGCGAGATGCGACCGTCGCGCTGCACGCGGAGATATCCGCTGCGCGCCATCCGCTTGAGCGCCGCGGTGACGGCCGGAGGAGTGACGCCAAGATCCTCGGCAAGGCGCGCGCTGATCGGGACCTGCTCTTCCTGAACGAGCTCCCAGATCGCTTTTAGATAATCTTCCTGGGAGACGCTGGTGGTTTCTCTACGCATGCTTTGTCCTGAAAGGGGTCCCTCGACTCCCTCCGGTCGCTCGGGATGACGATCCTCATCGGATCGTCATTTCTCTACGCATCGTCGTGGTTACGCGTTCTGGGACCAGAACCGATTCCCGCCGGCTGCCGGTTCTCCCGCCCAAAAGCGGTAGGCTTCCTCCACGATGGTATCGAGGCTTCCATCGTTTTCAAACATTCTCTTTTCAAGCGCCGACCGGCCGAACAGGCGAAGGAATTCCGACTGCTCGCCGACGAAGTGCGCGCGGATCATTTCGAGAGTTTGTCCGAATTTCCCGGCGTATTGCGTGAGGAATTGCGAGCCGGAGCGGGCCTGAATCGTCCGGGCGCGGATCGTTTCCTCTTTGCCGGTCAGGAGCAGCAGCTTGCAGCCCATCGCCGCGAGGCGCTGGTCGATCGGCGCTGCGTCTTCCCAGGTGAGAATGCCGGGACGGAGGCAGTGCGTGAGATGCAGCGAATCGATCAGGACGAAGCACGGCTTGTCGCTGAATTTGAGATCGGCGTGGAGCCATTCGAGCGTCTGCGCGATGCGATCGAGGAGGCGCAGGTTGGCGTCCAGGGTGAGCGTGCCGGCGTCCTCGCTCGGCGCGAGAGGTCCGTACGTGTGCGTCTGCGAGAGATGGAGAAATGAGCGGATGCGCCGTGCGTCGGAGGAATCCACGTGGCGGCGAATCAGCGCATCGATGAGCGTGGATTTGCCGATGCCGGGGACGCCTTCGACGATCAGTGCATGAAAATTGTCCATCGGCCGTTATCCGTTCACCGCGGAGCCGCCGGCACTCAGACTTTCAATACGACTTTCCCGAATTGCTCGCGATTCTCGAGGCGCTTGTGGGCTTCGGCGATGCGCTCGAGAGGCAGCACGCAGTCGATCACGGGCTTGAACAGGCCGCGCTTGAAAAGCTCCAGCACCGAAAACAGCTCGGCCTTGTGCCCCATGAACGAGCCGAGAATCGAAAGCTGGCGCGCAAATAGATAGCCGACGTTGATCTTGCTCTCGAAGCCTGTCGTGGCGCCGCATGTGACGAGGCGCCCTCCGGCGGCGAGGCTGTACACGCTCTGGTCCCAGGTGGCCGCGCCGACATGCTCGAAGACGACATCCACGCCGCGACCACCCGTCAGGCGCTTTACATCGCGCGCGAATTCCCCGCCATGCAGCAGGACATCGTCCGCACCGAGCTCTTTGGCTTTCGCGAGCTTGGGCTCGGACCCGGCCGTGGCGATCACGCGCGCGCCCGCGGCCTTGGCGATCTGAATCGCGGCGCTGCCCACGCCGCTACCCGCGGCGATCACCAGAACGTCTTCGGCTGGCTGGAGGTGCGCGCGGTAGAGAAGCATATGCCAGGCGGTGAGAAAAACGAGCGGAATCGCGGCGGCCTCCTCGAAACTGAGATTGCCGGGAATCGGAATTACGTTAGCCGCTGGAGACTTCACAAACTCGGCGCAGCCGCCGTGCACGCCAGAGCCGAAGAGCGTGTACTCCTTGCAGAAATTGTCGCGGCCAGCGATGCACTGGGGGCACTGTCCGCAGGAAAGCCCCGGCGCGAGCAGGACTTTTTCTCCCGCGCGGACGTTCTTGACGCTCTCGCCGACTTTGGCGACTTCTCCCGAAATATCGCTGCCGGGAATGTGCGGAAACGCGATCGTGCGGCCGGGAAGCCCGCGGCGAACCCATAGGTCGAGATGATTGAGCGCGCAGGCGCGCACCCGCACGAGCACATCGTGTGCGCCGCTCGCCGGCTCGGGAAAGTCGGTGTAGCGCAGGACTTCGGGGCCGCCATGCTCGGAAATCACCACCGCCTTCATCAAATCCTCCGGCGATCAAAGGGCGGCCCGCGCGCCGCCTATTTCAAGGTGACGACGATCTGGGAATCCGGATACAGGTCCTGCGGCATTCCGGCGTCGGCCGGCTTCCCCTGCACGCGCAGTTCCACAGCGAGAGTCTTGTGCTTCTTGGGCTTGAACTCCGCGCTCACCGTATTGGAAACCTTCCCCACGGCGCCGCTCTTCGCCGTGACGCGAAATTCCTGCACGCCCGGCGGTACAAAGAAGTTTTCGTACTCGCTCTTGTTGCCCTCGCTGCTCCGGCTGAAGTACGTCTTCCCATTCATCTCGATGGCGAAGTCGAGTCCCGCAGGCATGTGGGCGGCATCAATCTTCAGCCGAGTGTTCTCTTTCGGATCGAGCGCCTTCGGATCGAAACCTAGCGCGGGCGCTGCCGGGGCCGTCACCGCCGGAGTGGGCGTGGGCGGGACGACTTTCGGTTTCGGGCTCGGCACAGGAACGGCCGCTGGCGCTGCCTTCTTTTCAACCGGCGCGGGCGCGGCAGAAGGCGCGGCAGGCTGCGCGCTTGCTGCCGCAGGAACCACGATCGCGGCCCGCGCCGGAGCTGGCGCGGGCGCTGCCGTCGAAGCCATTTCCTTGACCGTGTCCTTCACGATATTTCGCAGCACGTACCGGCCGCCCGCCAGCGCTGCGACGGCCAGCGCGACGACCACGGCAGCCGCCACGAGAAGCCGGTTTCCCCGTTGCCTCTTCGGCAGCACTTCAATCGCCTGCTGCGGCACCACGATCGTGGGAAGTTCCGGCGGCTTCGCGGCGCGAACGTCGAGCGTCACATCCAATTCGGCCGGCGTCGCGGACGGCTGCGGCGCGCGCGCCTGCGAAGCCGTGGCATGGGCTCCGCCGCGCAGCGCCACCAGATCCCGCGCGAGATCCTCGCCGGTCCGGTAGCGGTCCGCCGGACTCTTGGCGAGACAGCGAAGAATCGCGTCCTCGAATTTTGCGGGGATCGACGGGTTGAGCTTGCGGGGCGGCACCGGCTCGGTGTGCACCACCTTGTAGGAAACGGCCGTCACCGTCTCGCCGGGAAACGCCTGCTCGCCGGTGGCCATCCAATAGAGAATCACTCCGAGCGAAAAAAGGTCGGCGCGACCGTCGATCGGGTGGCCGGTGAACTGTTCAGGCGGCATGAACGCGGGCGTCCCGAGCATCTGGCCCGACGTGGTGATCTGCCCGGCGGCCATTTTCGCGACGCCGAAGTCGGTGATTTTCGGGCGCTCGATGCCGTAGAACTCGCGCGAGGTCATCAGGATATTCGCCGGCTTGATGTCGCGGTGCACGACGCTGTGCCGGTGCGCGTAGCCGAGTGCTTCGGCGATCTGCTGGCCGACTTCGGAGACGCGCTCAAGCGGCCATCGCTCGCCGCGCTTGCCCGCCGCAGCGAGCGTCTGCCCGCTGATGAACTCCATCACCAGAAACGGCAGGCCCTCGTGCTCGCCGACGTCGAACACGGGCACGATTCCCGGATGCGCAAGACCTCCGGCGGCGCGCGCTTCGCGGTAAAAGCGCTCGCGATACTCGCTTCCCAGGTCGCTCGCAAGGGCGAGCGAAATGATCGTCTTCACGGCGACGACGCGGTCCATGGAAGGGTCCTTCGCGCGATACACGGTTCCCATCGCGCCGTGACCCAACTCTTCGAGGATTTCGTACCGGCCTATCTTCTTCGGTGCATCCATAAGCTGGGGCGCCTACTGTAGCACAGCCTTTTGCGTGCGCGGCGCTGGGCAGGCTCGGCGGGCTATGCGCCGGAGGAGGCGGCTTGCGCGGCGGCGCGGTAGCGGACAAGAAGAAGCGTGATGTCGTCCGCCTGGCTCGCGCCGCGGGTGAATTTCTCCACCGAGTCGAGGACCCTCTTCTGAAGATGATCGAGCGGCGAGTCGTGCTGTCCGCTGAGAACTTCCCTGAGCCGTGCGGTGCCGAAAAGCTGCTCGTCGGGATCGGACGCTTCCGTGATGCCGTCGCTGAACAGGGCGAGCGTATCGCCGGGATGGAGCGTGACGTCGGCGGCAATGTAATTCGCCTCGGGCATGAGGCCAATCGGAAAGGAGCCGTCCGTGAATATTTCGGTGACATCGCCGTTGCGAACGAGCATCGGCGACGGATGGCCGGCGTTGATGAATTCGAGCCGGCCGCTGCTTTCGAGGACTCCGAAAAACATCGTCGCGTAACGTCCCACCTCGGCGTGCTCGAAGAGAAAGCGGTTGATGTGATTGAAGACGCGCGCGGGGTCCGCGCCGATGCTCATGCCGGAGAGCGCGCCCTGAAGCATGGTCGTGAGCAGGGCGGCGCCGAGGCCCTTGCCGGAAACATCCGCGATCAGAATCGCGGTGCGGTCGTCGCTCATCGGGAAAACGTCGAAATAATCCCCGCCGACGGCGTGACACGGCGTGTGGATTCCAGCCACAGCGAGATGGGGAAAATCGCTCAATCCGCGCGGAAGCAGCGCCTGCTGGATGTCGCGCGCGATGCTGATTTCCTGCTCGAGGCGCTGGCGTTCGCGCTCGCGCTCGACCAGGCGGGCGTTGTCGAGAATGCTCGCCGCCTGCACCGCGAGCGCGTCCAGAATCTGCCGGTCGAGTTTCGAGAAAGCCGCGGGCCGGCGCGAATCGAGGTAGATCATGCCGAGAAAATGGCCGCGCTTCACGTTGGCGGAAGACTCAGCCGAGCTCGCGCGCGGCGCGGCGTAGAGCGGAATGGCGACGACGGCGCGCAGGCTCTGCGCGATGATGCTCTGTGCGGCCTGAAGGTCCACGTCGGCGCGATTCATGTCCTCGGTGATCACGCTCGATTGCTGTTCGAGCGCCTGGCGAATGGCGGTCTGGCTGGGATTCAGGCTCTCGTGCGAAAGCGGCGTGCCTCCTTTGCGGCGCGCCAGGCGCACGCGAAGCGGCCCGGCGGAATCGGCCTCGAGCAGAAGCCCGCGATCGGCCCCGGTGACGGAGATGGCGTGGTCGAGCATGCTGTCGAGGACGGCGTCGAGCGGAAGCTGCGAGTGCAGCAGCGAAGTCGCTTCGAGCAGCAAGTGCAGCTTCGAGAGTCCGCTCGCAGCCTGATCGACGCCGGAGATGTTGCCGATGCGGGAGAGCATCGCGTCGATGGACGAGTCGGCGGCCATGGCCCGGAAAACGATCTGGAAGGAATCCGCGAAGCCGAACGTGATGACGTCCGTGTCTTCGAGGATCTGGCTCTCGACCCTCTTGCCGTTGATGAAGATGCCGTAGCGATGGCCGCGGTCCTCGATGCGGAGGCGGTTGCCCTCGGCGACGATGGCGGCGCACCTCCGCGAGATGCGCGGGTCCTGGAGCGGAAGGTGGTTGCCGGTATTCTCTCCGCGGCCGATGTAGAAGGGCGATTCGTTTACGAGCACAGTGCGGCGCGAGCCATCGGGCGAAACAACCTCCAGAGTAGCTCCGCCGACGGCTGGGGCGTCAGGCGTCATGATCTCCACGTGGGACCGATTGTAACATGCGGCCAGAAAGCTTCGCGCGGAAACGGGCCGCGTTATCGGGGGTTTCGCCCGCGAGGACAAGGAATTGACAGCACCGGGCGGGGCAAAGTACGCTGGATCGAACGGCATGGACCTCTTCGAAGAGATCGTGCGGATGCGCAAGGCCGGCGAGCGCGGCGCGCTTGCGACCATCGTGCACACGAACGGCTCTATTCCGAGCTACGAAAGCTCGCGGATGCTGGTGCGCGAAGACGGCTCGATCGCCGGGACGATCGGCGGCGGATGCGTCGAGGCGGATGTCTGGGCCGCGGCGAAGGACGTCATGAAGGCCGAACAGCCTCGCAAGATGACGTTCAATTTGAACCACGAAGCCGCCTACGATGCCGGATTGATCTGCGGAGGCACGCTGGAAGTTTTTGTCGAGCCTCTCCTGCCGCAGCCCGTGCTCTACATTTTCGGCGGCGGGCACGTCTCGCTGGCGGTGGCGCGCGCGGCAAGCTCCGCGGGATTCGCGATCGGCGTGGCGGACGACCGCGCAACGTTCTCGAACGCCGAGCGCTTCCCGATGGCGGGCGAAATCTACACCACGTATGAGGACGCGTTCGCGAAGATCAAGCCGAACGCCTCGAGCTACCTGCTGATCGTGACGCGCGGGCACAAGGACGACATGCGCGTTCTCGCGTGGGCCGCGCGCACCGATGCACGGTACATCGGCATGATCGGCAGCAAGCGCAAGGTGCTCTCGGTGTACAAAGCGCTCGAAAAAGACGGCTACTCCGCCGGGGAGTTCGAGCGCGTGCACGCGCCGGTGGGGCTCGATATCGGCGCGCTCTCGCCGGAAGAGATCGCCGTCAGCATCGCGGCGGAATTGATCGCCGTGCGCCGCAACGCAGGGAATCTTTCGCACAAGTCGGTCAAGCTCTCGCAAGCCGCAGCCGCGCACCACGACTAAGCCGAAAATGCCACTCTCCGCGGCTATCCAACGAAGGCCGCTCGCAGCGGTAATCCTCGCAGCCGGCGAATCCAGCCGCATGGGCGCGCCGAAGGCCCTGATTCCGTATAAGGGAAGAACCTTTGTCGAACACCTGCTCAAGGTGACCCAGCATCGGCGCGTCGGCGTGACGCGAATCGTCGTGGGCGCGCATGCCGACGAGATCCGGCAAAAGCTGGGATCCTTTGCCGCTCTCGCCGTCGACAACCCCGATTGGGAGAAGGGCCAGCTTTCGTCGATCCAGGCCGGGATTCGCAGGCTGCCTCCCGGCAGCACCGAAGGGATGATTCTCTGCCCGGTCGACCATCCGCTGGTTTCAGCGGCGCTGGTGGCGAAATTGATCGAGGCATTCGATGCGAGCGGAAAGCCGATTGTCCTACCGAACTATCACGGCGAGCGCGGCCACCCCCTCATTTTTAGGTCGACGCTCTACGACGAATTGCTCGCGGCGTCGCCCGACGTGGGCGCGAGGCAGGTCGTATGGGCGCACGCGCCTGACGTCGTCGAAGTCGCGACGGAAGAAGAAGGCGTCATCTTGAATTTGAACGACCCGGAGACGCTCCTTAAGGCCCTAGCTACTCCCTAGAAAAACTCAACACAGAGCGCACGGATGTCCCACAAAGCGCACGGAAACCAGGTCTCTGGTTGCACTCCGAAACGGCAAGATCTCACTTTAACTTGCCGAGGAGGGCGGCAAGGGCGTCGGCGCAGAGCTGGGCCGCGTGAAACGTTGCCGGGGGCAGGCCTCCAAGAGCTTCTGAGATCCTTTCGGGCGTGATGAGGCGCGCTTCGGCGGGGGTCTTGCCTGCCAGCAGGTCGGTGAGGGCGGAGCTCGAAGCGATCGCGGCGACGCAGCCCTGAGTCTTGAATCGGGCGGCGGCGATGCGGCCAGATTCCACGCGCACCGCAAGGCGCAGCACGTCGCCGCAGACCGGATTCGTCACCTCCGCCGTGGCGGTCGCGTCGGGAAGCTCGCCCGCGTTGTGGGGGCTGCGAAAATGCTCGAGGACGGCGTCGCTGAACACGGGCGATAGTATAAGCTACAGCCGCGGGCGCTCAAGACATGTGCTTCCGATTCGCCTGCCGATGGATCGGCCCTTCCCGAAAAATCCTCGCAACCTTTCGCCATTTCTTTGAATCTTATTGACAGGAGAAGGCTTAGAGCGATACTTTCGTTACTCCTAGCCGATGTTCTCTCGTCAGGGCGCGAGGGGACATCCACTTAATCCGCCTAAATACTACTTGGGGAGATTTCAGATGCGACGACTCGTCTACCTTTTCACCCTCGTGATAGCCATCGCGCTCGGCGCGACTTCCGGCTTCGCGCAGGACGGAAAGCTGAAGGTCAAGGTTTCGCCGAAGCAGGCGTACGTGTTTGTGGATGGCAACGCCATCAAAGAAGGCAATCAATCGATATCTCTGACCCCCGGGAAACATACCGTGGTGGTGGTGAACTACGGCTACAAGATTTCCACGCAGGACGTGACCATCGAGGCCGGCAAGACGACACCGCTCGAAGTGAAGCTCGACTCCTACGGCGGGACCGTGAGCGGCCCCTTCGGCGACGTGCAGTTCAAGAACGGCGACGAGCGCGCGGCCGTGCTGTCCAACGGCACGACGCCCGGCTACTTCGTCGGCCACGAGGACGAGTTCAATTGGGACTGGATCTGGCACCAGAACCTGCTCCTGCCTCCCGGCACGCACCATCTGACCGTGACCCGCCAGGGAAAAACGATCTGGTCCGGCGACGTGAAGGTGGAGGCAAACAAGAAGGTAACGGTCGATCTCGGGAAGAATGGAGACCAGAAGACCACGGATTGGAAGCGCGGCGAGAAATTGAAGGATCTGCCGCGGTTCAAGGCGGGCCTCGCGAGCACGACCGTAGCTGTCGCCCCGGCAACCGGCAGCTTCAGCTCCTCGACGGCCAACATCAACTGCGGGCAGTCGTCCACGCTTAGTTGGCAGACGTCTGAAACGGCGGACGCCAACATCAGCGGAATCGGCGCCGTGCCGTTGAGCGGCAGCCAGACCGTCTCGCCGCACGCGACAACGACCTACGACTTCACCTCGGGCGGCCCCGGCGGGACCATCAAGGGAAGCAGCACAGTCAACGTGAACACAAAGGTCGATGCGAGCCTCACCGTGACCCCTGCCGAAGGACACTACCGCAAGATCGGCGACAAGGTGATCACGCAGGATTCCGCAGCGGTCGCGTGGCAAACGTCGAATGCCGACAACGTTACGCTCAACGGCAACAAGGTGGACCCGAGTAGCAGCCAGTCCATCAAGGCCGAACCGGCCGATTCCTCGCAGGTTCCCGAAGGCCAGCCGGCGCGCACGATCGACGAAACGAAGAATTTCACGCTCAACGCCACAAACGTTTGCGGCGGATCCTCGACGCAAACCGCCGGATTCCACATCGTCGGATCGGTCGAGCCGATTCCGTCGGTCACGCTCCAGAGCATCTTCTATCCCACCGACTATCCCGACGCGAAGCACCCGCAGGTTGGCCTCGTCCGCAGCCAGCAGCTGGCGCTTGCGACGCTCGCCGGCGGATTCAAGAAGTATCTCGAGTACGATCCGGACGCGAAGCTGTCGGTGGAAGCGTACGCGGACGAGCGCGGCTCGAAGCAGTTCAACCAGGACCTGAGCGAGCGCCGCGTCGAGCGAATCAAGCGGTATCTGGTCGATCAGGGAATTTCGGCCGACAAGATTCAGACCGCCGCGTACGGCAAAGAGCGCCCGCTCGAGAAAGCCACGGTGAAGACGCTCGAAAGCTCCAATCCGAACACGCCTCCCAAGGCGCGCCTCAAGGACGTGCGCACCGACTGGCTGGCGTACAACCGCCGCGCGGATATCGTGCTGCTGCCCGCGGGCAAGAAGTCGTCGCAATTCTTCCCGCACACCGCCGACGACTCGAAGCTGATCTGGCAGATGCCGAAACCTCCGCTCGCGAAGGTGCAGGCGGATCAGTAGTCGACCTCCAAGAAACACGCGCGCCGGGGAGCGAAGGCTCTCC
>Ga0335077_10004885_pt1 | contig 16376 bp, 12 predicted proteins | sample Lox_Sample_31_FD_207151 | JGI IMG/M metagenome (GOLD analysis project Ga0335077, IMG submission 207151) | Soil microbial communities from Loxahatchee National Wildlife Refuge, Florida, United States - Lox_Sample_3.1 | ecosystem: Environmental > Terrestrial > Soil > Wetlands | place: USA...
CATCGTGATTCCCGCGTCTACTCCAGCGGACCCATGAGCGCCCCTCACGCCGTTCTCGAAAAACAATGCTCCGCCTGCCACCTCCCTAAACCCGGCGAATTCTCCTCCATCGCGCTGGACGCCGCCTGCCTCTCCTGTCACGATGGCCCGCCGCACCACGAAAACGAAATCGCCTCCGCCGTTCCCACCTGCGCCACCTGCCACGCGGAACATCGCGGCCGCATCCAACTTGCCGCCGCCAGCAACCAATCCTGCGCCCATTGCCACGCAGATTTAAAGGTCACAGGACCCGTCCGCGTCTACGCTGCTCACATCCATTCCTTGGAAGATGGCCATCCCGAATTTTCAGCTTTACGCGATTCTGCGAAGGATCCCGGAACGATTCGCTTGAATCACGCCATTCACATGAAACCGATACGCCTGGGACCAAACGGATCAATCGTTCAGCTGAAGTGTTCCGATTGCCATCGCCCAGCCAGCCTGAATGTGCCGTGGCCCTACGAAGATCGGGCCTACCGCCGCGCCACTCCCACTTACCTATCCGGGATTCCTAGTGGTTCGCCTCGGGACGTGCTCCAATCTCCCAAACCCCCGACGGGCCGAGAAACCATGCTCCCGCCCAAATTCGCCACCGCTTGCGCTCGCTGCCACCTGCTCACCTTCGACAAATACTTCGACGAAGGCGTGCCCCACGATACGCCCGAAGTCATCCATGCTTTTCTCGTGAAGAAATTCCAGGAATACATCGCGGCCCATCCCGCCGACGTTCGCGTCACCCGCGATCCCCATCGCGATCTAACCGGCAAACCTCTTTCGCCCGAAGTTCGCATTCTCACGCCGGCACAGTGGGTCGCCGAACGCACCGCCGATGCCCAAAAATTGTTGTGGAGAAAAACCTGCAAGCAGTGCCATCGCCTGGAAGCGCACCCCGGCGATTCTCTGCCCGCCATCGCCCCTGCGATTGCCACTGAAAAGTGGTTTCCGCACGCCAAATTCGATCACGATGCCCATCGCGGCTTCAGTTGCCTCAACTGCCACGAAAAAGCTCTCACCAGCACCGAATCCGCCGACATCCTCGTCCCTGGCATCGCCAACTGCAAAACCTGCCACGCCGCCGGGCCCGATCACGCCGAGTCCCGCTGCTTCGAATGCCACACTTACCACGACTGGTCCAGGCGCACGGAAGTCCACAGCACCTTCACCCTACCCGCCCTCCAGCCCGCCAGCCGCGAAGGCCACTGATCCTCTTCACCGCTCTTAGTTCTTCCCGGTAGCGCTGGCTTGCCCTGACGAACGAATCGGCTTTTATGCGAACTTGTTCTTGAAGGTGCCGCCCTCGACTCGCTCAACCAACGATGTCTGGCTTGCGATCCCAGATACATGATAGAAGATTCATGCGTTCCGGAGATTTGATGCTCAATCTCAAAGCCACTGCCGCCGTCATCTTTCTCTGCGCCATCACCTGCGGCGCAACTTTTCTCTTCGCGCTTTACCGGCAGTTCGCTCTCGTCGAAGTCGCGGCCAGCATGGCCACAATGGTCGAAGTCTATTTCCTCAGCTCTTCCATCGGCGATCTCATCGAAGGCAAGGGTGACCTGCGTTCCGTCCGCGTCGTGGTCGCCGTGGCGCTCGCGCTCCTCATCGTGACCTACTACACAGTCAGTAAGCTCACCCATCACTAACTGAGCAGCCCTTCGACACTCTTCCCGCCCTACCGATTTTGGGTCAACTGACACAAAGTGGGACTCCCCTTGCGCCAACTGACCCAAAGTCCGCTTGGTTTTCTCCAATAAGTAGCCTATTTCCTTACGTTTAAAATCCTCCTCCCTGGCACGCCAAATGCGCTTTCTTCCTTTGGAGGCAGGCTATGGTTCCGTCCACCCATGTAGAAGTTCACCCGGAACCGGAGGTTCTGGAGCAAGCCACTCCTCAATCCCCAGTTTCTAAATCTTTGCCGAAAGCCACCGCTCCGTCCGCACCAGCCAATCGCTCCAACATCCGCCAAGAAGGCACCTTTCAATCCTCCATGCTCGAATTCAACCGCATGAAAAGCGGTTCGCGTCTCATGGATGCGCTCATCAGTCTTGCGGTCAACACGGCGATGCTCGTCACTCCCATTTTTCTTGGTCTCTATTTCACCGACACCCTCGACATGCGTCAGTTTACTTCCACATTTCTCGCGGCCCCACCGCCGCCACCGGCTCCCCCACCTCCTCCGGCGGCCACCGTCGTGCGCGCGGCTCCGCCCAAACACACCTTCGAGAATGCCGGCAAGCTGGTCGCCCCAACCGTCATTCCAAAACAGATTGCCATGATTAAAGAGGAGCCGCTTCCGCCCGACGTCGAAGGCACAGGTGTTCTTGGTGGTGTGCCCGGCGGCGTTTCTGGCGGCTCCATGGGGGGCGTCATCGGCGGCGTGATTGGTGGCGTGACCACCGCCGTTCCTCAACCCATCGCTCCCGTTGCCAAGCCCAAAGGCCCGGTGCGCGTCGGCGGCCGCGTTAAAGAGCCGCGGCTGATTTCCCGCGTGGATCCCGTGTATCCGCCGCTTGCTCGGCAGACACACATGACTGGCAACGTCGTCATCGACGCCATCATCGATGAGCGCGGCGACGTCGTCGAAATGAAAGTCATCTCCGGCCCGCCGCTGCTCATCCAGTCGGCTCTCGACGCTTTGCGCCGCTGGAAATACGAACCCACGTATCTCAATGATCAGCCCGTTCCTATACAGCTGAATGTCACCGTCACCTTCAAGCTTTCGGAATAGACATCTAGCCCCGTGGCTTTACGGACCAAGGGCACGGCGGATTGCTCTATAAAGTTGGTTGGACGGTGGGCGGAACAGTGCTTCGCCGGCTGTTCCGCCCTGTCTATTCTTGCGGTGTTTCCGGCTCCTTCTTTTTATCCAGGTACTTGATCAGCAGAACCTCATTGCCCTGCTCGTTGTAAATCAAATCGTCCACCAGTTTCCGGCTCATCAGAATGCCGAATCCGCCCGGGCGCAGCCCTTTCGCCTCTCGCTCCTCCATATGGCGGAACGGGTCATCCGGCGGATTGCTGATGGCTGTGTGCCGCAGTTCTTCCAGGGAAAATCCTTCTCCCGGGTCCTTCACTCTGCACATCACCATGCGCTTCGTGCGCACGTAACCTACCTCCACGTGTTGCGATGGATTGAATTTCCCGCCGTGTTCCATGGCATTCAGCAGGATCTCCCGGAACGCCGTCGCCACCATTTCGGTCTCGTGCTCCGGCAGATCCGACGCTTCGCGGTAAAACTGGATCAGCCGGTTCGCTGTGGCCAGGTCACACCGTACCGCAAGTCTGATCCAGTTGGGTGTCGCGGATAGAATCTCGATTCCATCATCCCAGTACGGCTCTTCCACCGCGATGCGGATGATTTCCGCCAGCCGCTCCGGCGAAAACGGCCGCGCAAAATAACTGAACGCCCGCTCCTTGATCGACGTCAACACATCGCCCGGCACAAACTCATCGGTCAGGATGATCAGCCGCGTGTGCGGCCGCGACATCCGCAATCGCCGCAGCAACTGAATGTCTTCCTGCCCCGTCGTTTGTTCCCCGGTCACGATCAGGTCGAACGTCCGCTGACTGGAAGCTTCCAGCGCCGCCCGATTGTCTTTCGCGAATTCCACGTCCCAATCGCTGTCGCCGAACAGGTTCCGCAATAATTGATTGATCTCCGGGCTGGAATCCACCAGCAAAGCAACGCGCCGTTGCTGGGTCCTGGTTGGAGAGGCGGTCGGCATCTTCCCCTCTTGCTTTGTTCCGGACGAGCTCATTTCGGCCCAGCTAGCATGCAGAAAAAAAGAGGAGCACGCAAGTGGCGCCCCGTGTTTGGTCCGTAGCGCCTTTGTAGGGACCGCCTTCTGAGGCGCTCCGCTTTTCGCGATACTGGCCCGGCGGCCCAGACCACTCCGCCAACGAAGTTGCGTGCCCCGCACGTCTCTGTTACGTGTGGCTTCTCTTCGCAGACTTCCCACGCTCGTTTTTTTTGAGGCCGGGCTGCTTTCCCGGTAATCCCAAAGTGGTCTCTGCAGTGTCGTGCCCTGCTCTTCATAGATGCGGGTTTTGACTTCTTTCCTCGTCACTCAGAACTCGCCGCTGCGCCGCTCTACCCCAGCTCGCTGGTCATCAAGAACAGCGGCTTCATCTCGAAGCTCTGATACACCGGACGCAAGCGCTCCGTGCTGTAGTGTTCCTTCACGTTCACCACCTTCTTCGTCGCCGTTACCGTGTCGATCGGCATGTTGTCGTAGCGCCCGTTCTTCAGCACCACCAGCCGCCCGTGAATCCTGTTCAGAATCAAATCCAGCGCCAGGTTCCCGTACGCCATCGGCACTACCGAATCAATCGCGTCTGGATCGCCGCAGCGCACCAGGTACCCCAGCTTCTGGTTGATGCACTCGACTTTCTTTCCGTTGTTGAACTTCGGCGAAAGCTGCGTCAGCTCTTCGGAAACCAGGTCTCCGATTCCTCCCAACTTCTTGTGTCCGAACGCGTCCGCCGCCGCGTTCTGGAACACCATCTCCCCGCCTTCAAACATCGCGCCTTCCGATACCAGCACGATCGAGTACCGGCTGGGGTTGCGGTTGCGGTCATGCACCAGCAAATCCGTTAGCTGCTCGATGTTGAACTTGTGCTCCGGAATCACGCAGCGGTTCGCCGCTCCCGCCATCGTCGGCAGCATCGCCGTGAATCCCGCGTATCGTCCGAACACTTCCAGCACCATGAACCGCTCGTGCGAACCCGCCGATGTCCGCAGCGAATTCGTCATCTGGATCGTGCGCGTGATGCATGTGCTGAACCCGATGCAGTAGTCCGTCCCCGGCACGTCATTGTCCATGGTCTTGGGAATCGCCACTACCCGCATGCCTTCCTTGTACAAACGCACGCCGTAGCTCAGCGTGTCGTCGCCTCCAATCGGGATCATGTAGTCCACGCCCAGCCACGCCAGGTTCTTTAGCACTTCCGCCGTCAGGTCGTTCTTTTCCTCTTTGAATTGATCCTTCAAATGATCCGGCACGCTGCTTTGGCTGACCTTCCCCGGATTGGTGCGCGAAGAATGCAGAAACGTTCCGCCGGTGCGTCCGGCGCGGTTCACCACATCTTCCGTCAGCCTCTGGAAATTGTTTGAGTTGTCGTACTTCTCGTCGCGCACCATGTCGACCAGCCCGGCCCAGCCCCGCCGGAACCCGATCACCTCATATCCTTCCCGGAGCGCCCGGAAGGTCACCGCGCGAATCGCGGGATTCAGGCCCGGTACGTCGCCTCCGCCCGTAAGGATTCCAATTACACCCTTCTTGACGTTGATATTTGCCATGTCGCTCGACTCGCCTCTGTGTGGAGTTGCAAACAGACGATTATCCGACGGGACGCCCAATTTCGGAAGTGATAACCGAACATCAATATTTCCGGAGCCAATTATCCAAACTTTTGCTGGTCGGGAATCGGACCTCTACGGTTCGATTCGCGTTCCCAGCACTCCCAGGAACTTCGCCAGCCATGCCGGATGCGCCGGCCACGCCGGCCCTGTCACTAAATTCCCATCCACCACCGCTTCCGTCATTGCCACTTCCACAAAAGTTCCTCCCGCCTGCTTCACATCCGGCGAAACCGCGGGATAGCAACTGCACTTCCGCCCTTCCAACACCCCCGCCGCCGCTAGCACCTGCGCCCCGTGGCAGATCGCCGCAATCGGCTTCCTCGCGTTCGCAAAGTGCCGCACCATCTCCAGCACCTTGGCGTTCAATCTGATGTACTCCGGGGCGCGCCCGCCCGGAATTACCAGCGCATCGTAATCCTCGGCTCGCGTTCCTTCGAAATTCGCGTTCAACGCAAAATTGTGCCCGCGCTTTTCCGAGTACGTCTGATCGCCCTCAAAATCGTGGATCGCCGTCCGCACCACCTCGCCCGCCTTTTTCCCCGGACACACCGCGTGTACCGTGTGACCCACCATCAGCAGCGCCTGGAACGGCACCATCACTTCGTAATCTTCCACGTAGTCGCCCGCCAGCATCAGGATCTTCTTGCCCGCCATCTGCTTCCTCCCAAACAGCGCTAAAGCATAACAAACTCGCCCGCGTCGCAATGTGAACGCGGGCGGTTTGCCCAACTCGTTTGATGATCGGTTGTCGCGTTTTGACGCGTTCAGTTTGCTGGTGCGGTGGGCGCCGGCGCCGTGCTCTCGTCTATGGTCAGCATGTCGGTGCGCATCTTGTCCCACTCGCGTAGCATCAGCCCGCGTTGCGCAAAGAATCGCCGGATGTGCGCCGAGTCCCACTTCATCACTTCTTCCAGCACCGGCACCAGCACGCTCATCGCGTTGTCGCTCAGCACTGTTCGCCGCGCCACTCGCGTGATGAACTTGGCTTCCGAGACCGCAATCGTCAGCCCGTCGTACTGGTTCACGTGCATCATCACCGGCAAATCCGAACTGCCGTCGCCCATATAAATGATGTGGTCGTGGCTGATGCCCAACGACGCGCGCAATTCCTCCAGCACCGTGATCTTGCCCCATCCCGCCGAGGCGCGGACGATCGAGTCGACCTCGCCCGTGGCCTCGTTAAACCGAAAACGTGTCCCAAAGATATGATCCGGCGGCACGATTCCGTCGAGCGCCGACTCGATAATCTCCTGCGGCCCCGCCGAAATCACGTAAAACGAAAACTTGTACTCGTCGCTCAAATTCTCCAGCGAGCGCGCAAACAATCCCACGTCATGCTTCAACCGAATCCGCTTGCCGGTTTCGATCAGGTCGCTGCGCCGCACCTTGCGGAATTCCGGATCGTGCAGAATCAAATACGATAGTTCGGCGCCTTGTTGCACCAGGTTTAATGCCGATAGACCTTTCACTTTGTTGTGAAAGTCATGGAAGCCGATGAGCTCAGCCAGGGCCACCCCCGAGTCGTTGAAGCTGAGCGTCTGGTCAAAGTCGCTGGCCAGAAGATACTGCTTCGTCATAGGGAAATACTCCTCTTTCTGCCCGCCTCTTCGCGGACGCGAGCCGGACGGGCGGCTCGGAAACTCCCCACGGATACACCTTAACCCCCTTCGGAGGCCTCGCCTCACGCATAATTCTGATGGTTGCTATGCGTGGAATCCGTGAACGTTTTGTTACCTTATCATGAGATGCGCCCAAAGCGTAAAAGGTTAACAGGAAAGAACTTAAATCCACAAAATGCTTGCGTATCAGCCACTTATCCGCCCCAAGAAACATAATAATCGATGCGAATAAAAAGCGATAATCATTTATTCCCGCTCTCTTCTTCGTAGGTCGTTCCCGGCGTTCAGCAGCCCTGTTAGACTGGGCAGGAGACGAAATACCCCTCCGCGGTCCGTGTGCTCCCGCAACGACTCAGTCGTCCATGACCGTGTACACCTGCCCATCCTTCAAATACAACCGTTGCGTCTCAGCTCGATTCAGCGGCCGCGCCCCGCGCCTGCCAAACACCGACAGCTGATTCCCCGACTCATCCACCGCGCGATCCCGGTCAATCCCTTTCGAAATCGCCAACGCTGGCCCCTTCGTCCGTGCCGTGGCGATCAACTTCGGCTTGGGCCGCGGGCTGAATCCCGAAAAATGCGTCGGATCGTCCCACGGCGACACAATCTGCAGCACGCGCATGCCGTTCCTCCCGTCCGCCACGAACGCAAACGCGCTCCCCGCCACCATTCCAATCTTCACATCGTTCACATCGTTTATCTGCCCGCCCGCGTCGAACGTCTGATCCAGCTTCGGCGACTCCGGCCGCTCCACATCCACAATCGCCATCCCCTCTTTTCCCGCGGAGACATACGCGTATGTCCGTGCCACGTAAATATTCCGCGCATCCGTAAACGGCACCAGCGCCCCGCTCACCATTCGAGGCTGCGCCAACTCCGTCACGTCCAGCACCTTCATCCCGTCGCGATCCACCACAAATGCATACCGGAATTGCACCGCCACAGCTCGCGGATCAGGCAACGCCAGCGTTGCCGTAATCTTCGGCGCCAGCGGATTCTCCAGATCCACCACCACCAACGCCTTCTCCGTCAGCACATACGCGTACGTTCCCGCAATCGTGACTCGCCGCGCGCTCGTCAACTGCCCACCCGGGTTGAACGCCAGCGCCCTCTTCAGAAAATTATTCGCCGGATTCCCGTCCAGCAGCGTCCCCACTCCCGGGCTCTTGGCCTTCAAATCCGGATTTCCCACAATCACCAACCCTTCTTCTTTGTCAGCGACATATAGAAACCCGTACAGCAAATGTATCGGCTGCTCCTCATTCTCCGGCACGCGGGTGCGCAGCGGATCCACCCCCAGCGTCGTGGGCGACGCCACCGCCACCGCATCCTTCGTCGGCAAATAAAATTTCTGCCCCAGCGGCGACACCGGCGCCGTGGTGATGCGCTCCGAAAATCCTTTGTTGTCGATGTTCGCCATGTCGTAGATCCGCAGCCCACCCTTCCCTGTCGCGGCATACGCATACTCGCCGCGCGCCTGGATATCCACCACATTCCCTTCGTGTCCCGCCGCCGCCGAAAGCTCCCGCTTGTGCGCGACGAATTTCTGGTAGTTATCGGGATACGCGATGCGCTGCAGATCGCTGCCGTATATCGCTTCCGGCTCGTCGTGCTCGGCCACCGCAATCGCCTCGAACCCTTTCTCCCCCGTTGCCACGTACACATACCGCCCCATGAAATTCATGAAGTTCGTGCCCTGCAAAAGCAATTGCGCCATCCACGCGTTGTTATCGCCGGCCGCCGAAACGTGGCAGTCGCTGCACTCCTTGGTCTCCTTCGCGCGCACCGTATGCGGCACGAACGTGCTGAACGCCTGCCCGGAAAAGCCCTCCGCCGAAATGGTCTGCTGCGTGTAATACAGCCACTCGCGGTTCGCATTCTGCGAACTCACCAGCACCGCGCACGACGACCGCGCCGGCGCCACGCGATGCCCGGTCACCGTTCCATCCACGCCCAGAAAATAGGCATCATCCCGCAGCACTTGAAAGTTGTAGCTGGTGTAATTCCTGGTGGTCAGCCCTTCGTTGTGCAGCATCGGCCTCTTGGCGTTCGCCGTCATCTGCAAATGGCAGCCAAAACATGTCGGCGTCCACGAGGTATGGCACGCATAACAGGTCATCGACGAATTCCCGTGCGCCAGCCCTTCATCCCCCGCTGGAATTGACGCCAACTCCACGCCGCCCCGCCCCATCAATTTCGCGCGAAACGATTTCATGCTGAAGTGCACATTCCCCGGCGTCACCGTATCCTTCGTCTGCACCACTTCCCACTCGGTTTTCTCCTCCGTCATCGACCGCTGGATCAATTTGTCCCCGCGCCACTCGAACCGGCGCATGCCCCACGGCGTCCGCAGCATCTCCAGATGGCGGCCCCGTGGTTCTCCCGGCCGCAACGCATCCGGCGCCGCCGGCCCGCTGGTCACCAGCGTCGCTTTCTGCCGGATCGTTCCGTGGCAATCCACGCAATCAATCTCCACCGCCGCGCGTGGCTCGCCGTAAATTTTTCCTGTCCCGTGACTGTCCTGCGCAAAGTGGCAGTCCGCGCACTGCATCCCCTTTTCCAGGTGCAGGTCCGCCAGGTGCACCGCCTTCTCAAATTTCTTCGGATCGTCGAACGCAATCTCTTTCCCGTCCTTATCCAGCCAATTCCCCTTGCGGTCGTGCTTGTACACGCCGCGGAACACCCAGCCATGCCCGTGGAAGTCCGCAAACTGCGTGGTCTTCAACTTCGCGTTGAATTCCGCGCTGCCCGTCTGTTCCAGGAATTTCTCCTCGCCCCACAATCCCCGCGCTGCCGCCGCTTCCGGATTCCGCAAATACGATTGATACTTTTCCTCTCCCGTCGGATTGTGCTGCTGCGCCGGATACATCTTTTCGCCATCAATTTCGTTGTCCCACCACGTCAACCCGAAATAGGTCGTAACCATGTTCGTGCCCGGATGAATGTGGCACACCATGCACTGGCTCGACGGAATCGCTCGCGTGAACGCGTGCTTGATCGGGTGCCCCGGCTCGTTCTTCGCAATCGTGGGATCGGCGCTCGCGCTGAATCCCGAATGTCCGTACTGCGCGTATGGACCCGAATGCGCCCGGTCGCGGTCGTTTGCGTAAATCACGTGGCACGCCGAGCACCCGCTCGACCGGTAATCCCCCGCATGATCGTTCGTTCCCGGCATCGACAATACCGGATCAAGCAGCCGCGTCTTCTGCAATCCCAGAAACACGGGATCAGTCCGCAGTTCCGTCCCCAGCCCGCGCTCGCTCAGCTTGTCATCCGGCTTTCCCGGTTGCTCCTGCCGGCTCGGATTGCCGACTTCCGCCTTCTTCTCTCCGCCGCGCTCGAAGACGCGCAAAATATTTCCCGGCTGCGACACTTCCCACCGGTACAGCGGCGTCAACTCCGGCAGTACACCTTTCATCCGCGTCTCTTCCGCCGTCGGCGCCGGTACCGTCTTGATCGTTTGCGGCTTCCCTTCGCGGTCGTAGCTCTCCCCGAAACGCGTGTTCTTGTAGGGAAATCCGCCATTGTTATACAGCGCCGCGCCCCACAGAAATCCCGCGTGCGTCATCATGTTCGTCGCTACCGCCCGCGTCTCCGCCGGATGGCACCCCGCACTGCCGCAAGTTTCCGGCGCCACGCGCAAATCTCCCGGATTCACAAACTGAATGTACTCCGCCGATTCCTTCAACCACTCCGTGTACACCCGCTCCGGAATCGCTGACCGCTTCCGGAACACCGGATTCTTCGACTGCGTGTGTGCCTTCTCTTTCGCCGCCTCATACTCCGCCGACTTCGCCGCCGTCCCCCCCGCAATCGACACCCTCGCATTTCCGCCGTGGCAATCCGCGCATCCCAGATGCACGCCGCGCGAAGGATGCATCGTCGGCTCGTCTGTCGCCGTATGGCACGTCACGCAGCCCGCCGATTTCCGCTCCGCCTCCTCCTGCGATTGCCCCTGCAAACTCCCCTGCTGGGCTCGCGCGAACGCATTCGAGTGCGGCGACTGCGCCGCCGTCAGCAGCAAGCTCGCGCCGGCTGCTACGCACAACAAAACCGTCAGCGGTGAAAACTTCCCGCTCCTCCGGCCGTTCATCCTTTTCGCCGCCCTCTCCACCCGCGCACCCTCAAAAAGTAAACTTCGCCACACCAAACACCGACCACTGCGTCCGCCCGGTGTAAATGTCCCGGAATCCATCGCCCGGCTGCAGCATCGACGCACCACCCGTCAGCACCAGGTTCTCCGAAAGCGGTGGACGGTACTGCACACCCACACCGAGGTCCTCCCCGATGGAATGCGCGATCGGCGCCAGGAACAGCGCATACTCGATCGGCTCTGTCCGCATGAACCGCAGGTAATTAAAGTTCGCAAACCCTCTCAGCTTCGGCGTCAAATCAAAATCCGCTCCCGCGTTCACCAGAACAATCCCCGGATTTACGAAATTCGCCTGCCCTTCTTCCTTGTTCGACCGCATATTCGGCAGCAGACTTCCCGCCTGCGTCAGCGCCACGCCCGTGCCTGTCAGCCGGATCGCATTCTGGTTCCAGAAGCTGAACATCCCGCCCGCAAAGTTCGGCAGGTCCACAATCGAATCGAATCCGCGCGCGCGTCCGTCCCGCGGGTTCGCGTCTCCCGATGTGTAAAACACGGAAACGCGATAGCGGATCCAGTCGCGGTCCAGCGACGCCTCCGCCGCCGCCATCTGCGCGTTCACCGTTACCCTGCGCCCCGCGATCGGATTGAACGTATCCTCTCCCGCCGCTTCGTAAAACGCGTGCGACAGGTTCACACGCTTGATGTGCCCGCTGCCTAGCCAGCCGAAATATCCCACCTGAATCCCATGCGGCAAGGGGTTCCCGATCGGCGCTGGCCGCACTAGAAACCCGTTGTCGTCGTAATGCATGCTCAGATCATCCTTGTTGAACGCGCCGACAAACTCCGCCGTGTACCCGGGAATGAAAAAATCCTGCACGTATACATTCGCCAGCACCACCTGCTGTCCGCGCAGCGCAAACGTGTTCAACCCGCTATTGGTGTTCTTTTCCAGAAAATTGAAATACGCCGCGTTGTATTCCATCCGGTCGCTCCGCAAATTCCCGAACACCCGCAGCCCCGGCTGCTCATCCACAAATAGAAAACCGCGAAAGTCCGCGTTGAACTCCTGGATCCCCGCTCTCACCGAAACGAAATCGTAGTTCGGGCTCAGATCGCGCAGCTTGTATTCGAAAAACGCTTCCTGCAGCCCGATGTGATCGTCAAATCGTGTCGTGCCCTTCCGCACATCCGGGCTCACAATTCCCAGTTCGCCCACCCTCAAATAATTCAGGCTCACTTCCGGTGTTACCCGCACCCGCCAGTCTGCCGGCCTGAATGACGTGTCCCCATGAAACAAATCGAAACTGAAGCGGAACGTCTGGTCCAGAAACAGTTGATCTCCGTTCCCGAAAAAATCCGCGCTTCCTGGCCGCTCCGCGCTCACTCCGCTCGGCGCCGGCACGCGGCTCCCATCCAGAAACGTCAGTGCCGTCCCCGTAAAATTCAAAAACACCTGCTGGCCTAACACCTTCGGCCAGATCGGCTCATCGCCCTTCCACCGGTTGTGATCGAAGGGGTCGTACCAATGCGGTTTCACATATACGCTCTCGCCCGCCGCCGCATATCTCGTGTAATCCGGCTGCGCCAGTTCCCAGCGGTTCGGCGTCACATTGAAAACATCGGCGGCCGGCGGCAGATATTCCGGCGCTAATTCCAAAATGTAATTCGGGTCCGCGTCCAGCCGGTGCCGCAATTCGCGGTAGCTCCCGCTTGCAACCTCCGGCGCACCCGCCAGTGGCGGCCCCAGCTCCGGCTGCCGTGGCAATCGCGATTTCGCCTCCGCACTCCCCTCCGCCACCAGAAAAACCTCCAGCGTCACCACCTCATTCGCATTCACCGTGATCACCGGAATTTCCAGCACCGCGTATCCCCCTGCCTCCACGCGTATCTCATACATCCCTGGTGCCAGCGGAAAAATCCGAAACACGCCGTCGCCCGAAGCCATCGCGCTGGTTTCCTGCTTCGTCGCCCCATTTCGCGCCGTCACGCGCGCCCCGGGAATGGGCCGCCCTGCCGATTCCCCCGCATTCACCTCCCGCACCACGCCATCCATCGCCGCGGTCGTCCGCGCCTGCTCGCGCGGGATCCGCATCGCTGGACCGCTTTGCGTTGTACGGGAATAGGAAGGCGCCTGCGCCGTAGCCTGCGCACCGCACATCGTCGAGCAGCCCGCCGCCAACAGGGCAGCACATCTCAGACGTACCTTCCGCAGCTGGCTCGGAGCGTAGAAGTGCATGCGGCCTAAGAAATTAGATCAATCGAATTCGCCTGCAGAATCTTCGTTTAACTACACCGGATTCAGCCCGCCCCAGCAACTCTTTTCCCCGCCCCCTGCGAACTGTCGATTACGCCCCGCTCCTTCGTACAGGTTCACCCTTTCCCATCTGTGCCTTGACGGTCAATTGCCGCTCGGTCCCGCGCCATGTCTACTGAATGAGGTGCTCCACATCATGCCCTTCGCCGTTCGCAAACAGGTGGCCGCGCGCCGCGCCTATACCCAACGCCGCAAGACTCTCGCGGTCGGCATGATTCTCGCTCTTGGCCTCGCCGCCGCCCTCGCCGTCCTGATCGTCGGCTGCGGCAGTGTCTCCTCCACGCCTCCGGTTTCGCCGCCGCTCTCGTCTTCTGTCGCTCCTCTCTCCGCTCTCGATGCACAAAATCTTGTCCAGGCCGCTGCCCAGGCTGCCGACTCTCCCTCGATGGTCATCGCCATCGTCGATCGCGCCGGCTCTGTCCTCGCCGTGTACCGCAAGCCCGCCGCCGCCACTACCGCCACCGGAAACTTCGGTGCCACCGTCAACGTTAACGATCTCGCCGTGGCCCTCGCGCGCACCGCCGCCTACTTCAGCAACAACCAGGCTCCGCTCTCCTCCCGCACCGTCCGCTTCATCTCCGGCATTCATTTCCCGCCTGGTGTCACCAACACCGCCAACGCTCCGCTCTACGGCATCGAAAACACCAATCGCGGCTGCACGCTCTCCGCCAATTTTCTTCCGGGCCAGGCCATCTCGCCGTCGCTTTCTCTCTCCGGCGGCACCGGCCTCGGCATCATCACTGGCAAAGCCGACCTCAACGACAGTGATCCCACCGCCGTCAATCCCGGCGGCGTTCCAATTTTCCGCAACGGGGTCGTCGTCGCTGGCATTGGCGTAGCTGGAGTCTCCCCGGACATCGCAGAGTACTCCGCCTTCGCCGCGGCTACTTCCAACGGTTTCGGCCCCACTCCCGCTCCCCCTGGCGTCGTCTTCATCAACGGCATCGCGCTGCCCTTCGTCACTCAAACCATTCCGCCCCCTGGCACCAATCCCGGCACGTTTTCCGGCACATTTCTAGTTGGCCCTTCCGCCAGCGCCGGCCAGCCGCCTGAAGGTGATCTCGTCGCGCCCGCCGCAGGACCGATCGGCGGACTCAGCGCCTCCGATGTCCAACAGATTCTCTCGAATGCCGAAAACACCGCCAATCAAACTCGCGCCGTCATCCGTCTCCCTATCGGCTCGCGCGCTCGCATGGTCATCGCCGTCGCCGATCTCGACGGCACCATCATCGGCCTCCGCCGCATGAGCGATTCCACCGTCTTCAGCATCGACGTCGCCGTCACCAAGGCCCGCAATATGGTCTACTTCAACAGTCCCACGCGTACCCCCGCCGATTTAAATCAAGTTCCCGCAGGCACTGCCGTCACCAATCGCACTATCGGGTTCGGCGCACAGCCGTTCTTCCCCCCCGGCATCGACGGCTCCGTTCCCGGCCCTTTCTTCAACCTTTATCAACAGGACGTGGCCAATCCCTGCACCCAGGGCTTCCAGAGCGGCCCGCCTAACGCCAACAAAAGTGGAATTATTTTTTTCCCGGGAAGTGTCGGTCTCTATCGCAACGGCGTGTTACTCGGCGGTCTCGGTGTCAGTGGCGATGGCGTCGATCAGGATGATTTCGTCACTTCCGCGGGCGCCACCGGCTTCGAAGCCCCCGCCGCCATCCGCGCGGATCAGCTCACCGTCAACAACGTGCGCCTGCCCTACCTCAAATTTCCCGCCAACCCTACGTTGTAGCACTCGTGCAGCAACACCCTGACGCCCGCAACTAGAACACCGGCGTGTCATCCTGAGGAGCGCCGTGTGCGACGATGGATCTCAACCATTGCGTCTTGACTCGAAATTCAGCCCCGGCTACCGCGCCAGATCACTTTGCCTCATTCTTCGGCCTCCGCGAAAGCGTTGTCAGCGCCTTGCATGGCCGCCCTGCATTCTTATCTCGGAGCCGAAGGATTCGCCGTGCTCGCCACATCCAAATCCAGAAACCATTTTCGCGCCGTATCTACCGCTGCATAACAGGCGTTGTCTTTCGCGTAGCCCGTGCAATGTCGCGCCACGCCTTCCTTCGGTGTCCGCGAAATCTGCCACAGCGCCGCATACGCCACCCCGCTCTGCGACGGCGCGGGCACCTCTTTCGGATTCACGCATCCCGGCGATGGCGGGCACGCATCGTTAAAAACCCAGTACGCCGCGTCCAGCGTTCCCAGGTGCCCCCGAATGTCGTCCGCGCTGATAATTTTCGAGCCGCCGCCTTCGTTCACCACGATCCCCGAACTATAAAATCCCGGTCGATAGTGTTCTCGCCCCAGAGTCTCCGCCCAGGCCCGGAAGTACGCGTGCTCCGCATCGTTGAATCGCCCGCCCTCTTCAATATCCAGAAAAATCGTCGACCCCACGGCAAATCCTTCTTTCCTCGCGAGCTCCACAGCCTCCTTCGCATCCGTTTCCCCGGCCGCTGTGCCCGCTTGCGCAGTCTTCAGCGAACTCCCCGGCCTCCCCGCATACAGCAGCACAAATCCATATCCCTGCGCCGCCAATTTTTCGCCCTTCCCCGTCCAGCTGTTCGCTTTTTCTCCCGGCGGCGGGCTCAGCCAATACCCCACAAACGCAAACTGCTTGCGCAGCACGGCCATCGCCTCGTCGCCCGGATACTCATTCCGGTCAAATCCCAGGTACGAAACGTCGGCACCTTTTTGTTGCTCGCATGATTTCCCGGCGAAGCTGAGGGCCAGCCACGCTCCCCATGCGATCCTTGCGATTTTGCTCAGCCGGCGCATGCGTAAACTCTATAACAGCTCAATTCTCCTGCCGCCGATAAATCACGCATCCATATCTTGCGCCGCGCCATTTCCAATCGACCAATTCTCCCAGGCCACTTCCTCCAGCTGTGCACCATTCTTGCTTTGCAGTTCTACCCTTCCCGCACCTTATGCCCCGACAAGTTCCCCAGC
>Ga0335077_10004886_pt1 | contig 16375 bp, 12 predicted proteins | sample Lox_Sample_31_FD_207151 | JGI IMG/M metagenome (GOLD analysis project Ga0335077, IMG submission 207151) | Soil microbial communities from Loxahatchee National Wildlife Refuge, Florida, United States - Lox_Sample_3.1 | ecosystem: Environmental > Terrestrial > Soil > Wetlands | place: USA...
ATCCTGAAACGATTATTAAATGTTAAAGCATTAACTTGGCTCGGGACTATTTCGTATAGCGTGTATATGAGCCACTTTGCCATTGTCTGGATGGCGAACCAATTTTTCCGATTTGTATTAAAAAAACCGCAAGGAATTATTGACGGAGTGAATGTACCGCAATTATCTTTTCTGGAAGCCGTAATAGCCTGTTTTTTAATAGTGTCAATCGTGCTCATTGTCAGCAATCTTGTCTACGAATATATTGAAAAGCCATTACGCTTAAAATCGCGTCAAGTCGTTTTTAGTTGAACCAACCCCAAGTCTGCTGTATGTGCAAATTCCCTGCTTGACGGGTACGCAATGAATGCTGCTGCACGCTTACCGAAAACCTTTTTGTCTTTCGAAATGTATTCGTATTCGTCGCGCAACAATTCGCTAACGCATTATGTATAACAAATACATGCGTCAGCGTGTGAGCAGGTATCGAATTTATGGAATTTATGTATCATTTTATGGCGCCGTGACAGTGCTTGTATTTCTTTCCTGAGCCGCACGGGCAGGGATCATTGCGTCCGATTTTCTGCGAGCCACGTACAAACGGCCGGGTCTTGGTTTCGGTTTCGGTTCCGCTATCTGTCTGCGCCAGCGCCTCCTCATAATCGGCATGATGGTATTGTACGTTTGCCGGGGTCGACGGTGTTTCCGCCGTTTCCACATCCTGCTGGCTCTTGATCTGCACCGTCATTACTGTTTTAGTGACTTCAGCCTTGATAAGCTCGAGCATATAGGCGAACAATTCGAAGGCCTCGCGCTTGTATTCCTGCTTGGGATTCTTCGCGGCGTAACCGCGCAAATGGATCCCTTGACGCAAATGGTCGAGCGCAGCAAGATGCTCGCGCCAATGACTGTCCAAGCTTTGCAGCATCACCGCATTTTCGTATATGTGCATGACTTCGGATCCGACCAACTCCAACTTACGCTGGTACTGCGCGTGAGCCGCATCGATAATTCGGCTACGCAGCGTTTCCTCGTGCACGTCGGGTTCTTGCTCCAGCCACTGGCGCAACGGAAGCTGCAGCTGCAGTTCGGCAACAAGTGTTTTTTCGAGCCCCGTCACGTCCCATTCTTCCTCCATGCTTTCCGGCACGATATGGCGGCTGATGATTTCGTTCACCACGTCCTCACGCATGGCGCGAATCGTGTCTGAAATATCCTTGGTTTCAAGCAGCTCGCTGCGCTGCTGGTAGATCACGCGGCGCTGGTCATTGGCGACATCGTCGTATTCCAGCAGCTGCTTGCGGATGTCGAAGTTGCGTGCTTCGACCTTGCGCTGGGCGTTCTCAATGGCACGGGTAACCCATGGATGTTCAATGGCCTCGCCTTCCGGCATCTTAAGCCGCTGCATAATAGCGGCCACCCGGTCAGAAGCGAAAATCCGGAGCAGCGGGTCTTCCAGCGACAGATAAAAACGGCTGGATCCAGGATCACCCTGACGGCCCGAGCGTCCGCGCAACTGGTTGTCAACGCGCCGCGACTCATGGCGTTCGGTGCCAACAATGTGCAAACCGCCCGCAGCCACAACTTGTTCGTGCAGCTTCTGCCATTGTCTGCGTATCTCCGAGATACGGGCATCTTTTGACGCCGTATCAATGCCTTCATCGTTACGGACACGATTAATTTCCGGATCGGGATTACCTCCCAGCACGATATCGGTGCCGCGGCCCGCCATGTTGGTGGCGATAGTGACGGCTTTCGGTTGTCCCGCCTGTGCCACGATCTCCGCTTCGCGCGCGTGCTGCTTGGCATTCAACACCTGATGCGGCAGCTTTTCCTTGGCCAGCAGCCCGGACAACAGCTCGGAGTTTTCAATCGAGGTGGTACCGACCAAAGCGGGCTGACCGCGCGCATAACAATCCTTTATATCGTTGATCACTGCGCGGTATTTCTCACCGGCGGTGCGGTACACCTGATCATGCCGGTCTTCTCGGATCATCGGCATATGCGTGGGGATCACCACGGTTTCCAGTCCGTAAATCTGCTGAAATTCATATGCCTCAGTGTCCGCGGTACCGGTCATGCCGGCGAGCTTTTGGTACATGCGAAAATAATTCTGGAAAGTGATCGAGGCGAGCGTCTGGTTCTCGCGCTGGATTTTCGCCCCTTCCTTTGCTTCCACCGCCTGGTGCAGGCCATCGGACCAACGCCGTCCTGCCATTAGCCGCCCGGTGAATTCGTCCACAATCACTACCTCGCCGTCCTGCACTACGTAATGTTGGTCCCTGTGAAACAGGGCGTGCGCCCTGAGCGCAGCGTATAAATGGTGCACCAGATTGATGTGTGAGGCATCGTACAGGCTGCCGCTTGGCGGCAGCAATCCCGCGCGGGTCAGCAACTTCTCAGCGTGCTCATGCCCTGATTCAGTAAGTAATATCTGGTTGTTCTTTTCGTCAACGCTGTAATCGCCCGGGCCATTCTCTTGCTGCTGGCGAGTGAGTTTGGGCACCAAATCGTTCATCCGATAATAGAGGTCCGTGGTGTCTTCCGCCTGCCCGGAAATGATGAGGGGGGTGCGCGCCTCGTCGATTAAAATCGAGTCTACTTCGTCCACGATGCCGTAATACAAGCCTCGCTGCACGCGCTCCGACGGCTGATACACCATGTTGTCTCGCAGGTAATCAAAGCCGAATTCGTTGTTGGTGCCGTAGGTGATGTCCGCCGCATAGGCTTTTTGCTTGGCCTCGTGTGGCATTTGCGAGAGGTTAACGCCCACGCTTAAACCCAAAAAGCCGTATATTTTTCCCATCCAGTCGGCGTCGCGCTGTGCCAGGTAGTCGTTGACAGTCACCACGTGAACCCCGCGCCCGGTAAGCGCGTTGAGATAGGCTGGCAGAGTGGCGGCCAAAGTTTTACCCTCCCCGGTTCGCATTTCGGCGATTTTGCCGTCGTGAAGCACCATGCCGCCGATTAGCTGCACGTCAAAATGCCGCATGGCAAGCGTGCGCTTGCTGGCTTCGCGTACCACCGCGAACGCCTCCGGCAACAGTTCGTCCAGGATCGTTCCGCCCGCTTCACTGTCGGCGTCATGCGCGGCTCCCGGCGCGGCATCTGTATCGGTTTTGCTGGGGACTTGTTTAATATGCTGCTGGACGCGGTTACGAAATTCGTCTGTCTTGGCGCGCAATTCCCCGTCCGAGAACTTTTCGACCTCCGACTCCAGTGCATTGATTACGCGCACTGTGCGGCGATATTGTTTGAGCAGCCGCTCATTGCGGCTGCCGAATATTTTTTTAAGCAGGCCGGATACCATGAAAACGGAAATTGGTCAACATTAGAAAACACAAGGGGCGAGGAGTCTTCCGCCTCGCCCCTCAGCCATTACGCTGGTAAAAACCTAGAGTCTAGCCCGGCATGTGCAGAAAACTTACCGGGTTTTGCGGAATTCCTTTGTTGCGCACCTCAAAGTGCAGATGCGGGCCAGTGGAGCGGCCTGTGCTTCCCACCTCGCCAATTTTCGTTCCGCGCAGCACCACGTCGCCGACCTTGACCAAGCGCTTGGATAAATGCGCGTAGCGCGTCGTTATTCCATTGCCATGGTCAATTTCAATCAGATTACCATACTCCGGCTGAAAATCCGAGTAAATCACCACTCCGGCCGCGGCAGAAATCACCGGGCTTCCCGTTTGCGCCGCGAAGTCCACGCCCTCGTGGAAAGCCTCATTCCCCGTAAACGGATCAATGCGCCAACCAAATTTGGAAGAAAACCAGCCGGTATTAACCGGCGGCGTCGACGGCACCAGTTTCTTCTTCAAGCGGTCTCGCATGAGCGTTGTTTCGAGAATTGCCAACTCATCGCCGCGGTCGTTAAGGTCATTGGCCAATTTGTCCATTTGACCGCTGAATTCGCCAAGCGTAAGTTCATGCTGCGGTACGCCGGAAAGTGCACCGCCTCGGCCCGGAGGTTGATTGAACATGAATTCCTCGGGCTTAAAACCGGCCTGTTTGGTCAGGCGGTCGCCTAGAGCTTCGAGGCGCAGCAATTGCGCCTGCATTTGGCCTAGTTTGATGGCCATGGCACTCAAATTTTCGCGCAAGTAGGCTTCCCGCTTGTGGTTTTCCTGCTCCTGCACTGAGAGTAATAGCGACTTTAGATAAGGGCTTTTGATTGTCGCGGCATGGCGCAAGGTCAGATAATGTAATACGACTGCGAAAACCAGCATCCCCACTAACATCAGCACTACAAGAAATACGATTTGTGCATGGCTCAGAGTAAGCGTTTTGGACTTCCCTAAGCTACCCGAAACGAGAATAATGTTCACTAATCCGTCTCTCCCTATTAAGCCTCCTCCGATGCCAACGCGAAAAATCGGTTCTTATTTGGACGCCACGCCTACCCTGCATTCACTCGTGAAGCAAGCTCAATGCCTGATTGAAATGCAACAAGTGTTTACCGAGTCTGCGCCGAAGCCGCTGGCGCTATCCGGAAGGGTGGGCCGGTTCGCGCACAGTTCGCTGCTATTGTTCGCGGACAATGGGGCCGTGGCCGCGAAACTGAAACAGCTAACCCCAAGTTTATTAATTAATTTTCAGAAGCGGGGATACAAGGTTACTGCAATTCGCGTAGAAGTGCAACCCCCGCACCCCCCGGCCCCACCCCGTCGCAAAGTGGGCTTGAGCGGTAAAGCCCTGGGCCATTTACAGGAGCTTGCGGCGAGGCTCCCTCCATCACCTCTGCGCAGTTCACTCGAGAGATTCCTGGCCCGGGCATCATATGACCAAGATCAGCCTTTCTAGCACAAACAATGCCATTACCACCACGGCGAAGACTACAAGAAATTTGACTAACTGCCAGGTAAAATTCAGGTAGCGGGGATTGCGAGTGAACAGCCACATCGCTATGGAAAGCGCGATGGTAATCAGCCCCACGAACGCCATGAATCTGAGTATGACCAAACGGCACCCGTTTCGCCGAACGTCGCTTCCGACCGGTTGGCTTCGGCCGCGATTGGAAAATCAGAACAGGAAGATCAGGCGAGCTGCGCTTGCAGTCTGAGAAACGCCGGTGCTTCCTCGCTGCGTTCAAAACTCACAAATTCCCAGGCTTGGGACTCCGCGAGCAGGCGGCGCAATAAAGCGTTGTTCTGGGTATGCCCGGACTTATGGCCGCTGAAAGAGCCGATTAACGGATGCCCGAGCAGATATAGATCGCCGATGGCATCCAGCACCTTGTGTTTGACGAACTCGTTGTCGTAGCGCAAACCGTCACTGTTGAGCACTCGGAACTCGTCCATGACCACTGCATTATCCAGGCTACCGCCCAATGCGAGCCCCATCGAGCGCAGATTTTCAACATCCTGCATGAACCCGAAAGTACGGGCGCGGCTGACTTCCTTTATATAGGACGTGGTTGCGAAATCCACTGTGACCGACTGGTTTGAGCTTTCAAAAAGCGGGTGGTCGAAATCAATGCTGAAATGAACGCGAAAACCATTATACGGTTCAAAGCGCACCCATTTATCGCCATCTATCAGCTCGACGGACTTTTTAATGCGGATAAATTTCTTGGGTACATTCTGCTCTTCGATTCCCGCGGACTGGAGCAGGAACACGAATGGGCCGGCGCTGCCGTCCATGATCGGCACTTCCGGCGCGGAGAGGTCGACGTAGGCATTGTCAACTCCCAATCCGGCAAAAGCCGACATCAGATGTTCTACGGTGAATACTTTGACGCCGCTCTTCTCCAGACACGACGATAGGCGCGTATCGCCCACTTGGTGCGGATCTGCCTTGATCTCCACCGGCTGTGGAAGATCAACGCGGCGAAATATTATTCCGGTATTGGGCGCTGCGGGACGCAAGGTTAGATAGACTTTTTCTCCGGTGTGCAGACCGACACCGGTTGCACGTATGATGTTTTTGAGCGTGCGCTGCTTTATCATTTGTCAAGAACGCTTTCTAAATAAACAGTTACTCATACAGCAGGAATTGCAATCGTATCACGATGCGCTGCAATATGCCACTCCCGCCAGCCTGGCTTTTTGCTGTTAATCCGCCTGCTTGCGTAAGAATGCGGGGATGTCGAGCATCTCTACACCCGATTGCCGCATTGCTTCGATGGTGGCATCACGATTGCGCCTTCTTACCACCGCCGGCGTCTCAAGCTCCGCATAATTCACCATGTCTGCCGCGTCGGTCCCTGTTTTCACGACGCTCAAAGGCTTGTCCTGCTTATTGCTGCTCGGGGAATTAAGGCCGGTCGCAACGATTGTGACCCGAATGTCGTCTTTCAGTTCATTGTCGTAGACCGCTCCGACAATCACGGTCGCACTCTCGGCCGTAAAGGCCTTGATCGCGTCCATCACGTCATACATTTCCTGCAACTCAAAGCTCGCTTTGCTGGCGGAGATGTTGACCAGTACTCCGCGCGCGTCGGATATATTGACCCCTTCGAGCAGCGGGCAGGCAATCGCTTGTTCCGCGGCCAGCTCAGCGCGGTCGGCGCCCGAAGCCTTGGCAGAACCCATCATCGCCATGCCCATTTCCGCCATCACCGTTCGCACGTCGGAAAAGTCGACGTTAATCATGCCCGGGCAACTTATGATTTCCGCTATGCCGGCCACTGCGCCGTGCAGCACATCGTTGGCCGCTTGGAAAGCAGCATCCAGGGTTATTTTGTTGCCCAGCACTTGCATCAGTTTGTCGTTGGGAATCACGATCAATGAATCCACGTACTGAGACAGGGCCTCAATACCCTGCTGCGCGATCCGCATGCGCTTGCCTTCAAATGCGAACGGTTTGGTCACCACCGCCACGGTGAGGATGCCCAGATCCTTGGCGATTTCCGCGACCACAGGCGCGGCACCCGTACCGGTGCCTCCGCCCATGCCCGCAGTCAGGAACAGCATGTCGGTACCCTGTATCAGCTCCGCGATTCGCTCGCGATCTTCCAGCGCGGCTTCGCGCCCGATTTCGGGATTGGCTCCTGCTCCAAGACCCTTGGTAACCGAAGAACCCATCTGCAGCTGGACTTTCGCTTGGTTGCGCTTCAACGCTTGCACATCGGTGTTGGCGCTTATAAATTCCACGCCTTTTACCCCCTGGTTGATCATGTGATCAACGGCATTGCCTCCGCAGCCACCAACTCCTATTACCTTGATTACCGCTTCATGCGATTGTGTATCAACAATCTCAATCATGTACATCTCCTTTATGACGATGATCTCAACTACAGTAAAACTGACCCTGGTTACCGATAGCCTTTGTCATTTCATCGGTGTCTTCCCTGATTTCGATAATCAGAAGTTCCCTTGGAACCAATGCTTCATGCGGTCGAATACCGGGCGCAAAGATCCGCTTTGCAGCTTCACCAGCTCCTGACGCGCACGCTGCTGCATGCCGAGCAGCAGCAAGCCCACCGCCGTGGAAAAACGCGGATGACGTATCACCTCGGCAAGCCCGCCCAGATAGTGCGGCATGCCGAGCCGGACCGGCATGTGGAATACCTCTTCGCCCAGCTCCACCATGCCCTGCATGGCACTACTACCGCCGGTGATTACAATTCCTGATGAAAGCAGTTCCTCAAAGCCGCTTCTGCGCAGCTCCGCCTGCACCAGCGAATAAAGTTCCTCGACGCGGGGCTCGATGACTTCTGCCAATGTCTGCCGGGATAATTGGCGAGGACCGCGGTCTCCGACACCGGGAACCTCTACCATTTCGTGAGGATCAGCCAGCTGCCGCAGCGCACAGCCAAAGCGTCGTTTGATGTCCTCTGCGTCCTTGGTCGGCGTCCTTAACGCCATCGCAATATCGTTCGTGATTTGATCGCCGGCGATCGGGATCACCGCGGTATGGCGGATTGCTCCGTGAGTGAACACGGCGATATCCGCAGTGCCGCCGCCGATATCGGCTAGACATACGCCCAGATCCTTTTCGTCTTCAGACAGCACCGCCGTGGCCGAAGCCAGGGGCTGCAATATCAAATCGCACACCGAAAGGCCACAGCGCCGTACGCACTTCATGATGTTCTGCGCGGCGGAAACCGCCCCGGTCACGATGTGTACCTTTACCTCCAGGCGCACTCCGCTCATGCCAAGCGGTTCGCGCACATCTTCCTGACCGTCGATAATGAATTCCTGATTGAGGATGTGAAGAATTTGCTGATCGGTCGGTATGTTCACCGCCTTGGCTGTTTCCACAACGCGCTCCACGTCGATCTGCGCAACCTCTTTATCCTTGATTCCCACCATGCCGTGCGAATTGAAACTTTTGATATGGCTGCCGGCGATCCCGGTGTAGACCTCACGAATCTTGCAATCGGCCATCAACTCCGCTTCTTCCAGCGCGCGCTGGATAGCATTCACAGTGGATTCGATATTTACGACCACGCCTTTCTTCAGTCCGCGCGATGGCGCGCTGCCCATGCCGATGATCTCCAGTCCGCCCTCCGGACAAATTTCGGCGACAATCGCAGCGATTTTCGTGGTCCCGATATCAAGGCCCACTATTAGGTTTTTGTTATCTTTCGCCCGGCTTATCGGCATCTCTTATGACTTGTCTCGTTCGGGCCCGCTTTTGTCTTGCTTGACGGGCTCATTCTGTTGTCGCACCGCCTGAGGCTCGCGCAGCGCGAAGCCATTGTCGTAGCGCAAATCCACATATGACGGCTGCCATGGAAGCTTACCTATGGTGTCGTGGTAAACGGCGATGAACCTCTCGAGTCGCGCTTCGGTGCGTTCTCTGCCCAGCACCAGCAGCAAACCGTTGTCCAGCAAGATCTGCCAGGCGCCCCGCTGCGACAGCTGAACCTCCACGGGCTGCAGCTTGAGGGGCGCGAGAACGTGGCTGAATAACAAGTATTGTCTGGTGATATCCGGCGCACTTCCTTCAGGACCGGAAAAAAGTGGCAGACTTCGGCCGCTCTCGCCCGTAAAGACTTCGCCGTACGTGTTGACCAGGCCACCGCCGTCCCAGCGCGCCAAAGGCACTTGCTCTTGCAACACAACTTCTAAACTATCCGGCCAATGGCGGCGCAAGCTAACACTGCGCACCCACGGCAGTTTTTCGAAGCTGCTCATCGCCTGATTCAGGTCCAGTGTGAAAAAATTCCCGCGGAGCTGCCTTGCTGCCTGCTGCAGCTGCCCGCGCGTAACGTGGTCAAGCTCTCCACTCACGACCACTTCTCGAAGTTCAAACCACGGAAGCCGGATCGCAACGCTAAACGCCGCGAAAAGCGCAAGTACACCGGCAAGCGCATAAAGCAAATTGGCGGTCCATAGCATCATGTAAGGCTTATTCCACATGCGCCGACTCCAAAATCCTCATCACCAGATCATCGAAGCTTATTCCAGCGGCACGCGCCGCCATCGGTACCAGACTGTGGTCAGTCATACCCGGCACCGTATTCACCTCGATGAAATAAGGTGTCCGCCCGTCCAGCATCAGGTCTACCCTGCCCCAGCCTGTACAGCCCAATATCCGAAATGCCTGCAGCGCCTTCTCCTGAATTTTTTTTTCCTGCTGTGCACTGATCCCGGATGGGCAGATATAGCGTGTGCTGCTGGCAAAATATTTCGCACGGTAATCGTAAAACGGGCGCGGTGTTTCCACCCGTATTAGGGGCAGCGCCTGACCGTCCAGAATGGAAGCGGTCAATTCGATGCCTTTGATGAATTCCTCTGCGATTACTACATTGTCGAGCCTTGCGGCCAGGCGGTACGCTGCGCGCAACCGCTCCCGCTTTACCACTTTGCTCATACCGATGCTTGAACCCTCGCGCGAGGGCTTCACCATTAACGGCAATCCAAGTTTCTGCGCAATTTTTTTAAAGTCGCTATCCGCACTCATCAATTCCCAGCGCGGGGTCGTAATCCCTGCCGCCCGCCATACCAGCTTGGTGCGCCATTTATCCATCGCCAGCGCGCTCGCCATCACGCCGCTGCCGGTATAGGCGATGTCCATCATTTGCAATGCTCCCTGCACTGTGCCGTCTTCGCCCAGGCGGCCGTGCAGCGCGATGAAGACGCGCTTGAAACCGTCGTTTCGCAGTTGTTCCAGTGGCCGTTCCTTGGGATCGAAAGCATTTGCGTCAATTCCGCGGCGTTTGAGTGCAGCGAGCACCGCGTTGCCGCTTATGAGCGAAATTTCTCTTTCCGCTGAACGGCCACCCATGAGCACTGCAACCTTGCCAAATGGGCTCATACGGTCCCACCTTGAGTAAGAATTCGCCCCGGGTGGCCAGCGCTTCGCCTTCCCGCCCCACGCTTCGCGAGTCCGAGTCCGGCGCGCCCACTGGCAAGCGCCGCGACTATTCCGAATGTCACGCTGCTAATTCTTTGCTCCACGCGTCCTGGCCCTCACGCATCGCCAATGATTCGCACTTCGGTTTCCAGTTCAATTCCACATTTCTGCCGCACGGCGATCCGCACGTTCTCAATCAACGCCTCAATATCTGCAGCCGTGGCCGCACCGGTGTTAACAATGAAGTTGGCGTGCTTGTTCGATACCACCGCATCGCCGACCCGCGCGCCTTTTAGCCCGCATTGTTCGATCAACTGCGCGGCAAACACCCCGGGCGGGTTGCGGAATACCGATCCCGCGTTTGGCTCATTCAGTGGCTGGCTCATAATGCGGCGCTTAAGCAGCTCCCTGACTTTTTCCTGCGCGGCAACGCTGTTCCCACGCGCCAATTTCAGCCACACTGCGGCAAACCACTCCTCAGCTCTCGAACGCAGCGCCACAGAGCGGTAACCGGTTTCGTAATCTGCTGGGCGGCGCAGATTCAGCGCTCCGTCGCGGCTGATGCTCAACACCTGCGCCACAATTTCCCAGATTTCGCTTCCATAACAGCCCGCGTTCATCGCCAGGGCGCCGCCTATTGTGCCGGGGATTCCAGCGAGAAATTCGGCACCTTGAAAGCCGTTTACCGCGCTGAAACGCGCTACCTTGGGACTGGCCACGCCGGCTTCGGCGTAGATCATTCCGTGTTCCTGTGCGCCGGGCTCCAGGCGCAATTGCTGCACGGCCCCGTGCAGCAGAATAATCGTGCCGCGCACGCCGCCATCGCGCACCAGAAGATTGCTGCCGAGTCCGACCATATGTATGGCCTCATCGTCGCTGCAAGTTTCCAAAAAAACAGCTAAGTCGTCGAGGTCGGCAGGTATATACACGCGATCCGCCTTGCCTCCGGCGCGCCAACTGACATGGTCCGCCATCGGCTCATTGAGCCGCAGACTCCCGCGCAGTTCTTTAAAGTTGTCTTGTTGAATCATCCTCATGAATTTCAGCTCTGGTTCGCATGCTGTATCTCTGCAGCACTCTGCGCGAGCATTGCCGGCACTCCGCCAATGGAGCCCGCCCCCATCGTCAACACCAGATCCGCGGACTGCGCGTTGTTGCGAATCGCCTGGGGAAGCTCGGCTATCTTCTCCAAGAACATCGGCTTCTTGCCGCGCAGCCGGATCGCTTCCGTTAAAGCCTTGCCATCGGCTCCGATGATCGGCTTTTCCCCGGCGGGATACACCTCGCACAACAACAGGACGTCCACCGAGGACAATACTTTGACGAAGTCATCGAACAAGTCGCGCGTGCGGCTGTAACGGTGGGGCTGAAACGCCAGCACGATGCGTCTGCCGGGAAAAGCGCCGTGCACTGCGTCAAGTGTCGCTGCAATTTCCGCCGGGTGGTGTGCGTAATCGTCCAGCAGCGTATAGCTGCCGCCGCGCTCCAGCCGAATCTCGCCGTAGCGCTGAAGACGCCGTCCCACACCTTTGAACTCGGCGAGCGCCTTGACCATGGCGTAATCTGTAACGCCCAGTTCCATCCCGACAACGATGGCAGCAAGCGCATTCTGCACGTTGTGCACCCCAGCCATATTCAACGTGACGGGCAAATCCTTGGTATTCCGACGTGTAACCCGGAACTGCATTTTCCCGTCGCAATGGGCGACGTCCACGGCGCGCACTTGTGCGCGCTCGGAAAGCCCATACGTGATGACGGGTTTGCTGATCGCCGGAATAATCTCTCGAACTCTGGCATCGTCGATGCACAGCACCGCGGTTCCGTAGAACGGGAGGTGCTGAATGAAATCCACGAACGCTTGCTTGAGTTTTGCGAAATCGTGGTGGTAAGTCTCCATATGGTCGGCATCAATATTGGTCACCACCGCCACTATCGGCTGCAGATAGAGGAATGAGGCATCCGATTCGTCCGCTTCGACCACGATGAATTCGCCGCTGCCAAGCTTGGCATGCGACCCCGCCGCTTCGAGCCGCCCACCAATGACAAAGGTCGGATCCATCCCTGCTTCCGCCAGTACGCTGGCAACCAGGCTGGTGGTTGTGGTCTTGCCGTGCGTTCCGGCAACTGCAATGCCCTGGCGCAGACGCATCAGTTCCGCCAGCATTTCCGCGCGCGGAATCACCGGAATGCCGCGTGCGCGCGCCGCGGTGACTTCAGGATTGTCCGCATTCACCGCCGTCGACAAAACCACCACATCAGAACCCTCAACATTCGCTTGCGCGTGCCCCTGATGGATTTTCGCGCCCAACATTTTCAGGCGGTGGGTCGCCGCATTTTCAACAAGATCCGATCCGCTTACCCGAAACCCCAGATTGAGCAAGACCTCGGCGATGCCACTCATGCCGGAGCCCCCGATGCCGATGAAATGCACGTGTTTTACCTTGTGTTTCATCGCAGACCGTCCGAGTGAATCTGCATCACGGCGTCGGAGGTCCGTGCCGTTCGCGGTCGGTCGCATCCGGTCGAACCAACGTCGACGGGCCCCAGCTTCCTATTCATGGCAGGCCCGCTTCCGCAGGTGAAATGCATGTACCTGAGGTCATGCCTCATGCGCCAACTCCATGCACTGCCGTGCCACCGACTGGGTGGCATCCGGTTTCCCAAGCTCCCGAGCACGGCTCGCGGCTTGCAGCAATTGCTCGCGGCTAATCCCCCGCAATAGGTCGGCGAGCGAGCTCGGGCTCAACTCGCTTTGCGGCAGCAGCCACGCCGCGCCGCGCTCCGATAGGAAGCGAGCGTTGTGCGTCTGGTGATCGTCTGCCGCGTACGGAAAGGGCACCAGGATGCTGGCGATGCCCGCAGCGGCAATTTCAGAAACTGTGATCGCACCCGCGCGGCAGATCACCAAATCGGATTTCGCATAGCAGCGCGCCATGTCGTCGATGAAGGGCTCAACGCGGGCCTCGACGCCCGCGCGGGCATAGCCCTCCTTGAGCGCGGCCAGATGCCGTGCGCCTGATTGATGCGTAACGATCGGCCGGGACTGCGCCGGCAGAAGCGCCAGCGCAGGCGGCACGGTTGTATTGAGAACCTCCGCCCCCAAGCTTCCTCCAATGACCAGCAAGCGCAAATTCCCGGTACGATCGGCATAGCGCGCTTGAGGCGGCGCAAGAGCAACGATACTGCTACGCACCGGATTGCCAGTGACTATTTGATTGGCGGGTTTTGCGGCACCGAATGCGCCAGGGAACGCCACTAAAACTCGGTCTGCGAGTTTTGCCAGCACTTTGTTAGCCAACCCCGCGATCGAATTCTGCTCGTGAATCAACAGCGGCCTGTTCAACAGGGAAGCCGTCATTCCCCCGGGGAAAGCGACGTAACCGCCCATGCCCAGAACCACATCCGGCCGCTGCCTGAAAATCACGCGGGCCGACTGCCAGAGCGCAACCAAAAGCTCAATCGGCAGCAACAAAAAGCGCAACGCGCCCTTTCCTCTCACTCCCGAGAAATTCACCCATGCCATGTCATATCCTTGCTGCGCAACCAACTTTGCCTCCATGCCTTTGCGCGTGCCCAGCCATACCACGCGCCATCCCTGCTGCTTCAAATACTCCGCCACGGCCAACGCGGGAAACACATGGCCGCCGGTGCCTCCCGCCATGATTAAGATCGTGCGGCTCATCTATACCGGTTTCCCCCGCATCAGCTGGCGATTCTCCCAATCCACTCGCAGTAACAATGCAATTGCAATGCAGTTTGCAACCATTCCGCTGCCGCCAAAGCTCATGAGTGGCAAAGTCAAACCTTTGGTCGGCAGCACGCCCATGTTGACTCCTATATTGATGATCGCCTGCACAGCGATCCATACGCCGATGCCTTGCGCCACCAGCGCGGGAAAATAGCGTTCCAAGTAAGTCGCCTGACGGCCAACGGCGAATGCCCGCATCACCAGCCACGCAAACAATGCGATGACTGCAATGACGCCAGCGAATCCAAGTTCTTCCGCGATCACAGCGAGCAGAAAATCGGTATACGCCTCCGGCAGGTAAAGCAGTTTTTCAACGCTGCCCCCAAGCCCGACGCCCAACCATTCACCGCGTCCGAAAGCAATCAACGCATGGCTCAATTGGTATCCGGTGCCAAAAGGATCGGCCCAAGGATCCATGAAGCCGACAACGCGCTGCATGCGGTAAGGCGAAGTCCAGATTAACAGCAGGAAACCGATTACAAGCATGACGATCAATCCGGCAAAAAGCTTCCAGTTCATTCCACCCAGAAACAGGATTGCCATTGCGATCGCGGCAATAACTGCGAATGCGCCAAAATCCGGCTCCTGCAGCAAGAGCCCTCCGATCAGCAGCATCACCAGCAACATGGGCAGGAAACCGCGGCGCAAGCTGTGCATGTAGGCAGCCTTGCGAACCGTGTAATCGGCCGCATAAATCACCACTACCAGTTTCATGAATTCGGATGGCTGCAGGTTAACGAAAAACAGCGGCAGCCATCGTTGCCCGCCGTTGACTTCCCGACCAATACCGGGTATCAGCACCAGTACCAGCAGGCTCGCGCCTAGCAAGAACAGGTAACGAGACATGCGTTGCCAAAGGCGCATCGGCAATTGATATGCCATCCCTCCCAGGGCGACGCCGACTCCGATAAACAGCGCGTGGCGTATCAGAAAATATGTCGGCTGATGCCATTTGCCGGCCTCGGCAATCGCAATCGATGCGGAATACACCATCACCAGCCCTAGGCCCAGCAGCGACAGCGTCACCCAAACGAGCGATTCGTCATATGCTTGGAGCGGTGCGCGCTTTTTCTGCAGCTGGTAGGTCATCTAATTCGCTCCAACCTTGAGCTGAGTTTGCAAACCCTGGACTGCGCGCGAGAAAACTTCGGCTCGATGCTCATAATCGCGGAACATGTCAAAACTCGCGCAAGCGGGCGAAAGCAGCACCGCATCGCCCGGCTGCGCTTTGCTGAAAGCCAGTAGCACCGCGTCTTCCATGTCGGCGGCGCGCAGCAGCGGTATGCCGCAGCCGGCAATGGCTTTGGCGATCTTGTCCGCATCGCGACCGATGAGCACCACCGCGCGGGCATGAGCGGCGATAGCCGATTTAAGCGGAGAAAAGTCCTGACCCTTGCCGTCTCCGCCGGCAACCAGCACAGCTTTTTTCTCAATACCCGAAAGCGCTGCGACGGTAGCGCCAACATTGGTGCCTTTCGAATCGTCGTAAAACGCCACGCCGCGGATTTCAGCCACCTTTTGCATACGATGCGGCAATCCTGTAAATTTCTTGAGCGCCACAAGCAGCGGCGCATATTCCATGTCGCACGCCCGACACAGCGCCAGTGCGGCTAACGCGTTGGCTGCGTTGTGCGAACCGGCGAGCGGCAATTCTCCAAGCGGCATTAGTTTCATTTCGCCCTGCGCAAGCCACGGTTCTCCACCGGAAACAACCATGCCCCACTCCCGGTCGCCACCGGGTTCCCCCAGACCAAAATTCAGAACAGTTCGCGCGGGATCGGCAAGGCGCCCGCTGATTTCGTCGTCGCGGTTCACAACCTGCACCCCGTGACCCGAGAAAATGCGCGCCTTCGCTGCCGCGTATTCGTGCATGCTGTCATAACGGTCCAGATGGTCCTGACACAGGTTCAATACCGTTGCTGCGCTGGCATCGAGGCTATAAGTTGTTTCCAGCTGGAAGCTGGACAGCTCCAGTACGAACAGATCGGGCGCAGTTTTCCCGTGGCTAAGTGCCGTTTCCACCTGCGCCAACGCATCCAGCACCGGAAGACCGATGTTGCCCGCAACCACGGTGTTGATTCCGGCAGACCGGCTCATCGCGCCCACCATGCTGGTCACGGTGCTCTTGCCGTTGGAGCCCGTTATAGCAATCACCTTGGTCTCAGCATGCGATTTGAGAGCCTGCGCAAATAGCTCCACATCCCCCACAACAAAAACCCCGGCGTTAAGAGCCTCAGAAACCCGAGGCTCCCGGAGGGCAACGCCGGGGCTGATTGCAATCACGTCTATTCCATTGAAACTGGTGCTGCGGAAGGTGCCCGTCTCCAGCGGCACGAGCGGCATTTCGCGGGCGAGTTGTTCCGCATGCGGGGGATATTTGCGACTGTCAGCCACACGCACCTGCGCGCCGTG
>Ga0335077_10004887_pt1 | contig 16375 bp, 14 predicted proteins | sample Lox_Sample_31_FD_207151 | JGI IMG/M metagenome (GOLD analysis project Ga0335077, IMG submission 207151) | Soil microbial communities from Loxahatchee National Wildlife Refuge, Florida, United States - Lox_Sample_3.1 | ecosystem: Environmental > Terrestrial > Soil > Wetlands | place: USA...
GCCCCCGCCGACCCGGCGCTCCACCCATCCCCGGTGGGGCCCTTCCGCGCCGTGCCGACGGGACGGCCCCTCGTGCCACCCACTGCTCCGCGGGGAGCGACGGCTGACATTCTCCGATCAGTTCTCGGTTTTGGGGTGTGAGGCGCGCGCGCGGACGGCGGCCCCGACGGCGTGCATCAACGACTCCGGCGTGTCGGGATTGATCGAGCAGTCGGGACCGAGGAGAAGCCAGCGTCCATCCATCTCGCGGATTGCCGCCCCGGCGCGCTCGGCCAGCGCGGTCGCCGTCATCGAGGCGATGCCTGGCTTGGCCGGCAGGCCTCCGACGACGGCGCGGCCGGTCTGGCGGTGCGCCTCGGCGAGCGACGGGTTCCCCACCACCGTCGCCCAGCTCAGGGCGGTGACCGGATAATCCACGAACTCGGCAAAGTGCACGCCGGTGCCGCAGACGTGCAGGAGATTGAAGGGCGCGGCGGCGACCGCGTCGAGAATGCGCAGATCGTAGGGACGCTGGAAGCGGCGGCACTCCCCGGCGCTGATGAGGTCGCGCGTCGCCATGTTGGTCGCATAGAAGAGCCCGTCCGCGCCTGCGGCGAGGCAGGCGCTCGCGTAGGCGCCGAGCGTCTCCGTCATCGCCTCGAAGGCGTGCTCGACCGCGGCAGGCTCGGAGCGGATGAGCGCGAGCGCTTGCACTCGCCCGCCGCCGAGCAGCATCGGCAGGATCATCAGCGGGGAGAAGACGGTCCATATGATCGGCGTGTCGGCGCCCACCGCGTGGCGGATGGCGCGTAGCGCGTCGAGTTGCTCGCCGAGCGAGCCCGTGCGCGGATCGGCGGGTGCGAGGCGACGGAGCCCGTCCGCGTCGGCGACGGGTGAATGAGTGACCGTGTACTGCACCGCCTGCTGGCCGGAGGGTCGGTAGCGCAGGCCCCACATCTCGGCGAAGCACTGGGCGCGCGACTGGGGCTTGAGAAAGTCCCAGTCGAACGTGCGGGTCAGGCGCAAGGCCTCGGCGGCCAGGCCCTCGGCGGAGTTCTCGGTGGCGAAGTTGTGGAGCCAGAAGGCGAGCGGCACCCGATCCACGGGCTTGCCGTGGAGCGCCGCGATGACACGTTCGCGTTTGGTCATGGTCATCTCCTCGCGGGGCCCTCGACCCGAGTGTGAGCCGACATCTCCGGGGCGGCTGGCCCGAGTATGCCACGCGGGAAGAGTGATCGGGTCGGACTCGGCGAGGAGCCGGATTGAAACCGGGAGACCGCCCATGGGAGACTCGGCTCGAGCGACACGGCACCGTCACGCACCCAGGGAGGCACCATCATGGCCGACATCGATCCGTTCGCAAGCGCCACCGAGCTCCTCGCCGCCCTCCGCGCCGGGCGTGTCACGTCGCGCGAGCTGACCGAGTTCTACATCCGTCGCATCGAGCAGCACGACGGACACCTCAACGCGGTCGTCGTGCGTGACTTCGGGCGCGCTCGCGCGCAAGCGCGCGCTGCCGATGCCGCCGCGGCCCGCGGGGAGCGCGCTCCGCTCCTCGGGCTCCCGATCACGCTGAAGGAATCCTTCAACGTCGAGGGGCTCGAGACCACGTGCGGCGTGCCGGAGTGGAAAGGGTACGTCTCGCCACACGACGCTCCCGCCACCGCTCGGCTCAAGAGCGCCGGTGCGGTGCTGCTGGGCAAGACGAACGTCCCTCCCGCGCTGGCGGACTGGCAATCCGCCAATCCGATCCACGGCCGCTGCAGCAACCCGTGGGACACGCGCCACACCCCCGGCGGGAGCAGCGGCGGGAGCGCCGCCGCGCTCGCGGCCGGACTCACCGCGCTGGAAGTCGGCTCGGACATCGGCGGGTCCATTCGCGTGCCCGCCGCCTTCTGCGGGATCTACGGGCATCGCCCGAGCGAGACGCTGTTGCCGAAGAGCGGGCAGTTCCCCATGCCGCCGCTTCCGAATGCGGCGGTCGTCATGGGCGTGCAGGGGCCGCTCGCCCGGAGCGCGGAGGATCTCGACCTGGCGCTGTCGATCCTGGCCGGACCCGACGTCGGTGAAGACGTGGCCTGGCGAGTGGAGCTGCCGCGGGCTCGCCACGAGCGGCTCGCGGACTTCCGCGTGGCCGTGCTGCCGCCGATCTCGTGGCTCGGCGTGGATGGACGGATCACCGCGGCCCTCGACGGGTTGGCCTCGCGGCTCGGCCGGCTGGGATGCGTCGTGAAGCAGGCGCAGCCCGAGGCCCTCGGCGACCTCCGCGAGCACCACGGACTCTACCGGTCGCTCCTGTCCGCCGTGACGAGCGCGCGCGTCGACGAGGAGACGCGCCAAAAGCGCATCGCCATGTACGAGAAGGCCGGCGACGAGTTCTCGCGCGCCCATCTGCGCGGTCTGACGGCCCGGGCCGGCGACTACATCCTGTGGCACGGCCGGCGCGAGCAGTATCGCGCGTCGTGGCGCGCGTTCTTCCGCGACTGGGACGTGCTGCTCGCCCCGGCCATGAACGTGCTGGCCTATCCTCACATCGAGCGGGCGTGGCCGGAGGACGACAGCGATCTGACGCTCACCTTCACCGTCGACGGCCGCGCGGTCCCCTATCTCCACGGGCTCGTGTATCCGGCTGTCTCCACGGTGGCGGGCCAGCCGGCCACTGCGTTTCCGGCCGGCCGCTCCCGCGAAGGCCTGCCCATCGGGTTGCAGGCGATCGGCCCGTACCTCGAGGACCACACGCCGATCCGCTTCTCCGCGCTGCTCGCGCGGGAGATCGGCGGCTTCACCAAACCCGCGGGCTACGACGCCAGCTGACAGGGGGACCGGTGCATCGGCCCCGAGCGGAACGGTGAGCGAAGGCCGGAAGGCGCTCGGCCCGTTCCTCGATGCCCTCGACGGGGCGCTGATCGATGCCGCGGCGTCCGCGCCCGATGGGGAGGCCACGGCGGGCATCCGGCATCTGGCGGAGGTCACTCGATCCCTCGACACGACCGGTGAAGTCCCTCGGCTGACGACGTCACGCGACGTCTTGCCGGTGTGCCGGTTCTGGGATGAGGCGCTACACGTGGCGCGCCGCGCCGGGGTCGTGCTCGCCCCCTCCCTCCTGACCCTCGGTCCGGCGCTCTCGTGGACGCAGAACCCGAACTATCGCCGCCATCCTCCTGATCCCGCGTTTCTCGACAACTACGGTTACGCGGTCATCGTCGGACCCAGTGACGGCCCGCCCGCCCTCGCGGTCGATCCCCGGATTGCGCTCGGCGTGCTGCTGCTCGGCCCGCACACACACTATCCGCTCCACCACCACCCGGCCGTCGAGGTGTACTACACGATGACTCCGGGCGGCGAATGGTGGCGGGGTGACGGGCCGTGGCGAACGGAACCGGCGGGCACCGCCATCCATCACGCGCCGGACGTCCCGCACGCGACGCGCGCCGGCGCCGGACCGTTGCTCGCGATCTACCTCTGGCATGGCGATTTGGCCACGCACGCGCGGCTCGGCGCCGCCCGGTCCCGATCGAGCGCCGGGCGTGTTGACGGGGAGAACGTCCAGCGGTAGCGTGGCGCAAAGCCGTGGCGCGATTTCTCCTCAAGCACGCCAGGTGTGTTGACGGCGGGATCGTCCAGCGGTAGCGTGGCGCAAAGCCGTGGCGCGATTTCTCCTCAAGCACCTGGCGTTCCTGCTGCTCACGCTCCTCGTGGTGTCGTTCCTGGTCTTCGCGCTCAACGAGCTATCGCCCGGCGGCGCCGCCCGGAAGATCCTGGGCGCGTACGCGACGCAAGAACAAGTCGATCTCCTCACGCGTCAGATGGGCCTCGACCGTCCAGTGCTGGTGCGCTACGCGGAGTACCTCGGCAAGCTGGCGCGAGGCGACCTCGGAGAGTCGACGCGCTTCAAGGTGCCGGTCAAGGACATCATCTGGAGCCGTCTCCGCAACACCGCCTTCCTCGCCGCCCTCGCGTTCGCCTGTATCGTGCCCCTGTCGGTGCTGCTGGGCGTCGCGGCCGGCATGCGGGAGTCTTCCGCACTCGACCGCGGAATCCTCCTCTTCAGCACCGTCATCGCGTCGGTGCCCGAGTTCGCGCTCGGCGTCTTCCTCGCCAGCATCTTCGTCGTGAGCCTCGGCTGGCTGCCGGGGACAGCGACGCTCGTGGCCGGAGGCGGCTGGTCCGTTGCCTCGCAGATGGTCCTGCCCGTCGCGGTCATCGTCCTGTTCGATTCCGGCTACGTGGTCAGCATGATCCGTGCGTCCATGGTCGAGGTGATGCAGCGGCCCTACATCCGCACGGCCGTGCTGAAGGGGATGAGCTTCCGTCGCGTCGTCATCCGTCACGCCCTGCGCAACGCCATGATCAATCCGGTCACGGTGGTCCTGCTCCAGATCAACTACCTGATCTCGGGCGTGGTCGTCGTGGAGACGGTCTTCGCGTACCCGGCTTCGGCCGCATGATGCTCGAGGCGGCGCTGTTCAAGGACATCGCGCTCGTGGAAGTGGGCGCCCTCGTGGCGGTCGGTGTCGCCGTGCTGACGCAGATCCTCGGCGATCTCGCCTACGTGCTGCTCGACCCGCGCATCCGGGCCTGAAAGCGCCGCTGATGGCCGTCCCGGCGACTGCTGACCGCGTGTCCTCCGTTCGGGACGAAAAGCGTCCCGGCGTGCTCGGGACATGGATGCGTCGCCTCGGGCGCCTCGGCGACTCGACGCCAGCCCTGATCGGCGCGGGCATCATCGCGTCCTGGGTCGCCGCCGCCGTGCTGGCGCCGCTGATCGCGCCGTACCCGCCCAATGCCACCAGTCTCGTCGCCCTCGCCAATCCCACGCCGTCCGCGACCCACTGGCTCGGCACCGACCAGCTCGGACGGGACATTCTCTCGCGCATCCTGTGGGGCGCGCGGACGGTGCTGCTGATCGCGCCCATCGCGGTACTGGGCGCGGCGATCCTCGGCTCGCTCCTCGGCCTCACCGCGGGCTACTATCGCGGCGCCGTCGATCTCGTGATCGCGCGCGCCGGCGACGTCGTGCTGTCGTTCCCGGTGATCATCCTCTACATGATCATCCTGGCCCACATGGGGTCCTCCGCCCTGAACATCGTCGCCGTGCTGACCGTGACGAAGGCGCCGATCATCGCGCGCATCGTGCGGGGGCTCACCCTCGACCTGCGGGAGCGCGAGTACGTGGCGGCCGCGAAGATGCGCGGCGAGTCGGGCCTGTACATCATGCTCGCCGAGATCCTCCCCAACGCCCGCGGGCCCTTGATCGTCGACATGTGTCTGCGGACGGGCTACAACGTGGTGATCATCGGCGTCCTGGGCTTCCTCGGGATCGGTCTGCCGCCGCCGGATCCGGACTGGGGCGGCATGGTCAAGGACACCTACGGGATGATGTCGGTGTGGCCGCACATGGCGATCTTCCCGTGCATCGCCATCTCCTCGCTCGTGATCGGGTTCAATCTCCTGGCGGTCGGGCTTCGCGAGGTCGGCCTCGATGACTGACGCGCCGATCCTTGCGCTCGACGACGCGCGCATCTCCTATTCGACGCGAGCCGGCGAGGTCAACGTGATTCCCGGTCTGAGCTTCACGGTATCGCGAGGCGAGGCCATGGGTCTCGTCGGCGAGTCGGGATGCGGCAAGTCGACGGTGGCGCTCGCCATCGTCCGCTACCTCGGCCGGAACGGTCGGCTGGTCGGCGGCCGGATCCTCTTCGAGGGCAAGGACGTCGCGGCGATGGGCGTGAGCGAGCTGCGGCTCGTGCGTGGACGGCGCATCGCGATGGTCTACCAGGACCCGATGGCGAGCCTCAACCCGGTCATGACGGTGGGGCGTCAGCTCATGGAAGTGCCGATGCTCCACGAGGGCCTCAGAGAGGCGGCGGCCCGCGATCGCGCCATCCGGATGCTCGACGAGGTCAAGCTGCCGGACCCGGAGCGCGTGCTCGGACGCTACCCGCACCAGCTGTCGGGAGGGCAGCAACAGCGCATCGTGATCGCCATGGCGCTGATCGCGGAGCCGGCGCTCCTCATCATGGACGAGCCGACCACGGGCCTCGACGTCACGGTGGAGGCGGCGGTCCTCGATCTCGTCCGCGAGCTCCGGCGACGCCACGACACCAGCATTCTCTTCATCAGCCACAACCTCGGCACCGTGGTCCGCGTGTGCGACCGGGTCGGCGTCATGTACGGCGGTGAGCTGGTCGAGGAGGGATCGATTCGACAGGTCTTCGGCAATCCCCGCCACCCGTACACGCGCGGGCTGCTCGACTGTCTCCCGTCGGTCGGCCGTGACAAGCGCCGGGCGCCGCTCGTCCCGATCGCCGGGCAGGTCTCGTCCGCCCTCGTCAGGCCCGTCGGCTGTGGCTTCGCGGCGCGCTGCCCTCACGTCGAGCCCGGACCCTGCACGACGGGGACCATCGCCACGGTCGCGATCTCCGCCGAGCCGGAGCATCGCGTGCGATGCGTTCGCGCTGCCCAGCTGGCGCGGTGGGAGCGACGCTCCGCCGCCTCTCCTGACACGGCCGGACCTTCAGCGGCGGCTCCGGCAGTGACCGTCGCCGACCTCCACAAGCTCTACCGTCCGCGCGCACGTATCTTCGGGAGCAGCCGCGCGCCGATCCGCGCGCTCAATGGCGTCTCTCTGACCGCGGCGCGAGGCCAGACGCTGGCCCTCGTCGGCGAATCAGGATGTGGCAAGTCGACGTTGGCCCGAGTGCTGGCCGGGCTCGAGACGGCGAGCGAGGGCCGCGTGGAGCTCGACGGGCACGACGTCGCCACGGTGCCGGTCGAGGGACGGCCGCTCGCGCTCAAGCGCTCGCTGCAGATGGTGTTCCAGAATCCCGACAGCACGCTCAATCCGAGCCACACCGTCCGCTATGCCATCGGTCGCGCGCTCCGGCGTCTTCGCGGCCTGTCGTCGGCCGAGGCGGAGCCCGAGATGCTGCGTCTGCTGGACGTCGTGAAGCTGCCGCGGGCGCTGGCGGCGCGAAGGCCCGACCGGCTGTCAGGGGGGCAGAAGCAGCGCGTGGCCATCGCGCGCGCGCTCGCCGGCGATCCCGACGTGGTGGTGGCCGACGAGCCGGTGTCGGCGCTCGACGTCTCCGTGCAGGCGGCGGTCATCACTCTGCTGAACGAGATCCAGAGCGCGCGCGGCGCCACGCTGGTCTTCATCTCGCACGACCTCTCGGTGGTGCGGTATCTCGCCGACCGCGTCGTGGTCATGTACCTGGGCACCGTGGTGGAATCCGGGCCCGCCGAGCACGTCTTCGCGCCGCCCTACCACCCGTACACGGAGGCGCTCCTCTCGGCGGTTCCCGTGCCGGATCCCGACGCGCAGGGCTCGCGCATGATTCTCGAAGGGCCGTTGCCGAGCGCGACCGAGATTACGCGAGGTTGTCCGTTCAGCAGCCGATGCCCTCGTCGGATCGGTCCGATCTGCGACGAGACGCAGCCGCCAACCCTCGAGCTGACGGGGGGACACCGCATCGTCTGCCACATCTCGGCCGGGGAGCTGACGCATCTGCAGGGGGTGAACGCCGCCATCACGCGCTAGCGTGGTGAGTCATGACCGGCTGTACGTAGATCGCCCAGTACGCCAGGTTCCCCGAGTCTCGCCGGCGATGATACACTGCGAGACTGGCGCCACCGTTGAGGACGCTGGTGTCCGCTACACGCTCAGTTCTCCCGCGCAGGATCGATCGGCCGAGTTCACGATCGGGTCCTTCGAAAGCCAGGTACGGGGCGGCGCGGCTGCGACATCCCTCGATCGGAAAGGCGGGTCTATGCGACATGGCTTCGGAACGGCGGCCAGCTTGGTCCTCGCGTTGCTCGTGGGCATTCCCACGACGGGCCAGGCGGCCCTCAGCGAAAAGGAAGCCCGGGATCTGGGCGTGGAAGCCTACATCTACGGGTACCCGCTCGTCACCATGGAGATGACCCGACGGGTGGTCACCAACGTGGCGGCGCCGGAGGGAGCCCACGCTCCGATGGGCCAGTTCGCCAACCTGCGCGAGTATCCGAACGCATCGTTCAAGGACGTCACCGCGCCCAACGCCGACACCCTCTACTCGTCGGCGTTCCTCGATGTGACGAATGAGCCGTACGTCCTCTCGCTGCCAGACGAGGGGGGCCGCTATTATTTGATGCCGATGCTCTCGGGCTGGACCGATGTGTTCCAGGTCCCCGGCGCGCGCACGACCGGCACCAAGCCCCAGACCTACGCGATCACCGGTCCCGGCTGGAAGGGGACGCTTCCGGCCGGCGTCAAACCGCTCAAGTCACCGACGGGAATGGTCTGGATCATCGGCCGCACCTACTGCACGGGGACACCGGAGGACTACAAGGCGGTGCACGCGCTGCAGGACCAGTACAAGCTCGTCCCCCTGTCGGCCTACGGCAAGCCCTACACGCCGCCGGCCGGAAAAGTCGACCCGAGCATCGACACGAAGACCCCGGTGCGTGACCAGGTCAACCGGATGTCCGCCGGCGAGTACTTCGCCCTGCTGGCGACGCTGATGAAGGAAAACCCCCCCGCGAAGGCGGACGCGCCGATGGTGGCCAAGATGAAACGGCTCGGCATCGAGCCCGGCAGAGCGTTCGACATCGCCAAGCTCGACCCGGCGGTGGCCAAGGGCCTGGACGGAGTCCCGAAGCTGGGATTCGAGAAGATCTCGGCGCAGTTCAAGACGGCGGGCATCCACAAGAACGGATGGCTGTTCACCACCAAGACTGGCCTCTACGGCACCGATTACGTGCAACGCGCGCTCATCACCGCGGTCGGGCTCGGCGCCAATCGGCCTCAGGACGCGGTGTACCCGACCTCGGAGGTCGGCGCGGACGGCAAGCCCTACGACGGCGCGGTCAAGTACGTGATGCACTTGCCGAAGGGTCAGATGCCGCCGGCCAGAGCGTTCTGGTCGCTCACGATGTACAACGCGGAGTATTTCTTCGTCGACAATCCGCTCAACCGGTACACGCTGAGCTCGCGGAGCGCCCTCAAGGCGAACCCGGACGGCTCGACCGATTTGTACATCCAGAAGGACTCGCCGGGGCCGGACAAGGAGTCCAACTGGCTGCCGGCGCCGGCTGGCCGCTTCATCCTCATGCTCCGGCTCTACTGGCCCAGGGAGAACGATCCGTCCATCCTCGACGGCACGTGGGTGCCGCCGGCGGTGAAGCCGGTCAGCTAGGCCACCGCCGCTCGACCATCACTCGTCACTGACGATCAGGCGGGTCTGCGCCGTGGGCTCGGCGATCGCCATGCCCGCGGCCCAGTGGGGGCTGAACTGGGTCGGGATGCCGAACCAGCTCACCCACTCCTCGCGCATGGCGGCTTGTTCGTCCTGGGGCCAGAGCACGTTCAAGGGGAGGGGACGCAGGGGCGGGCGAAAGCTCGGGAGCGGGATCTTCTCGACGTCGGTGCCAGCGGCACGGGCCAGCAGAAGCGCGACCTGCTCGCGGCAGCGACGACCCTGGCAGGGGCCCATGCCGGCGCGTGTGAGCCGCTTGATCTGATCCTGGTTGACGGGCCCGTCGCGCAGCATGGTCTCGAGATTCCGCGCCGCCATCTGCGCCGACTCCCACTTGAGGTAACGCGGCGGCTTCACCTCGACCAGCTCCCGCCTCGTGACCTCCTCGCACTGGCAGACGTTGACGTCCCAGCCGCTCGCCTGGATCTGCGCCTCGAGCCACGTCGCCCAGTGGTCCTGCGCCTCGCGCGCCGCGACGCTCGAGGGCGAAAGCTCGGAGGCTCGCGTTTCGGCCTCGCGCCGACCGATCACGCCGAGCGACTCGGCGGCGGCGATGCCCGCGCGGCGTCCCTGACCACGTGCCACGTCCTCGGCCGTGCGCATGCCTTCGTGGACGCCAGCGCAATCGCCGGCCGCGTAGACCGTCGGCACGCTCGTGTGCATCCACTTGTCGGTCACCGGCACCCAGCCGCCGAGCGCCGGAGTGAAGACGAGACGAGCGCCGACCTGATGCAGTAGCTCGACGCTCGGCACCGAGCCGAGGGCGAGGCAGACCGTGTCGCACGCGATCTCCAGCTCGCTCCCGGGTACGGCCGCCAGCTCACCATCGACCCCGACGAGCACGACGGACTCGACCTCGCCGACCCGGCCGCGCGCCTCGCGCACCGTAGAGGACGTGTGAAACGGTACCCCTCGACGCGCGAGCGCGTCCGCCGCCTCCGGATTGCCTCGCACGCGGTGTCCGACTTCGACGACGCCCGCCACGGTGACCCCGTGGTCGAGGGCCAGCGCTGCAGTGTGGAGCGCGAGGTCCCCGCCGCCGACGACGACCATGCGCTGGGAGGCGAGCGCGTGATAGCGCGTCATGAGCGCGCGCGCGGCGTTCGCGCCCATCACCCCTGCGCGCTCCCAGCCCGGGAACCCGAGGACCACGTCGCGCGCTCCCGCGGCGATGATCAGACGATCGTAGCCGACCAGCCACGAACGCTTCTCGTCGGCGAGGCCGAGCATCGGTCCCGGCAGCTCGCGCACCGTCGGGCCGTTGACGAAGACGCCCCAGACGTAGGTGCCGAGCTGGACGTCGACGCCGGCGTCGTGCGCCTCCGCCAGCCCGGGGCTGGCCGCCACGACGCGCTCCATCATGAGGGCACGATTCCGGACGGACCCGTGCATGCGCTGACCGAAGTAGAGCGGCACGTCCATCGCCATCATGTCGTTGTCGACGGGGTGCTCGTCGACGAGCAGGACGTCCGCTCCGGCGCGGGCGGCCTCGATCGCGGCCGCGAGGCCGGCGACGCCGGCTCCAACGACCACCACAGCGGCCTGATGCTCGGGGGAGGGCGCCTTGCCCGCAATGGACCGCCGGTCGATCTCGAGACCCATGCGCTACCCTCCCATCGCGTCTGCGGCAGCTGCAGCCTCGGCCACGCGGGCCGGGCTCGCCGTCCACCCGAGCTGCTCGCGCCAGTCGGGAGGCGTCTCGGCGAAGCGGTGAAGGGACAGCGCCGAGAGGTCGGCGAAGAGGCACCGCCCGTGCGTCGCCAGCTCGCTGATGCCCTTGCCGCTGGCTGGGGAGAGGCCGAAGCCGACACTCGACATCGTGGCGAGGATCACGTTGTCCGGGTGCCGCAGGCGATCGATGACGGGAAGTCCGTCGGGCGTGTTCTCGACGACGCCGCCCCAGGACCGGATCAGCCGCGCGTGCGCTGCGCCCGGGAACAGCTCGGCCAGCCGGCGCGCCAGGTTCCGCACCAGCGGGGTGTTCGGATGCGGGGGCGTCGCCATGTCGGGCACGTTGATCCACTCGTGCGGACCCCCGCCGTAGACGAGATTGCCGCGCAAGGTCTGCCGGCCATAGAGGCCGTTGCCGGCGACGCCGCCCACGCCCATGAGCGGGATCGGCTCGGTGGCGATCATCTCGACACGGGACGGAGCCAGCGGGAGCCACACGCCGAGCATGTCGGCGAGGAGTCCGGTGTGCGGCCCGGCCGCGATCACGACGACGTCGGCCCCGAACGTGCCCCGCGTGGTCTCGACGGCGGTCACGCGACCGCCGCGCATGGTGAGGCCGGTCACCATCGTGTGCTGGAGGATCCGACCTCCGTGATCCTGAAGCGCCCAGGCGTACGCCTGCACCGTCCGCTGCGGATTGGCGTGGCCTCCGAAGTGCAGGTACGTGCCGCCGATCGCGTTGTCTCCGACGACGGGCACCAGTTCCTTGACCTGGCGGCGGTCGAGCAGCTCCCACCGGAAACCGCGCGTCTCGCCGATCTCGGCCCAGCGCCGGGCCAGCGCCCACTGCGTCTCGCTGAGGGCGACGCCGATCCGGCATGGCTGGTACTCCGTCGGGTAGCCGAGGAGCTCGTCCATCTGCGGCCAGAGGCGCTGCTCCTCCAGGCCGAACGGGCTGTAGACGTGCGTGGCGCCGCCGCCGTTCCGTCCCGAGGCTTCCCAGCCCACGACGTTCTTCTCGAGCACGAGGACGTCGACGCCGGCGCGCGCGAGCCACCATCCGGCGCTCAGTCCGGTGACGCCACCGCCCACGATCACAACTGCCGCTCCGCTGCGTCGATCCATGGTGTGCCTTTGCCTCGCCACGAACATATCACAGCCCTGGGCGACCGAAGCGCGGGCTCCGGCGCAGAGGCGGCTACACCTCGCCCCGCCCGGGATTCGGTTGACATCGTTCTCGTTCGACGCCAGACTCCACCACCATCAGCTCGCGAGGAGGTCTGGATGGGGAAGCTTTCGCGTCGTCAGGTCCTGCAGGGGCTGGCCGTGTCCGCCGTCGCAGTCGCCGAAGCCGGGCTCGCAGGACGCGCGCGCGCCGAGGACAAGTTCACGATCGCGTCCACCGGCGGCTCCTGGGGGGACGGGATCAAGGCGAACTTCGTGACCGCGCCGGACTTCGAGAAGAAGGCCAAGGTCGCCGTGGCCTACGCTCAGCAGCTCGAGTCCGTCGCCGCGTCCAAGATCATCGCGAGCTGCGGGAGTCCACCCTTCACGGTCTCGACGCACGGTCAGGCCGAGGCCGTCCTGCTGGCCGACGCGGGCTGCGTCCAGCCGTACAACCTGGAGCTGATGCCGAACTACAAGGACATCCCGCCGACCCTCACGCTCGAGCAGCGTCCCGGCATCGGACCGTACTGGGGCTCCTACGTGTTCCTCATGTGGGCGCTCACCTGGAACACGAAGCTGGCGAAGAAGCCGGCCTCGTACAAGGACCTGTGGAGCAACGAGTACAAGGGGCGCGTCGGCATTCCCGCGTACGGCTGGTACGGGGTGTACTGGCTCCATGCGGTCAACAGGCTCTTCGGAGGGAACGAGGACAACGTGACCCCGGGGATCCAGGCGCTCGGCGAGCTCGTCCAGAAGAACAACGCGATGATCGTCGAGAACGTCGACCACGGGATGAAGCTGTTCCAGCGCGAGGAGATCGTGATCGCGCCGTTCTGGAACGGACGGACCTTCGCCCTCCAGGACGGCGGGACCCCCGTGGCGCTCGAGTACGTGGAGAACTCCATCTCGCTCGGCGCCGGCTTCGTGATCTTGAAGGGCACCACGATGGGCGAGTCGGCGCAGCGGTTCGTGAACGACACCTTCGACGAGAAGTTCCAGCTCGGCATGACGCGGGCCTTCAAGTACCCGCCCGCGAGCCGCAAGGCGAAGCTGCCGCCCGATCTCGAGCGCGTGCGCGTGCCCGAGAAGGACCTGGCGCGCACGGTCCAGCTCGACTGGAAGAAGATCAACGACCATCGCAGCGCCAATCTCGAGCGCTGGAACAAGGAGGTCCTCGGCAAGGCCTGAGGCGTGGCTTCCCTCGAGGTCCGCGAGCTCACCCGCCGGTACTCCGACACGGTGACGGTGGGTCCCGTCTCGTTCGTCGCGCGCGAGCGCGAGTTCCTCTCGCTCCTCGGTCCGAGCGGATGCGGCAAGACCACGAGTCTGCGCTGCATCGCCGGCTTCGAGACACCGACGTCGGGCGACATCCTCATCGACGGGCGGTCCATCCTGCACGAGCCGCCCCACCGGCGCGACGTCGGCCTCGTCTTCCAGAACTACGCGCTCTTCCCGCACCTCTCGGTCTTCGAGAACGTGGCCTTTGGACTGCGCCTCCGCCACCGCCCGCGCGGCGAGATCGAGCAGCGCGTGGAGGACGCGCTCCGGCTCGTGGATCTCAGCGGTCTCGGCTCGCGGTACCCGCGACAGCTCTCGGGCGGCCAGCAGCAGCGGGTGGCCCTGGCGCGGTGCCTCGCCCTCGAGCCGCGATTGCTCTTGCTCGACGAGCCGCTGTCGAACCTGGACCTCAAGCTGCGCCTGACGATGCGGAACGAGATCCGGGCCCTCCAGCGTCGCCTGGGCAAGACGACCGTGTACGTGACGCACGATCAGGGCGAGGCGCTCGCGCTGTCCGACTGCATCGCCGTGATGTCGCGCGGGCGCGTCGAGCAGATCGGGACGCCGCGCGAGATCTACGAGCACCCGCGGACGCCCTTCGTGGCCGAGTTCATCGGCGCCTCGAACCTGCTGCCGTGCGTGGTGGAGGCGCGCGGCCCCGAGGGCGCCCGTCTCCGCGTGGATGACGTGACGCTCCTGTCGAGCGATCCGGGACCGTCGGGACCCGTGGCCGGCGGTCTGGTGGCTCTCATCCGCCCGGAGCGCATTCGCCTCGGTGCCGACGAATCGAGCCCCGCCCCGACAGGAAATCGCCTGCCGGCCGCCGTCGTCGGGGTGACCTACCTCGGCGAGGATCTACAGCTCGCGGTCGCGGTGGACGGCGGCCCGAGTCTCACCATCAGTCAGAAAGCCGGGGGACGTGACGCCGAGCCCGTCATCGGAAGCCGCGCCGTGGTCATCATCGCGCCGGAAGACATCCGGATCCTGGCCGTTCCCGCAGGAGTCCCCGGCTCGTGACACCTGGCTCGCGCGGACTGCTCGGGGTCGTGTTCGTGCTGCCCGGTCTCCTCGTGCTGATCGTGGCACTGCTCGGGCCGCTGGCCTTGATCGCCGGCATCAGCCTCATGACCTACTCGCCCACGAAGATCTGGCTCCCCGTGTTCACGGGCGCCAACTACGCCCGGCTCGCCGACGCGTACTACCTCGGCGTGACGTGGACGACCGTGAAGATCGGCCTCGTCACGACGGGCGTATGCGCCGTGCTCGGGTGGCCGGTCGCCTATTTCCTGGCGCGCGTGCGTTCGCGATGGCTCGGACTCTACATGTTCCTCCTCGTCACGCCCTTGATGGTCTCGAGCGTCATCCGGATCTTCGGCTGGCTCGTGATCCTGGGCCGGCAGGGCCTGGTCAACGCCACCCTTCGCGGCCTCGGCCTCGGCACGGTCGAGCTGCTCGGCCACGCCCCCGCAGTGGTCGTCGGACTCGTCGAGCTGCTCTTGCCGTTCATGGTCCTGCCGTTGATGGCGGCCATCGAGCGCGTGCCGGAATCGCTCGAGGAGGCCGCGCGGAACCTCGGCGCAACTTCGTGGCAGGTGTTTCGCCGCGTGCTCCTTCCGCTGAGCGTGCCCGGGCTCGTCTCGGGCTCGCTCCTCGTCTACAGCGTCGCCATCAGCGCCCTGGTCACTCCCGCGCTCATGGGCGGCCGCAAGGTCCGGATGCTCGGGAACCTCGTGTACGACGAGGTGCTGACCTCGATGAACTGGCCCTTCGCCTCGAGTCTGGCCGTCGTGCTCCTCTGCATCACGGGCGCCGTGATGGTCGGCTATCTCCGCACGATGCAGAGGCTGACGGCCCGAGGAGGGATGGCATGACGCGCGGCCCGGCGCTCGGCCTCATCGTGGCCGCGGTGTACCTGTTCCTGCTCGCGCCCCTCGTCATCGTGGTGATCGTGTCGTTCGACCCGACCGACGCGTTTCGCATTCCCCCCAGCGGACTCTCCCTGCGCTGGTACCGCGCCTTTTTCGCGAGCGACACGTTCGTGCGGGCCTTCTTCCGCGTCAGCCTGGTCGTGGCACTCCTGGTCAGCGCGCTGGCCACACTCGTGGGAGGTCTGGCGGCCGTCGGGCTCGTGCGCTACGCGTTTCGCGGCCGCACGCTGGTGGAGGCCGCCTTCCTCGCCCCCATCGTGGTGCCGGAGATCCTGCTCGGCGCCGCGCTGTTCCTGTTCTGGAGTTACCTCAGGATCAAGTGGACGGCGACGCTCGCCGGTCTCGCCCTCGGGCACTTGCTCATCGCGCTTCCCTACGTCGTGCGCACGATCACGGCCGGGCTCCACGGCATCGAGCCGGCGCTGGAGGAGGCGGCAATGAGCCTCGGGGCCAGCCGGGCCCAGGCGTTCCGGAAGGTGACGCTGCCCCTCATCGCCTCGAGCGTCCTGTCGGGAGCCGTCTTCGCGTTCATCATCTCCTTCAGCGACATCAACATCGCGCTCTTCGTGGCCGGAGCCGACACCGTGACCCTGCCCGTCCACATCTTCTCCCAGATCGCGTGGCAGGCGGATCCGACCATCGCCGCGGCTTCGACGCTGCAGATCCTGGCGATCGGCGTGTTGCTCGGCGCGGTCCAGCGAGCGTTCCGGCTGCGCGTCGCCATGTGAGGAAGAAAACATCGTGAGCCGCTATCGTCTCGGGGTGGACATCGGAGGAACCTTCACGGACTTCGCGCTGCTCGACGAGGCGACCGGACAGGTCGCCATGCTCAAGCTGGCGGCCACGCCGGAGCGGCCAGCGGCATCCGTGGAAAACGGTGTGACCGCGCTCCTCGGGCAGGAAGGCGTGGGGCCCGAGGCCATCGCCGCGTTCGTGCACGGGACGACGCTCGCCGTCAACACCGTCATCGAGCGCAAGGGATCCGTCACTGGCCTGCTCATCACCCGCGGGTTCCGTGACGTGCTGAACATCGGCCGCCATCGCATTCCCGACGTGTTCAACTTCTTCGCCGAGATGCCGGTGCCACTCGTGCCTCGAGCGCGCGTGATGGAGATC
>Ga0335077_10004889_pt1 | contig 16374 bp, 16 predicted proteins | sample Lox_Sample_31_FD_207151 | JGI IMG/M metagenome (GOLD analysis project Ga0335077, IMG submission 207151) | Soil microbial communities from Loxahatchee National Wildlife Refuge, Florida, United States - Lox_Sample_3.1 | ecosystem: Environmental > Terrestrial > Soil > Wetlands | place: USA...
GGTTGACCATGCGCCCGGCGCTCTCGGCGCGTTCGTTGATCCGCGGCGAATATTGCGGATCGACCAGCACCACATCGCTGCCGGCAGCCTGGATACGCGCGATGCCTTCTTCGACCAGCTTCCCGGTCTCCGTCGGATCGAGATCGCGCAGCACGGCATTGGTACCGACCTGCCAGATCACGAGATCCGGATTCATGTCGAGCACGGCAGTCTGCAGCCGCTTCGTCATCTCGGGCGCGTCCTCGCCGCCCTTGCCGCGATTGACGACGGTGATATCGGCGCTCGGATATTGCCGCTTCAATTGCGCCAAGAGGCGGCTTGGATAGGAATACTCCGGCGCACTCGCCCCCCACCCTTGAGTCGAGGACGAGCCGAAGGCGACGATCACGACCGGCTCGCCGGCTGCGAGCTTTTTGGCGACATGCGGCAGCGATCCCATCGACGGGACACCGCCCTTCGGCGGCAGACAAGGCACACGGCTGAAAATATCGCCGGCTTGCCTGGCGACCGTCCTGACCCTGTCGATCGCCCGCTCGGTCAGTCCTTTCTGTGGCGACGGATCGGCCGACACAGGCTGCGCGGCCGGCGCTCCCGCCATGCCCTGCGTGGTCGGCGGCGTCACCGCGGCGGACGGCGAGGCCTGCGGTGCGCCTTGGGTTGTCGGTACGGGCGCGGCCTGTGCGGCTTGCGCATGCACGCGCGTCGGCGCGATCGGCGCCGCAAGCAGCGGTGCGCTCAACACAAGGGCGCGCATCACGCGGTGAGAACGCGACAGCGTCATTAACCAAAATTCCTAATTTTGCTGCGCCGGCCCGAGATGGGCGGCATTGAACACGAATTGCGACAAAGCCCGGCCAAGACAATCGTGCACGCGCTTTGCGAGGTCGATGCCATGCGCGGCGCTGAAAAGATCAAAGTCTCCCTCGTCATTCCACTGATGCATGATGGCAAAGCGGTCGAACAGGGGAATGTCATGCCGCAGCGCCACCACGCGCATGTTATCGAGATAGGCCGGCAGGGAAATCATTGTTTCGGTTCGCGGACTATATTGCGGGTTCATCAGGATCACGTCGGCGCCCGCGTTTTGCAACGCAGCAACACCCTCGTCGACCGCGCCGCGAAAGTCATCGGGATCCACCGACCGCATAGCATCGACGGTGCCGGTCTGCCAGATGACTAAAGTCGGCTTCTTGCCTTCCAGCAGCTTGGCAAAGCCCGGCGCCGCCTCCTCGGCGGTCCTTTTGACCTGTATTTCCACGGACAGGTTAATGGTTGCTTGCGGCAGCTTCTCCTTGAGCGCCGCCACAAGCCGCGCCGGATAGGCGCTCGAGTCGGCGCTGACGATGGTCGAGGAGCGGCTGCCGATCACCAGGATATCGAGAGGCCGGTTGGCCTTGAGGGCGTCCGCGACCTTGGTCAGCGTGCTGTCGGTCGCAAGCAGGGACTCCGGGACTTCGCAGGTCTTGAGGGCGTCTTCCGCGCGCGCGCCTGCCGCGGCCGAAACGGCCGCCAACAGAGCCAGGCAGACGATCATCGCAGACCGCATCAACCTCCTCCCGCCAGATCGGCGTTGCCGCCGGCTCCCTTGCGGGAGGCGCTTTTGTCGGCCTCGTGCTTGTACCATGAAATCAGCCAGGCCACGGCAGTCATGATGACGATACCGGACAGGCTGATTAACGCATGCAGCCCGGCTCCGCCGCCGACCTCGGCCAGGATGAAATGTCCGGCAAAGGCGAGGAAGACGCCTAAACAGAAGATCTCCAGGGAATGCTGCCCGCACAGGATCAGGGGCTTCAGCCAGGGCGATTTCAGATAGGGCCAATCCCTGGGCAGGTAGTAGACGGTCAGCGCCGCCAGCGCCAGGAAGTGCGCAAAGCGCAGCACGTCGAGATCGGTCTTGTCGATCGGGTACATCCACTGCTCGAGCCAGCGCGGCATCAGATGGCCGAGTTGCGGCGCATACCAGGTCATGGTCACGAAGAACGAGAACAACAGGTAACCGACGCAGACCGCAATCGTGATCGGCGACGACAGGATTTTCTGCATGCGCCGCGCGCCGTCGAGCGCGCACCATGCACCGAACACGAACAGCAATTGCCAGGCAAAGGGATTGAACGCCCAAACGCCATTCGGATAGGCCGACAGATAAAGGTCGTATTGCCAGGTCACGGCATAGAGCAGGGCCGACAGCGCAAGCGCAAGGTCCGCCTTCCAGCGCATCAGGATCAGGATCAAGGGCAGCGACAGCATCAACAGGATGTAGAGCGGCAGCACGTCCATGTTGGCGGGACGAAAGCGCAGCAACAGCGCCTGGACAATGGTTACGTCCGGCTGCCTGAGGAAATCCATGATGCCCATCTCTTCGGTGTAGAGCGGATTCTCGAAGGAGGTGGCGACATAGGAAATCTCGGCCAGGAAGATCGTGAACAGGAAGACATGCGCGACATAGATCTGCCAGGCGCGGCGCAGGATGCGCGCGGCCGCGACCACGAAGCCATGCTCCCGCATCGCGCGGCCATAAACGAAGGCGGCCGTATAGCCGGAGATGAAGATGAAGATTTCGGTTGCGTCGGAAAAACCGTAATTGCGGAGGGTGAACCAGGTGAGCAGGCTCGGCGGCAGATGGTCGATGAAGATCAGCCACAGCGCGAGCCCGCGGAACAAATCGAGCCTGAGCTCGCGCTCATGGGCGATGGGAAGCGCGATCGCGGGCGAAGCGGCGCGCGCGCCGCCTGTGGCAGAAGCAGTCGCGCCTGTCGTCGCGCCTGTCTTGGCCGGGTCTGCAACGCGATCGGCAATGGATATCATCAGGCACCATTCTGAAGGCCGGCGACGCGCCGCCGGCGCAGCGGCCTCGATAGTAAAGGCCCGTAACTTGCAAGCAAAGTTACGAAGTCTTGCAGGCGCTGGTTGCGCCGGAACTGTGTTGAAACAAGGATGGACCGGCCGTTTCCGGGGCGAGCCGGCGATTGGTTCCAGCAAGACTTTTCGCTATGATGAAGCCATGTATCGCGCCGTCACCCGCCAGATCGAAGTCACCGTCGAGCCGAACTTCATGCCGGAACGCTCGTCGGCGGAAAGCTCGCGCTATTTCTGGTCCTATACCGTCGTCATCACCAATAGCAGCGACGAGACAGTACAGCTCAGAACCCGGCACTGGATCATCACCGACGCCTCGGGCCAGCGGCAGGAGGTCAAGGGCGAGGGCGTGGTCGGCGAGCAGCCGGTGCTCGCGCCGGGCGAACGCTTCGAGTATACGAGCGGCGTGCCGCTGACGACCCCCTCCGGCTTCATGACCGGGCGCTATCAGATGGTGAGCGAGACCGGCGAGCGGTTCGAGATCGAGGTGCCGACGTTCTCGCTCGACAGCCCGAGCGAGAAGCGAGTGCTGAATTGACGCGCGGAAAGCGCGTCATCCCCGAATTCGGGTTTACCCGAGTTCGGTTCATAGGTGATCCAAGTCGGCAACAGCCGACTTGGATGGCGCGCGCTTAGCGCGAACCCGGGATCTCGATCCGTACTCGGTTCTTTCTCTGCAATTACGACAGCACACTCGTCATCACCGGGCTTGACCCGGTCATCCATCTTTTTTCCAAGTTCGATGGACGGCCGGGTCAAGCCCGGCCACGACAACGGAATTAGGCCGCGCCGTCTTCCACGCCCGCTTCGTGCGGCGTGAATTGATAGACCGAACTGCAGAACTCGCAGGTGACGACCACCTTGCCGTCCTTGACCATGTCGGCGCGGTCTTTCGGCGAGAAGCTCTTCAGCATCGACGACACCGCCTCGCGCGAGCACGAGCATTGCGCCTGAAGCGACAGCGGCTTGAATACGCGCACGCCACGCTCGTGAAACAGCCGGTACAATAGCCGCTCGCCGGAGAGGTCGGGATCGATCAGCTCGACATCTTCGACGGTTGCGATCAGCGATTGTCCCTCGACCCAGGCGTCGTCCTCGGTAACGGTATGCGCAACCGTCCCCTCCGGCGCGTCGCCGGGATGAAGGTCGGCCTGCCGCGCGCGCTCCGGCGCCTTCGGCAGGAACTGCATCAGGATGCCGCCGGCGCGCCAGTGATGTTTTGCACCCCTGCCGTCGCCGCCGCGCCATTCCTCGCCGACCGCGATCCGCACCCGCGTCGGAATCTGCTCCGAACGCAGAAAATATTCGTGCGCGGCCGCTTCCAGGCCGGCGCCATCGAGCGCGACCAGTCCCTGGTAGCGGCTCATGTCGGGCCCCTGGTCGATGGTCATGGCGAGGTGGCCCTTGCCCAGCAGCGCGCCGGAATCCATGCCCGGCTTGAGGCGGCTCTCGTCATAGCGGGCATAGGCGCGCAGGCGATCGGGCGCCTTGAAATCCACGATCAGGAGCGACACCGGCCCGTCGGTGCGGGTCTGCAGGATGAAGCGGCCGTCGAATTTCAGGGACGAGCCGAGCAAGGTCGTCAGCACGATCGCTTCGGCGAGCAGCCTGCCGACCGGCGTGGGATAGGCGTGCTTGCCGAGGATGTCGTCGAGCGTGGGCCCGAGCCGCGTCAGGCGCCCGCGCAGGTCGAGTGCATCGACCTCGAAAGGAATCACGGCGTCGTCCACCGGGATTGCCGACGGCGCGCGCACCGGGCTCTCCAAGGTGATTCTTGCGTCGGGGGATTGCGAGGTCATGGCGATCTATCTGGGGTCCCGATGGACGAAACGAAAGGGGCGTAGGGTGGGCTGAGCAAAGCGAAACCCGCCGTGAACGAAGGAGATGGGTTTCGCTGCGCTCAGCCCATCCTACGGATGCTCGCTTGTCCGGGACGACGATATTTGGTGACGCCCCCGCTATCCCACGGCGTCAAAGCACCAGGCCAGAATTCCCTTTTGTGCATGCAGGCGGTTTTCCGCCTCGTCGAACACCACCGATTGCGGGCCGTCGATCACCTCGTCGGTGACCTCCTCGCCGCGATGGGCCGGCAGGCAATGCATGAACAGGGCATCGGGCTTGGCGAGCGACATCAGCTTGGAATTGACCTGATAGGGACGCAGCAGATTGTGGCGATGCTCGCCGTCCTTGTCGCCCATCGACACCCAGGTGTCGGTGACGACGCAATCGGCGCCGCGGACGGCGGCCTCGGGATCGTTGCCGATCAGAATCGAGGCTGACGTCGCCTTGATCCAGTCGCGCATCGCCTTTTTCGGCGCAAGCTCCGGCGGGGTTGCGATATTGAGCTGAAACTTGAAGCGCTCGGCGGCATGCGCCCAGGACGCCAGCACGTTGTTGTCGTCGCCGGTCCAGGCCACCGTCTTGCCCTTGATCGGGCCGCGATGCTCCTCATAGGTCATGAGATCCGCCATCACCTGGCAGGGATGCGAGCGTCGCGTCAGCCCGTTGATCACGGGGACGGTGGCGTGGGCGGCAAGCTCGAGCAGCGCGTCGTGATTGAGAATACGGATCATGATGGCGTCGACATAGCGCGACAGCACGCGCGCGGTGTCGGCGATGGTCTCGCCGCGGCCGAGCTGCATCTCCTGCCCGGTCAGCATGATCGACTCCCCGCCGAGCTGGCGCATGCCGACGTCGAAGGAGACGCGGGTGCGGGTCGATGGCTTTTCGAAGATCATGGCGAGCGTCTTGCCTTCAAGCGGCTGCTTGCCTTTCTCATGCGCCTTCAACTTCGCCTTCATGGCGCTGCCGGCATCGAGCATGCTGCGCAGCTCGCCGAGCGGCAGTTCGCTGATGTCGAGGAAGTGGCGCGGCTTGCTCATTGCGCGGCGGCCTGCTTCCCGGCCGACAGCGACGCGCAGGCGCGCTCGAGGCTCTGGATGGAATGCTCGATCTCGGCCTCGCTCACGATCAGGGGCGCAAGGAAACGCACGACGTTTTCGCCGGCGCCGACCGTCAGCAGCTTTTGCGCCCGCAGCGCCGTGACGAGATCGCCCGACGGCACCACGGCCTTGACGCCGACCAGAAGCCCTTCCCCGCGCACCTCGGACAGCACGGAGGGATAGCGGTCGACAACGGAGGCGAGCTTCTGCTTCAGGAGGAGCGACATCTTCCGGACATGGTCGAAGAAGCCGGGCTTCAGCATGACGTCGAGCACGGCATTGGCCGCCGCAATCGCCAGCGGATTGCCGCCGAAGGTCGAGCCGTGCGAGCCCGGTCCCATGCCGGCGGCCGCGTCGGCGCTCGCCAGCACCGCACCGATCGGAAAACCACCGCCGAGCGCCTTGGCAAGCGACATCACGTCGGGCGTGACGCCCAGACGCCGATAGGCAAAGAGATCGCCGGTGCGGCCCATCCCGGTCTGCACCTCATCGAAGGCGAGCAACAGGCCGCGCTCGTCGCAGAGCTCGCGCAGCGCCTTTAAGAAGGAGACCGGCGCCGAGCGCACGCCGCCCTCGCCCTGCACCGGCTCGATCAGGATACCGGCGGTCGCAGGCCCGATCGCCTTCTTCACCGCCTCGAGATCCCCGTGCGCGACCTGGTCAAAGCCGTCCATCGGCGGACCGAAGCCCTCGAGATATTTTGCCGAGCCGGTGGCGGCGAGCGTTGCCAGCGTTCGGCCGTGGAAGGCGCCTTCGAAGGTAATGATGCGATAGCGCTCGGGCTTGCCCTTGGAGAACTGATAATGGCGCACGAGCTTGATCACGCCCTCCATCGCCTCGGCGCCGGAATTGCAGAAGAACACGAAGTCGGCAAAACTCTGCTCGCAGAGCCGTGCGGCCAGCCGCTCGCCATCCGGACTCTTGAACAGGTTCGACATGTGCCAAAGCTTTGTCGCCTGCTCCTGGAGGGCCGCGACCAGATGCGGGTGGGCATGGCCGAGCGCGTTCACGGCGACGCCGGAGGTGAAGTCGAGATAGCGCTCGCCATTGGTGGCGGTCAGCCAGCAACCCTCGCCCTGCGTGAAGGCAAGGTCGACCCTGGCGAAAACCGGAAGCAGATGCGAGTCCGTGCTGTTGGTCATGGCTATCACTCGACAAGGGGTTGGAGTCGCCGGCCAGGATGCGCGCATTGGCGCCGCCGCATCCTCGACCGCCGCCGAAACGAAACGTGCCGCCCTTTCAAGGGCGGCACGCGCACGCATTTTAGGCGAGGGGCATTCGGAGTCAATGCCGGCAGTGCCGCCGATTTGAAGTTGCCCTTCGCGCGGATGCAAAGACCGCAACATGCCGGTGCGGTGGGAAATCCGAAAGCAATGCATAACTGATGGAACATGTGGACTGCCACCCCTGACTCTTGCGCGGGAGTCACGGCATATTGTAGCGTCTTGATTGTCGGGTACGACATCTCGTGCGGCGGTTTTGATCCCCTTAAGTTCTGGCGTTTTGCGTAAACGTCCGGGCGCGCTTTTTGCGGCCGGCGAACCTTAAGGGATTCTGCGTGCAGGGATTTTTCGAAAGATTGGCATCGCCGCAACGGCCGGCAAGGGGCCTGAGCTACGTGAAGGGGAAAGTGCGATGACGGTATTGACCTGGTCCGACGATCGCGTCGAGCAGTTGAAGAAACTCTGGGAGGCCGGACTTTCGGCCAGCCAGATTGCTGCCGAACTCGGAAATGTGACGCGTAACGCCGTGATTGGCAAAGTGCACCGGCTGGGGCTGTCCGGCCGCGCCAAGAGCCCGGCGTCCACAACGCCCCGCCCTCGGAAGGCACGCCCCGCCCAGCACATGATGCGGGTGTCGCGCCCGGTCTCGCGCGGCAACACCGCACTCGCGCACGTCTTCGAGGTGGAGCTCGAGCCCGATCCGATCGCCTATGACAATGTGGTGCCGATGAGCCAGCGGCTGTCGCTGTTGGAACTCAACGAGGCCACCTGCCACTGGCCGGTCGGCGACCCCGCAAGCCCGGATTTCTTCTTCTGCGGCGGCAAGGCGCTCGCGGGCCTGCCCTATTGCGCGCATCACTCGCGCGTCGCCTATCAGCCGGCCTCCGATCGCAGGCGGCAGCCGAACAAGCCGCCGCAAAGGTAGAACGCCGTCATTGCGAGGAGCGCAAGCGACGAAGCAATCCAGAGTCTCGCGCGCGGCTCTGGATTGCTTCGCTTCGCTCGCAATGACGCAACGGGCCGCTACTCCGCCTTGGCGAAGCGGTCGTCGAGTGCGTAGCCGGCGCCGCGCACCGTGCGGATCGGATCCTGCTCGCGGCCCGGATTGAGCAGCTTGCGCAGGCGGCCGATATGCACGTCGACGGTGCGCTCGTCGATATAGATGTCGCGACCCCAGACGCTGTCGAGCAATTGCTCGCGCGAGAACACGCGGCCCGGATGCTCGAGGAAAAACTCGAGCAGGCGGTATTCGGTCGGCCCGAGATCGATCGGCCGGCCAGAGCGCGCGACGCGACGTTTCTCGCGATCGAGCTCGATATCGCCATAGGCAAGCACGGTTGCGAGCCGTTCGGGGCTTGCGCGGCGGAGCAGGCCTTTCACGCGTGCCAGAAGCTCCGGCACGGAGAACGGCTTGACGATGTAGTCGTCGGCGCCGGTCGCAAGCCCCCTCACCCGCTCGCTCTCCTCGCCGCGCGCGGTCAGCATGATGATCGGCAATTGTTTGGTTTCCGGCCGCGCCCGCAGGCGCCGGCACAGCTCGATGCCGGAAAGCCCCGGCAGCATCCAGTCGAGCACGATGAGGTCGGGAAGGCGCTCCTTCAGCCGCGTATCGGCGTCGTCGCCGCGCGTGACGGCTTCGACCTCATATCCCTCGGCCTCGAGGTTGTAGCGCAACAGCGTGGTCAGGGCTTCTTCGTCTTCCACCACCAGAATGCGCGCGCTCATGGCGTCATCTTCTCCATTTGCATGGGCATGATCTTGTCCGGACCGATACGCAACGCGCCGAAATCCTGCCTAGTTTCCGGGGACCGTCGTGGCAAACGTCGTTACATCGCCCTTCGGGCGCTTGTCGAGAATCTGCTGGCCTTCGATCATGTAGAACACGGTCTCGGCGATATTGGTGGCGTGATCGCCGATCCGTTCGATATTCTTGGCGCAGAACATCAGATGGATGCAGAACGAGATGTTGCGCGGATCTTCCATCATGTAGGTCAACAGCTCGCGGAACAGCGAGGTGCAGATGGCGTCGACCTCCTCGTCGCCCTTCCACACGGTCATCGCCGCCGGCAGATCGTGCGCCGCATAGGCATCCAGCACGGTCTTGACCTGCGACGACACGAGGTCGGTCATGTGTTCGAGCCCGCGGATCAGCTTCAGCGGATGGAAATCGCTCTCCAGCGCCGCGACGCGCTTGCCCATGTTCTTGGCGAGATCGCCGATCCGCTCGAGATCGGTGGCCACCCGCATCGCGCCGACGATCTCGCGCAAATCCACCGCCATCGGCTGGCGTCGCGCAATTGTGGTCACCGCGCGCTCCTCGATCGTGCGCTGCAGCTTGTCGATCTCCAGATCGTTGCCGACAACGCGCTGGCCAAGGGGCACGTCGCGCCGGATCAGCGCATCGATGGAATCGACGATCATGCGCTCGGCAAGGCCGCCCATCTCGGCAACCAGACGGGTCAGTTCCTGCAAGTCGCTGTCGAACGCTTTTGCGGTATGTTCAGAAGCCATGTTCTAAAGTCCTCTGCATGCCTGGCACGTCAGCCAAACCGGCCAGTGATGTAATCCTGGGTGCGACGATCGCTCGGCGAGGTGAATATCTTGCTGGTCTCGTCGAATTCTATCAACTCGCCGAGATACATGAAGGCAGTCTTGTCCGAGACGCGCGCGGCCTGCTGCATGTTGTGGGTGACGATGGCGATCGTGTAGTTCTCGCTGAGCTCCTGGATCAGCTCCTCGACCTTGGCGGTCGAGATCGGGTCCAGCGCCGAGCACGGCTCGTCGAACAGGATCACTTCGGGCCTGACCGCCACCGTGCGGGCGATACAGAGCCGTTGCTGCTGGCCGCCCGACAGCGACAGGCCGGAGGCGTTGAGCTTGTCCTTGACCTCGTTCCACAAAGCGCCGCCGCGCAGCGCCTTCTCGACGCGGCCATCCATCTCGGATTTGGAGATTTTCTCGTAGAGGCGGATGCCGAACGCGATGTTCTCGTAGATCGTCATCGGGAACGGCGTCGGCTTCTGGAACACCATGCCGACACGCGCCCGCAGCAGGTTGAGGTCGAGATGCGGATCGAGGATGTTGGTCTGGTCCAGCATCAATTGCCCGACCGCGCGCTGCCCCGGGTAGAGGTCGTACATCCGGTTGAAGATGCGCAAGAGCGTCGACTTGCCGCAACCCGACGGCCCGATGAAGGCGGTCACGCGGTTGGTGCCGAGCGTCAGGTTGATGTTTTTCAGCGCGTGGTGCTCGCCGTAATAGAAATTCAGGTTGCGCGCGGTCACCTTCGCAGGCGCCTCCGGCAGAGGCGCCGAATGGGCCAGCCCGCCCGAGTGACTGACGGATACAGACAGATCGTTCATTTTGCGCTCCTCTCGGCGCCCAGAATGCGCGCGCCGATGTTCAGCGCGAGCACGGTCAAGGTGATCAGAAGCGCGCCGCTCCAGGCGAGCTGCTTCCAGTAGGCGTAGGGGCTCTGCACGAAGTTGTTGATGGTGACCGGCAGGTTCGCCATCGTCTTCGCGAGATTCAAGCTGAAGAACTGGTTGGACAGCGCGGTGAACAGAAGCGGCGCGGTCTCGCCGGCGACGCGCGCCGTCGCAAGCAAAACGCCGGTGATCAGGCCCGAGCGCGCCGCGCGGTAGGCAATCCGCTTGATGACCAGCGAACGCGGCAGCCCGAGCGCGCTCGCAGCCTCGCGCAGTGGATTGGGCACCAGGAGCAGCATGTCCTCGGTGGTGCGCAGCACCACCGGAATGACGATCACGGCGAGCGCCAGCGAGCCGGCAATCGCCGAGAAGCCGCCCATCGGCACAACCACGGCACCATAGATGAACAGGCCGATGATGATCGAGGGCGCGCTTAGCAGAATGTCGTTGATGAAGCGGATCACCGAGGTCAGACGGTCGTGCTTGCCATATTCGGCGAGATAGGTGCCGGCAAACATTCCGAGCGGCGCGCCGATGCCAACGCCGATCCCGGTCATGATCAGGGAGCCGGTGATGGCGTTCAACAAGCCGCCGGAAGTCGATCCCGGCGGCGGCGTGTTTTCGGTGAAGACCTGCAGGTTGAGGCCGGTGAGACCGTTATAGAACAGCGTAAACAGGATCAGCGCGAGCCAGGTGACGCCGAACAGAGCGGCGCCAACGCAAAGCCCGCGCACGATGATGTCGCGCCGGCGGCGGCGGGAATAGATCGGGTTGTTGGCGGCAATCATCCTACTTCCCCGCCTTCTGTTCGAGACGCATCAGCATCAGCCGCGCAGCCGCGAGAACGAAGAACGTCAGCACGAACAAGAGCAGGCCGCACAGGATCAGACCCGATTGGTGCAGCCCGTCGCTCTCGGGGAATTCGGATGCGATCGCCGCCGAGATCGTGGTGCCCGGCGCGAAGATCGAGCCGTTGATGCGGAAGGAGTTTCCGATGATGAAGGTAACGGCCATGGTTTCGCCGAGCGCGCGGCCGAGCGCCAGCATGATGCCGCCGATCACGCCGACCCTGGTATAGGGGATGACCACATTACGAACGACTTCCCAGGTGGTGCAGCCGACGCCGTAAGCGGCCTCTTTCAGCACCGGCGGCACTGTCTTGAACACGTCGACCGAGATTGCGGTGATGAAGGGCAGTACCATGATCGCGAGAATCAGCGAGGCGTTGAACAGGCTGAGATAGGACGGGGGGCCTGCGAAGATCACATTCAGCACCGGGATGTTGGCGCAGAGCGAGATCATGAAGGGCTGGAAGGTATAGGCCAGGAACGGGCCGAGCACGAAGAAGCCCCACATGCCGTAGATGATCGAGGGGATGCCGGCGAGCAATTCGATGGCGATGCCGATCGGCCGGCGCAGCCATTGCGGACACAGTTCGGTCAGGAAGATCGCCACGCCCAGGCCCACCGGTATCGCGATCAGCATCGCGATAAAGGAGGTCACCAGCGTGCCGTAGATCGGCGCAAGCGCGCCAAGCACCGGCGGATCGGCTTGCGGCGCCCAGCGCTGCGTCCACAGGAAGGAAAGGCCATATTCCCGGATGGCCGGCCAGGCGCCAATGAACAGTGCGACGATGATGCCGCCAAGGATCAGCAGCACCGAAATCGCGGCAAGCCGCGTGATCCAATAGAAGGTGACGTCACCGAACTTGAAGGCGCTGAGCGCCTTGGCGCGGTCGTAAGGTCCGGCGGCTCCGACTACATCGCTCACGTCGCTTTGAACGGCCATGTCTGCCACGCCAATCCCCTATCCTAATTAGCACGCGATCCGGGTCGCGTTCGATGGATCCGGTTGTATTCCGGTCCTCCGCGCCCTTTGCGGAGGCGCCATCACCCTCCCCCACGGGGAAGGGTGAAACGCGCGTGACGTTCGAGCCTCAGCTCTTGATGTCGGCCGACCAGGTCTTCTCGATCAGCTTGACCACATTGTCCGGCATCGGAATGTAGTCGAGCTCTTCGGCCATCTTGCCGCCATTGGCAAAGGCCCATTTGAAGAACTTGATGGCTTCCGCAGAAGCCGCCTTATCGGCCGGCTCCCTGTGCATCAGGATGAAGGTCGAGGCGGTGATCGGCCAGGACTTCTCGCCGGGCTGATCGGTCAGGATGACATAATAGCCGGGCGCCTTGGTCCAGTCGGCATTGGAGGCCGCGGCCTGGAAGGCGTCGACGGTCGGCTGCACGGTCTTGCCGGCCTTGTTGACCAATCCGGTATAGGTCAGCTTGTTCTGCTTGGCATAGGCGTACTCGACATAGCCGATCGAGTTCTTGGTCTGGCTGATATTGCCCGACACGCCCTCATTGCCCTTGGCGCCCACGCCGGTCGGCCATTCAACCGCCGTGCCGGAACCGACCTTGCTCTTCCAGTCGGCGCTCACCTTCGACAGATAGTCGGTGAAGTTGAAGGTGGTACCCGAGCCGTCGGAGCGGCGCACCACGGTGATGGCTTCGGACGGAAGCTTGGCGTTCGGATTGAGCTTCTTGATCGCCGGATCATCCCACTTGGTGATCTTGCCGAGATAGATGTTGGCAAGCGTCTCGCCGTCAAACACGAGGTCGCCGGCCTTGATGCCGTCGATATTGACCACCGGGACGATCGCGCCCATCACCATCGGCCACTGCACGAGGCCATCCTTGTCGAGCTGCTCGACCTTGAGCGGCATGTCGGAGGCGCCGAAGGTGACCGTCTTGGCTTCGATCTGCTTGATGCCGCCGCCGGAACCGATCGACTGATAGTTGAGACCGTTGCCCGTCTCCTTCTTGTAGGCGTCGGCCCATTTCGAATAGATCGGGAACGGGAACGTCGCACCCGCTCCGGTGATGTCGGCAGCAAAGGCCGACGTCGAAGCAGCCACAAGGCCTGCCGCGACGATTGCTTTGACGAAATTCATTGCTGATCTCTCCCTCTGGGAGCGAAGCGCTATTGCGCCCGATCGCGCTCCCGACGAACCCCCTTTAGGAGCGGTCGTTGCCGGTTTTATAAAGGTTTCATGACAGCCGGATGACAGTCTAAATAATTGAAATATCTCAGCTTTGAACCAAAACGAAAGTCTTAGGCTGGGGGAAACAGGCCGTGAAGGTTGCCCCATATCTGGGCACACTTTCGATCAAAAGCCGGCCGCGATGACGGTTAAGAATATGTTTCACCAGCGATAAACCGAGCCCGGTTCCACCCTGGGACCGGCTATCGCCGACGTCGACCCGGTAGAAGCGCTCGGTGAGCCGCGGCAGGTGCTCGGGCGCGATCCCGGGTCCGAAATCGCGCACCATGACACGCACCTCCGGCGTGCCTTCGGCCGATGCGGCCGTGGTCAGGGAGACGATCACCCTGCCGCCCGAGGCGCCATATTTGAGTGCGTTCTCGATCAGGTTCTCGAACAGGCGCAGCAGCTCCTCGCGGTCGCCCGCAATCAGGACGGGCGCATCCGGCAGCGCGATTTCGACATCGACCTGGCGCTCGCGCGCCAGAGGTTCCAGCCCGTCGGCGACCTGGCGGATGATCGGGACAATATCGACAGTGGTGTCGGGGCGGACATGGGCGGACAGCTCGACCCGCGACAGCGACAGGAGGTCGTCGATCAGCCGCGCCATGCGCGTCGCCTGCGCATGCATGATGGAGAGGAAACGCTCGCGCGCCTTGGCGTCGTCCTTGGCCGGCCCTTGCAGCGTGTCGATGAAACCGGACAGCGCGGCGAGCGGCGTGCGCAATTCGTGGCTGGCATTGGCCACGAAGTCGGCCCGCATTTCCTCGACCCGGCGCAATGGAGTCTCATCGTGGAAGGTCATCAGCATGCATTTGTCGACGCCGCCAAATGCGGTCGGCACCGGCACAGGCGTGATGATCAGCTCCATCCAGCGCTCGACCGGCGCGTGATCGAGATAGGTGGCGCGACGGGGCTCGGTGGTGGCGATCGCCTCGCGCAGCGCCATGATGATCTCGGGCGAGCGCAGCGCAAACTGCGCCAGTTCGTTCTTGCGCAGGGCGGGCGCGAGCTGGGCTGCGGCGGCATTGAGATGGATGACACGCCCGGCGCGATCGAGCAGCACGGCAGGATCGGGCATGCCGGCGACCACGGCGCTGACAGCTGCCGTTTCGATCGGGTTAACGCCGCGGACGTCCTCGCGCGAGGTCACCGCCGGATGCAGTCGCCAGGGGATGAGTGCTGCGGCCGCAATACAGGCGAACACGGCCGCGGCGCGCAGCGGCGACAATTCGTCGAACATCACCAGGACCGAAAGCGCGAGCGCGGCAACCAAGAGCACGATCGCCGAATGCCGCAGCCGATCCGGCCACGGCGCAAACAGCGAGGAAGACGATGAAGGGGCTTCCAGTGCCATCAGGCCGGCTTCTCCAGGTTTCCTCTCGTCAGACGTGCTTGTCCCCACGCTCTCTCACATAGGCAGCCTCGCGGGCGGGACCAGCCTCGAGTCCCAGAGCCGCAGCCTGACGCAGGCGCTTCGAACGCGCGCCGAGGATAACCTCCCGAAACGTCAGCAAGATTACAGATATGACAAAGGGGGCGATATAATAGAGCAGGCGGAACAGAAGCATGCCGGCGAGCAGGTCCTCCCGGTCCATCTGCCAGAGGCCGACCAGCATGGCGGCGTCGAACACCCCAAGGCCACCCGGTGAATGGCTGGCAAAGCCGAGCAAGGTCGCGGACACGAAGATGACGGCGACCACCACGAAGCCGAGATTCGGCTCGTCCGGCACCAGCACATACATCGCCAGCGCGCAGAAACCGAGGTCGACAATCCCGATTGCGATCTGCAACAGGGTCAGGGGTCCGCCCGGCAAGACCACGCTCCAGGGGCCCCGGCCGACAACCCGCGGCTTGGTCCAGACCCAGACGACGTAGGCAACCAGCGCAACGATGATCAACACCGCTACAGTGCGGTTGAGCCAGACCGGCAACTGATCGATCGAAGCCGCCGCCTCCGGGTGATAGGTGATGCCGAGACCCAGGACTGCGGCATTGCCGAGCCAGAATGTGAGCCCGGCCAGAAAGCAGATTTTTGCGACGTCGATCGCGTTGAGCCCGTGGGCGGAATAGATGCGGTAGCGCACAGCGCCGCCGGTGAAGACGCTGGCGCCGACATTGTGGCCGATCGAATAGCTGGTGAAGGCGGCAAGCGCGGTGACGCGGTAGGGAACGTTTGCGTGGCCGATCGCGCGGACGGCGAACAAATCATAGAAAGTCAGTGTGAAATAGCCGGCGCTGACGAACAAAGCGGCAAGCGCGATCTGGCGCGGCTCGGTGGCCTTGATTGCGTCGAACACCTCGTCGACGCTGATGCCGCGCAGCATATGGTACAGCACATAGCAGGCGATCCCGATGACGGTAACGCTGATCAGAACTCCGAGCTTATGCAGGACTTGCTTCTGGCGCAGAAACGAGATCGCTCTGCGTATGGCTTCCAGCATCTAGACCTCAATCACCAACCGTACCGCCGCCGGCTTGTTCCTGCGAACTTAGCGTTCGGGACACCAGTGGTCCGATTCTAGCATTCGCATCCCTTCTCGCCTCGCCAAATCGATGCGAATGGGCAGCGAAGATTAAATCCGCTCCACCGGCTCTGCGATGTGGTAGCGCGTTTCAGCGCAAAGTGGAATTCGCCAAATGTGAACAAAAACGTACCGCTTCAACATATTAGGTTGATGCTCCGACAGTCCCCGTGCATCGTCTCGCCCTCATTTCATTGGCGCCTTTCCCGGGATTCCTGCCGCCATCCCCCCGCACGACCGGGGTTTTTCCGCGAGCAGGCGTCCAGGTTCGGAAAAAACGTCTCGAGAAATCCGTCTTGAGAGCCGGTCGACGCGGCTCAGCCTGCCGGGCGGCTCCGCGACAGCACCCAGTCGCGCAGC
>Ga0335077_10004890_pt1 | contig 16371 bp, 12 predicted proteins | sample Lox_Sample_31_FD_207151 | JGI IMG/M metagenome (GOLD analysis project Ga0335077, IMG submission 207151) | Soil microbial communities from Loxahatchee National Wildlife Refuge, Florida, United States - Lox_Sample_3.1 | ecosystem: Environmental > Terrestrial > Soil > Wetlands | place: USA...
CTCCTCAATAATGCTGAAGTGCGCCCCGGCATCGGCGGTCCTCGTGGCCAGATCGGGCTCGCCGCTGTAGCGATGCGAGATGGGTCCCTCGGCCGCCATTCGCATACAGTGCTTCATGGCCGCATCGGCCAGAGCCTGGTCCCATATCAGCCGGCCCCGCCCCTCCTGCGCCCGGGTCGAATTCGCCAGGGCGAACAACTGCTCCGCCTTCGCCGGCTGCGGACCTGTTCCCTGCTGCGCCGCCACGCTCAAGCCCAGCAGTCCCACTAAGAGAGACGAAGATACCCAAGCCCGAATGGAATTCATTCTCCCACTAACCCAGTTCCAGCGCATATGTCGCCCACGCCACCCCGAAGGAATGTTTCTCCAGCCCGACGCCCTATTCTTCTTCAAGTTAATCGCATTTCACATCGTTGTGGGATATTTCACCATGCCGTAGCTCAGAGCTTCTTGGCCGCTATCTGGTCTTCTGAGATGTCCTCCGCGACGTTGAGGGTGGGCCTGAGTTTCCCGTTTCTGAAATCGTCGCGCGGTCCGATCCAGATGAACAGAAGGATGGACGGCAAGGCGACGACGCTGGTAACCAGGAAGAACCGCACCCAGCCGATCTTCTCTGACAATGCTCCCCCTGAGGACGCCACCACGGTGCGGCCAAGCAAAGCAAGCGAGGAAAGCAGCGCGAACTGCGTCGCCGTAAAAGCAGGCGAGCATAGGCTGGAAAGATACGTTATTAGCGCGGTCCCGGCCATGGCGCCCGTGATGTTCTCGGCGGTCACGCATAAAGCGAGGTAGCCGATCCGATGCCCGCCAACAGCCTGCAGTACAAAAAACAAGTTCCCGAGTGACTGCAAAATGCCGCAAAGAATCAGCGAGCGGCGGATGCCGAACCTGGTCGTCACTACACCGCCAATGAGAGCCCCCGCGATGATCGAGAAAAATCCGAACACTTTCGAAGCGGCGGCGATCTCAGGAAGCGAAAATCCCAGCGATATATAGAGCGGCGTTGACATCACTCCCGCCATTGCCTCGCCCAGCTTGTACCCGAAAATAGCGATCAGGATGACGGGCCAAAGCGGTCGATGCATGAAATCGCGAAAAGGCCCGATTACGGCGGTGGCAAACGCGTGGCGAATCGGTTGCCATCCCGGTCCCACAGCAGATGAAGTTTCCACAGGCACCTTCGGCTCGGGACTCAGCAAAAACACCAGCAATCCAACACTCAACAGCCCAGCCATGGTGGCATAGGTTGCGAACCACCCCGCGTATGCTGCGATGAACAGGCCGCCTGCCCCGGCCACCAGCATGCCGATCCGGTAGCCGGACTGAATCATCGCTGCGCCGGGAGCCTGTTGCTCCCCGGTCAGGCTCTCCACCCGCCATGCATCGATCACAATATCCTGGCTCGCCGATAGAAATGCGACAAGTACCGACAAGGCGGCCATCAAAGGCAAGTTGTGCTTTGGATTGCACAATCCCAGTCCGAGAATTGCGCCGATCAGAAGGACCTGGATCGTGATTCCCCAACCGCGCCGTCGTCCCAAAGGCAGTGGTGGAGGTACGCGATCGATGAGCGGCGACCACAAAAACTTGAATGCGTACGGTGTGCCAACCAGGGCGAACGTACCGATCGCGGCTCGCCGCACGCCGGCTGTCGCAAGCCATGCTGAAAGAGTTGAGTACGTCAGCAGGAGCGGCAAGCCGCTGGCGAATCCGAGCGCCAGCACCTGCAGCACACGCGGTTCAATATAGGCTGCAACCGCGTGGCGCCAGTTTGTTCGAGCGTGTCCTTCGCTGATTCGGGATAATTCCTTCATCTCAATATTCGGGCACCTTATCTGAGCCTCTTGCCCTATTCAGCTTCTTGAATGAAGGATCGTTGGAAGCAATTCTTGAGAAGTGCCCGGCAGGTACAGGTGAACGTATTGACAGAGTTAACATATCACGAATGGTCTCATTGACTGTTGCGGTCTGAAGCCGCCCCGAGATTTGAGGGAATGGCATGCACCATTGCCCTGGGGAGAACCGGAATTGAAGATCGGCGTCGTCAGCGACACGCACGGCCTGCTTCGCCCGGAGGTTCCGCCGCTCCTGGCCGGCGTGGAGAGCATTCTTCACCTCGGCGATGTGGGCGACGCCAAAATCCTCAAGGCCCTGCGCCGGATCGCGCCCGTCACCGCGGTGCGCGGCAATATCGACCGGGAAGGCCCGTGCGCCCGCCTGCCCGAAACGGAAGTCCTGCTCATCGAGGGCGGATACCTCTACCTGCTGCACGACATCGGCACGCTGCACCTGGACCCGGCGGCTGCGAAGTTTGCCGCGGTCCTCTACGGGCACTCGCACATAGCCAGCATCAGCCGCCACAGGGGAGTGCTCTATTTCAATCCCGGTTCCTGCGGTCCGCGGCGCTTCAACCTCAATGTGACGATGGGCTACCTGCACATAGACCCGAACGGCAAAATCGAGCCGGAAATCGTCCAGATCGACTGCCATTGATATCCGTTACCCAAAGAACTCCGGCGATCCGGCCTCAATCTCCGAGAGAAATCGCGTGCAGTGCCGACTTGAATGCCCGCACATCCGCTTCCCGGACCAGAAAGCGCGTGAAGCCGCCGTGCAGAGCATTGACCTCGGCCCCGCCGTCGTAAGCCGTGCTGCGCACCTGCGTGCTCAGCGACGTATGCACCTCGCGGATCCCGGTGCAAAGAGCAATGGTACGCACGTTGGAGATGCGGATGCCGCCGCCGGCCATGATGCGAATGCGATTTCCCGCCTTCCGCTGCAGGACCGCGATGTTGTTCATCCCCTTCACCGCGTCGGCTTTGCCGCCGGAGGTAAGCAGGCGGTCGGCCCCACAGTCGATCACGTCTTCGAGCGCGCGATCCATGTCCTCGCAGACATCGAACGCGCGATGAAAGGTCACCGGCAGGGGACGGGACAATGCAATCAGTTCCCTGGTGCGGACCGTATCGACGGTGTCCTCGCTCGTTAGCACGCCGAGCACGACGCCATTCACGCCCCGCGCTTTCGCTTCGACGATGTCCTGCCGCATCACGTCCAGTTCATGGTCGGAATAAACAAAGTTACCGCCCCTGGGACGGACGATCACGAACAGCTGAATGTCTACCGCCGCCCGGACGGCGCTGATCAGGCCGGCGCTTGGCGTAATGCCGCCTTCGCTGAGCGCACTGCATAGCTCGATGCGCTCCGCTCCGCCGTTGGCGGCGGCGACGGCCGACTCCACTGAATCCACACAGACTTCAAGCTCCATGCGACTGCATCCCATCATCGCGAAAAAGACCGCACCCTCCATTGGAATAGATACCAATTGAGGAGTGCGGGGACCAAAAGCGTCAACAAAAACCGCCGCCGCGGACGCAGGCACGACAGCCGGCGGCGGCGTTCGGCTGAGAACTGCACTCAGGGGGTAAAGTCGAAAACTTCCCTACGCGGTGGTTTCAGGGCGAGCCAAGACTGGCCAGGTGAACCGCGGGTTGAGCGGAATCATAGAGGAGAGGCTGCAACTTCGGGGCAAGATCTTTCAATACCTGTACCGCCAGGGCGCTGGTGAATTTGTATGAGGAAGCGTTCTCACCAGGCACGAATGCCATCACGGTTCCGTACAGGCGATCGCCGATAATGAAGACGAATGCCGCGGTACGATTCACCGGGCGTTCCTCGATCAACGCGTTTCCCCTGGCAAATACCTTAAATCGGTTGTCGCCCGTTCCCGTTTTCCCGGCCACCGGGAGGATGCGGCCGCCGGGCAGGACGAACGCCCTGAATGCGCGCCTTCCGGTCCCATTCCTGACGACCCCGAGCATCTCGTCGTGAATCAATCGCGCGATCGCCGTAGAAAGCACCCGTTCCCCCGCCGGCGGATGGAACGTAAAACACGTCTCCATGGGAGTACTGCGAGCGAATCTCAGTTCGCGGATCGTCTCGATGGGACTGCGAACCCCGTCATTGGCAATGATCCCCGCCAGTTCTGCGAGGGCTGCCGGAGTATCACCTGACACTCCGATTGCGGTTGCGTACGACGGTGTGAGCGAATCAAACGGATAGCCGAGCCGCCTCCAGGCCTTCCAGATTTCGTGGAACGCATCCTGTTCAAGCAGGATGCCGATGCGCATATCCTGTCCATGGCGCCGGCTTGGACGAAACAGCCATCGGTACGCTTCCTGCCTTTCCGGCCCGCTCTCGGCGACGACCTGCGACAGGCTGGCTTGAGGGTGCTGTTGAAGGTAGCTGATCAGCCACAGTTCGAGTGGATGGATTCTCGCCAGGTACCCGCGATCAGAAAGGCTGAAGCTGCCAGAGGCGAATTCGGCGTACAACTTTTCCAGTTTGCGGTCTTCCAACAGTGGTTTCGGCAGATGCTGCCTCATGAACTCAGAGAACGTTTCGAAGCCTGCTGACGGACGGGCAGACCGGAAGATCACCGCGACGCGCGTTGGGGTTGGATGGATGCCTTGAATCAGCCTGTCCAACGCGCGATCCGCGGAAAGTCCGTGATACTTTTCGTAGAACCGGCCCAGAAACAAGGAGCCTTCTTCGTCAGCGAAGCGCCCGAGATAACGCTCGCGCGCCGGATCCTTCGGGTCAGCGAGGATCTCTGGCGCCGCGCCCGGGACCCGCCACTTGTAATAGTTCTCGATATCGCGCATCAGTCGGATGAAGGCCAGATTTACGGATTGCTCGAATGCTTCGCGAACGGTGAAGATGCGAAAGTTCTCGCTGCGCTCGAAATTGGCAAAGACCTGAAGGCCCCCGGCTGTAAAGAAAGCCTCCCCGGGGCTTCCCGAATACGTGCGGTCCAACGCCGCGTTGAGCATGGCCCCCAGGCTGCGATCGTTCTCGCCTGAAAGGTATTCGATCGCCCACGCCGTCAGCCGATCGCCTGGCGCGATCTCCCGTTCATGCAACTCCAACGGGGTCAAGCCGCTGAGCTCGCGGTGAAGTTCCTCGATGATCTGGAGATAGTTGATCAGGGTCCGCAGCTTTGCCGTGGACCCCAGTTGAAGCCGGGTCCCATCGATGATACTGAGGGGCTGATTGAACGTATCAGTCTGCGCACGCAGCAGGTTGACCCCGTCTCCGCGCTCATAGAGCGCAAAGCTGTAGATCAGCTGCCTGGAGTCGCCGGCGGCAAGCAGCCGCTCTTCATCGAGTCCCGCCATTCGCGCGTATTTCGGATCTGCAATCTGCTGGAGAAACTCTGTAACGGATTTCTGAACCCTCTGATCAATTGTGGTCTCGACCTTGAGATCGAGGCGATCCAGCGCGTATGTATTGTCGAGTCCAAGCAGCGACATCAGCTCAACGCGAACCGCATTGGCCGCCTTGCCTTCCACGAATCCTCCGGTCGGCGGACGAGTGGCGCCCGGTCTGAAATCGGAACGGTTCCGCAGGGCTGCATCACGAAGTCCGGTGGAGATGACGCCTGCGTTGCTCAGCGCGTTCAGGTATCGGTCGGTTTCCGAAGCAAGCGCGTCCGCCGAACGTGCCAGGTACATCGAGGGCCGCCGCAGCGCGATAAGAAGGGAGAGAACATGGCGATACGCGCGCCCCCTTTTGTTCACCTGTTCCGGGGTCAACGCATTTTCATTCGAGGTGAGGAGCCGGTTCACCTTCTCAAAATCGGCGCCATACCAGGCTGTGAGTCCATCTCCCAGGCCAGACACCTCGCCATTCCCGGGAGTGGCCGCCAGCGGCATCGAATTGATGTAATCGCAGATCACTTCACGCTGTGTGTTCAGCGTTCGCGGCCCGTCCTGGTAGCTGCGGAGCGTGGCCGAAGCAACCTGGCGGAACTTCTCAGCCGGGGAGTGTGTTCTTCCCTCCGGAGAATGACGGAACTTTTCGAGTTGCGTCGCAAGAGTGCTCCCGCCGCTCGGCGCATGATGGCGATCCAGTTTGTGCAGGCTGTAATCGAATGCGGCACGGCCCAGGCGTTCCCACTCGATTGCCGGATTCTCGTTCGGTTCACTCTCGTTCAGTAAATGACGGTTCTCTATGAACAGAAGCGTCCGTACCACGAGCGGCGGGATGGAAGCGAAGTTCGGATAGATATAGTGGGGATCACGAAAGGAATACAACCTGTCACCCTGGCGGTCGAGTATATCGATCCCCGCTTCGCTCTTCTCGTGGTAGATGGGATAAACACCGAGGCGGCTTAAGAGCAGCGACGAGTCTGAGTCGCGCGCCTGCTCCTCAATTCTGAAACCGTGATTCTCAAGGTGTTCCGAGAACTCCGGCAGCGTGGAGTAGCCGCGTCGCAGATCGTAGGGGCCAGCATCCGGATATCGGATACTCCCGCTCGCCCCGGACGCCAGCGTGTAATGACATTTGGAAGCCAGCGCGGAAAACACTCGTGACTCGATCCAGGAGTATCTCAACTCCGCCGCGGCGCTTAGTCCTATACCGAAAAGGACAATCAACTTGCCCTGCTTGGCCAGCCAGCCGCCTAATCTCAGGGCCAACAGAGCTATCCTGTGCCCCGGAATTGCGAATAGCCTCGCGGAATCATCTGGTGCAGGAAGCAGTCTCATGCCGGCCTCCCGCCATTGCTTTCGATTTTTAGACGCGCGAGAAGATTTTCAGTTATGCCGGCCAGTGGGAGCAGCGGGAGACTGGTGAGAACGTCTTCGATGGTGTTTCCCGGCGCCGGATTCCTGCCTGGAACTGAAATCCCCACCTGACACGAACGCCTCGCCGCAGGTTCGCGGCGAGGCGTACCACCTGGCCCGGTTCAATCGTTGATTCCGCCGGACTCAGCGCTTCACGATCTGCTGCAATCGCGGGTCATCCCAAAGAGCGGCAAATGTCTGGTCTGAATACACCTTCTTCAAATCAGGGAAGTTCCCCTCCTTGGCGCGCCGCAGGTATTCGAGCGCACCATCAAGGTTGCCCCGCTTTGCATACGCCTTGGCGATGGTGAAAGCCACCCGGGCGCGCTGTTCGGGGGTGCTCACGTGCGCCACCACTGCACCCGGATTGCTGGACAGGATGTCGGCATCCAGTTCCAGGGCCCGCGTGTATTCGGTCATGGCGCGGTCCACTTCACCCAGTCCGAACCATGCTTCCGCCATGTTCAGGTGAGCGGAGGCATTTGTTTCTTGCAGGGCCAGTGCGTTCTTCAGGTATCGCACGGCCGCGCTGTACTTCCGGTCCAGGCACGCCAGCACTCCCAGATTGTTCCATGCGGGCACGTTGTGCGGATCCACCTTCACCGCCTGGTTGAGGTGCTTGCGTGCCGCACCGCGGTCGCCTGTCTGCAGTTCGGCCACTCCGAGTTTGTTCAGCAGCACCGAGTTCTGGCTGTTGATGTGCACGGCGCTGCGATAGTAGTAAACCGCCTCTGTGTTGTTGTTGTGCACCCGGGCCGAGTCGCCCTTCAACTCCTCGGTCCTGGCGAGTTGGACTTTGTCGGCCGACGGAACGTCGGCCCCCCACGAGGCCGCCCCCGCGAAGACTCCGAATAGCACGGCGGCAAACAGGATCAGCGTTCTCTCCATTCCTCACCTCCGCGATCGGGCATCTCGTCGAAGGTTGTTCCACCTAGCCCCGGCGAACTGCCCTTTCGAATCGACTCCAGTAGACCCCCGAACGCATCCGGCGACAACGCTATACCCGCTAAGCTCGAAACCGGCGGGGGCTACAGAACGGGTTCATGGAGAGAAATTGCATGTAATGACAGATTTGCACTTGGGACGGTCTAACCGATACGGGCAGTTGCGCGCAGAGACGGTGGGGTTAAGCGCCGTTACATCGGCTTCGGCGCCCGCTCCCTACACCGTTAAATCCGGTCTGCAACTCCCGGATAGCGGTACCATGAGATTGACTTCAAACTATTCCTATGGCTGCGGCAAGTTCACAGTCGGTCGATCTTGACGAGCAACGCGGAGAGCTCAAGTCGGTGCTCGAGTCATCCCAATTTGTCCGCGCGCCCAAGCTGGCGCAGTTGCTTTCGTACCTGTGCGAAAAGCTCTTCTCCGGCCAGACCCGGCAGATCAAGGAATACTCCATCGGAGTGGAGGTGTTCGGCCGGGGAGATGCCTTCGACCAGAACACGGATTCGATCGTCCGCGTCGAGGCGAACCGGCTGCGCAAGCGCCTCGCCGAGTACTACGCCACGGACGGTGCATCGCACCGCCTGAGAATCACGATCCCGGTGGGGCAATACGTTCCCGAGTTCGAGCCGGTGCTCGCATCCGAGCCACAGCTCGCTTCCCAGTCCGGGCTCGCTCTTGAGCCTGGACCCTCAGCCCGCGGGGGAACGGAGTTGCCGGCGGCCCCCACGCCGGTCCTAAGCCAGCCTGAGGCCCCGGCCCACGCGCCAATTCGTTCTCACGGCCGGCTCCGCGTGGCGATTCTTTCAGCTTTGATTCTGCTTACGGCGCTGGCGCTGGTTCTGTATTACGTGCGCACCACCCGGCACCAGGCCCAGAAGCCAACCACGGCAACGATTGCAAGTCCTTCCTCCCCTTCCATTTCGGACTCGCCGTTTGGACCTCCTCCCGGCGACGAGGTGCGGATTCTCGCCGGCGCAAACCGCAGCTTTGTCGATCATGCGGGAAAGCTATGGAGTTCCGACACCTGGGTCACCGGCGGCACCGCGGTGAAAGGTCCGGCCCAGCACATCTGGCGCACGCTCGACCCCGACTTTTATCGCAACTCGCGCCTGGGCGAATTCCGCTACGACATTCCCCTGAAGAAGGGCCTCTACGAGTTGCGGCTCCACTTTGCGGAAACCACCTTTGGGCCGGAGTCAACCGGCACTGGCGGCGAAGGCAGCCGCATCATGAACGTGCGCGCCAACGGGGCCACCCTGCTGAGCGGCTTCGACATCGCGGCCGATGCGGGCGCCAGCCGCACCGCGGACGTGAAGGTCTTTCACGACATTGAGCCTGCCGCCGACGGCAAGCTCCATCTCGAGTTCGGCGGCGAAGACGGCAGGCAGGCGGAGCTTTCGGCGATCGAGATCACGCCCGGCATCCACGGGCAATTGAAGCCCGTGCGCATCCTTGCCCGGCAGAGCCCCTATTACTCCAATGACAGCCAGTGGTGGAGTCCCGACGACTATTTTGACGGCGGCCAGATCGCGGCCTATCCCGCCCCGGTCACCGGAACCGACGACCCCGAGTTGTATCAGACCGAGCGCTGGGGCAACTTCTCCTATGCAATCCCGGTGGCTCCGGGCAGATACTCCGTATGGCTCCATTTCGCAGCGCGCCGCTCCGAATCCGCGGAAGGCGGCCACGCCGTTCACGTGTTCAACGTGTTCTGCAACGGCAAGGCTCTCCTCGAGAACTTCGACCTGCCCGACCAGGCAAAGCAATCGGATATCGTCATTCGCAGGTTCTCCGGCCTGGAGCCGAATGCCCAGGGCAAGCTGATGTTGAGTTTCGTCCCGGTGGAAGGCTATGCCTCGGTCGCCGGGATCGAAGTGCTGCCGCAATAGGCATGGACGGAGGGACGCCATCCTTACCGTTCTTCACCGCCTTGGAGCCGCCCTGCTCCTCATTGGCATACTCGGCTCCGCTTACGCCTTTCTGATTCGCCCCGCGCAACTCCATTGGGGTGCGACTCCGGCGAAAATCGCGCGCCCCATGCCGAAGGACGGAATCGTGGCCCATCCGGCTTTCGAGCCGCTTGCGCTCGAGGCCGTCGAGATCGCCTCATGGCTGCTTGCATTTATCGAGCTTTGCGCCGCGGCAGCGGCCGTCGCATTTGGCCGCCGCTGGAAGGCCGCATGGCTGCTCGCGCTGGGCGCAGGAGGAATCCTCCAGTTCGTTCTCTACAGCAACGCCCCGGCGTGGATGATCCTATTCTGGCGCAACAGGCGAGCCAGGTCAGTTATCTCACCCGCCCTCAATCGTTCGCAGGAACCCGTGTGAAATTCCCCGCGTTGCGGCGTGCCCTTCTTCTTGCAGGTTTTTGCAGAGAATTACGGGCCGCCGGAGCACAATGAATTCAGAGTGATTGGGCTCTCGGTTTGCAAGGGTACGACCTTAGAGGCTGGCGAAGAACTCGCTCGGAAATGAGTTTCGTGTCAGGGCACAACTTCAGTCGTGCCGCAAAATGACGCAAAACCAATGAGGACTTTAGTGTCTGCGTGAGAACCCGATTTTCGGGCTGACTTGCTGACCTGCTACGCCGCCGGCGCTGACTTGCTGTTTTTTTAGAAAGCGCTCTTTTTTTGACGCCTCCCCGCGTGCAATGACTGTCTGGTTGAGCGTCCCAAAAGTCACAAATTCATTTTTCGACTGTGCGGCTGTGTATGGCCACTGAAGCAATGGTCATGACGGCACTTAAGTCCAATCAGCCCTTGCGAAACTGCACCATGAGAGGCGCAGAATGCGCGTGATTCAACTCACAATTGCGCGCTGCGAGTAATCCAGTTCACACCATCCGGAATGCCGTCATTTGACGGCGTGTACGCGAAGCACCACTCGCCGGTACGATGTCAATCGCGGTGACCCATCATCGCTCACCTCGAGAATGATGTGCGCCACGCCCTCGCCGCGGCACGGAATCATGCCCGGGATCCACACGGCCCGGCAGGGCGAATGCACCGCCACCTTCGCCTGCAGCTGATCCTCGCCGGAGATTGTGACGTCGGCCCCGTGCGTGCCGTTAAGTCCGGCCTCACCGTAGACCCACCACTTGTAATGGAGCGTCTGCCCATCCGGATCGGAACTGCCCGCAGCGTCGAGCGTGATCGTCTGGCCCGTGTCTGCCTCCATTTCGATCGGATCGGTGCCGGGCTTGCCGTTCACCACGAGCAGAGGACTGTGGTTCGCATGCGCAAAATCCTTCGCCGTCCAGTCCATCCGGGCGGCGAAATCGTTCTGGTAGGCCTCGCGCCAGCGCCAGATGCTTGCCTGGTCCGACACGTGCTCCTTGCCATCGACGCCGCGCACTGTGTCCTGCGATGTCGCGCGCATGAACTCGTCGCCGCCCTGGGTCCAGATGGCGTGCGGCTCGCCGCGCGGCTGCCGATAGACGTACCGGCCTCCCCATCCGCCCCAGTCGGGCCGGCGATACCCGTTCAGCCCGTTGTCGATCAGGCCGAGGAAAGAGGGAGTGTCCCCCTCCATGATGAACACAAAACGCGGGTACATCTTACCCAGCGGTCCCTTGGCGCGGATATTGGTTTCGAGCCATTCATTGGTCACAAAGCTCGTGTCCGCGCCCTCGCAGTTGCGGTAGTAAAGATCGCCGCTGATGCCGGTCCATGTCGCGTAGTAGTACTCCTCGCCGTTCTGCGGGCTGGGCATAACGATATAAAACAGCGAAGGAAACTCGCGCCGGATCCATGGGCCGGCATCATCCTGGTCGGAGATGGACGAAACGCGCAAGCGGGCAATGAGTTTCTCCATCTCCTCGGGCTTGTGCGAGGCGCGCAAATCCATCAGTGCCTGCGCCAGTGTGTTCGTTCCGCCCCACACGCAGATCCAGAGCGGCCGCGGGTCCTCGCGTTCGATGGCTTGCGCCAGGGCCCGCGAGCCGGGCGAAGATTTTCCCTCCCCCACCGCGGCAATGCCGTACGCGGGCTGCCCCGGGAAGACGCGCGCATCCAGATCCTCGGCCGCGGGCCAGCCCTTCGCATGCAACAAAAGGTTAGGCCGCACCTGTCCGTAGGCCTTGATGAGAGCGTGCATCGTTTCCGGATGTGTCGCCGCCTTTTGCCATGTCGATGTCGAAGCGATCATCGCTTCGAGGTCGAGTTCATTCGAGTAGAGCAGCAGGCGCACGAACGACATCTGGTCGTCGGGCTCGTTGCCGATGTCGCTGAGGATGGCCACGCGGGGATGGCCCGAGAAGGTGTCCACCGGCTGCGGCGGCGGGGGTGGCGCGGGCTCCGCAACAGTTATCCCCGCCGCCGCAAAGATTGCTACACAACACCAAGGAAGGAAGGCTTGCCTGCTTCGCATGATTGCCCTTTCAAGCGCCCGCCGAGGCCTTTTTCAGGCCTCATTCGCCACACAGGACGCTCGATTTGCAATGATAGCCGGTCATTCAGCGGAGGCTCCCACTGGCCGCAACTCATCCGGTACGCCGATCCAGCGCCGAAGCGATCGCATCGGGCGGCAGAATCGGAAAAGGCTCAGCGGGCCGGGGTGGCGACACCTTCCGTTCGCCGGTGATTCGCGCCAGTACGGCCTCCAGAAGCGGCGTAACGCGCGTAAGCTGGCGGGCGCGGATGATCATGTCCCAAAGCGGCTCGAACTTCTTCCATCCGGCCGCGTAGAAAAAGTGCTTCGCCTGGTGCTTGAGCGTGCCGTGATGCAGGGAGGCATGCGCAATCGAGCCCCAGCGATAAAACTCGCGATAGGCCCAGTCGTAGCCCTCTTTCAAAGTCTCAGGCTTCAGTTTTGCCGGGCGGTACACCACGTGCCGCGTGTCATAGAGGGTCCAATCGTGGGTGACGATCCTGCCTTCGCTTATCATCCGCGCATGCAGGCGGGTGCCCGGATAAGGCGTTTGAATATGAAAAGTCGCGGTGGTGATGCCGTGATCGATGGCCCAGTCGACGGTACGACGGAATACATCATCATCGTCATCATCCATGCCGAAAACGAAACTGCCGTTGATCATGATCCCCAGCGAGTGCAGGCGTTCGGCCACCCCCGCATAATCACGGCCCAGATTTTGCCGCTTGTTGCTTCGCTTCAGATTCTCGGGCGCGAGCGTCTCGAAACCAACGAAAATGCTGCGCAGGCCCGCCTCGGCGGCGCGCTCGATCAGGTCCCCCCGTAGGATGGAGTCCACGGTCGCCGCGCCCTGGAACACGCGCCCCATCCCGCGCATGCCTGCAAACAGGGTCTCGGCAAAGCGCCGGTCCCCGAGGAGGTGATCGTCGAGGAAGTAGAGGTGCCGGCCCGGCAGACGGTCGATCTCCGCAAGAGCATCGTCGACACGCTGCGTGTAAAAACCGCGCCCGCCCTGGAAGAAGGCGTCCTTATAGCAGAAGTCGCAATGCTGCGGACAGCCGCGCGTGACCACAATCGAGTTCGGAACCAGGTAAAGTGCGCGGCGAATCAGGTCGCGGCGAATGGGTGGAACGCGTTCCAAAGTGCGGCCCATGGTGGACTCGTATACCCGCCGGGGCGCGCCCGCGCGGAGATCCGCGAGAAACTGGGGAAACGTTTGCTCTCCCGGGCCGAGAAAGATTGCGTCCGCGTGCGCCGCTGCTTCCTCGGAAAGCGCTGTGACGTGAAGCCCGCCGAGGCAGACGAACGCACCGCGGCGGCGGTAGTGGTCTGCGATCCGGTAGGCGCGATACGCGTTGGTGATGTACACCTGAATGACGACGAGATCGGGGGAGTCGTCCAGAGTCAGCGGCTCGACGTGCTCGTCTACGATGACCGCGTGATCGTCCGGCGAGAGATACGCAGCAAGCGTTGCCAGGCCAAGCGGCGGGAATAGCGAGTATTTGATTGGACGCCAATAAGGATCGGTGGCCTCCGTCAGCGCGGGCAGGATGAACTTCACATTGAAAAACCGTGAGCTGTGAGCCACGGCGCTCATCGCGCACCGCCGGCAATGGAAACAACCGGCGCCGGCACGCCGCCAAATCGGCGCTCGCGATGCTGGAACTCTTCGATTGCCGCATCCAGATCCGATTCGTCGAACTCGGGCCACATGCGCTCGGTGAACAATAATTCCGCATAGGCTGACTCCCATAGCAGGAAGTCCGATAGACGCTTCTCGCCTCCCGTACGAATCAATAGATCGACGTCCCCGGCAGTCCCAGCCAGGGCGTGCATCAAATTCGACCGCATTTCATCGAAAGACAACTCTGCGCCTTGGGATGCACATCGAACCGCCTCGGTCGCGGCCCGCGCAATGGCATCGCGAGAGGAATAGTCTATGGCTACGCGCAAATGAATCCCCCGCCCTGCCGCCGTCACCCATTCCGACTTCTCGATGGCGCGCAGCACCGCCTCGGGCAAGCGGTCGCGCCGGCCGATTACCTGGAGGCGCGCTCCGCGTTGGCGCATCCGTTCGGTTTCCATCCGCAGAAATGCGCGCAACAGCCAGAAGATGCTCCGCACCTCGGCCGCAGGTCGTCGCCAGTTGTCCGATGAAAACGCATAGAGCGTCAGACAACGAACACCGATGTCGGACGCGTGTTCCACAATGCGCCGCGCAGCGCCCAGCCCCGCGCGATGACCGGCCATCCGCGGCAGCCCCTGCCGTGTGGCCCAGCGTCCGTTTCCGTCCATAATGATGGCGACGTTCAGCCCGCGTCCCGAAATACTTTGCATCGTAAAGTTCCTTCGCAGAAGTACGGCGCCTTTGCAGCGCAAAGTTAATTGTCAAAATTCAAACCTGTGATGGATTCAAACCGCGCAACAACCCGGGCACCGAGTCGTTTCCGGCCACCTTGGCGGCGTCCAGGACAACCTGCTCCAAGGTTTCGAGGTATTCGAGGTACCGCTTGCGTCCCGACGCGGTAATGCGGCAAAGGGTCTGCGGCCGATTGTGGTCGTAGCCTTTCACGATCTCCACCATGTTCTCTCTTTCGAGCACCTGCAGATGCCGGCTCAGGTTGCCGTCGGTCAGAGAGCAGAGTTGCTTGAGATCGCCGAACGTTAATCCCCGGAGATTGGTGATCAGCGACGTGAGAACACTGAGCCGCGCTCGTTCGTGAATCACGCGATCCAGTCCTTCGTAAGCAAAGCGCCCCTCGGTGCTCCGTTCTTGCGGCGTTGGAGTTTTAGGCTTCATCCTCACCTTCCCGAGAGTTGAAAAGCAGAATCGCCGCAACGAGCAGTTGGCCCGCTCCGTACGGGACTCCCATGGCCCACGGCGAAAGTGCGCGGTTGTCAGCCAGTCCGATGCACACCAGGCCCGTGAACAGGTACCAGAGGCCCGCAGAGATCATTGGGCGTGGCAAAAACCGGCAGGACGAAAACACGCCAAGGCTGAAGATGATTTGCCACAGCCCGGGGAGCATCCACAACGCGCCCGGCACGAATCGCACCAGCACAATCGTCATCAGCGTTCCGGCGCCGGCCGAGGGGAGGAATTGCTCCACCGCCATGCGAATCATCTCGTCGGCCATGCCGGAGTGGATGCGACGCGTTCGGGCGCGCATCTGGGTGGCGATCAGCGCGGCAGACACGATCGCGGTCGTAATCCAGATCGTCAGGTAGGCCGTAATCGCCTTGGAAGGGTCCGGCATCCAAACGGCCTGCGCCATCGCGGCCACGAGAGCGAATATTCCTGTCGCAGCCAATGTCGCCGGGCCGTAGCCGCGGAACTCCGTGCTGCGGGCCATCTGCCTGCGAATACTGCTGATGTCACCCAGGGCTTTATTGAGGTCGTTCATGGCCAAAATCCACTTTGCATTGCAAAGTATACCAGGACCGCGGGGTTGTCAAGGTAACCGAATGGGCCATTTGTTGGACCCATGATCCTGCGGTGTTTCGTGTTCCGCATCACTGAGCCGAAAGCCGACCGGCGATATACCGGTTTTGAAGAAAGTCTTTGGCAGGACGAAATGGACTTCGTCACCGAAGCCCGGTTCTACGAAAAACTTCCCAATCAGAAGATCCGGTGTAAATTGTGCCCGCGCGTGTGCATTGTCGGCGATGGCCAGCGCGGCGAATGCGGCGTGCGGGAGAACCGCGGCGGAGTCTTTTGCTCGCTTGTTCACTCGCGCGTGTGCGCAGCGCATGTTGATCCGGTCGAAAAGAAGCCGCTGTTTCACTACCTCCCCGGGACAACAGCCTTCTCCATCGCCACGGCCGGGTGCAACGTCAAGTGCAAGTTTTGCCAGAACTGGGACATCTCGCAGTCTCGCCCGGAGCAGATCCCGGCCGAGTACTTTCCCCCAAAGCGGGTCGTCGAGCTGGCCGGCCAGTTTCACTGCCCGACCATTGCCTACACCTACAGTGAACCCATCGTTTTCAGCGAATTCATGATGGATACGGCTGACGCGGGACACGCTGCCGGCGTCCGCAGCCTCGCGGTGTCAAACGGCTATATCCAGGACGAACCGCTGCGCGAGGCCTATGGCCGGATGGACGCGGTCAAGATCGACCTGAAGGCATTCTCTGACTCGTTCTACAACAAAATCGTCTGCGGAAAGCTGAAGCCGGTACTCGACACTATTGTGGCCCTTCGCAAGTTGGGCATATGGACCGAGATCGTGTACCTGGTGATCCCCACCCTAAACGATACCGATGACCAGTTTCGTGGTCTGGCCCAATGGGCGAGGACAAATATCGGGACGGACGTTCCCGTGCACTTCACGCAGTTCCACCCCGATTACCTCCTCAAAAACCTCCCCGTCACTCCTCTGGCGACGCTGGAGCGAGCGCGGGAAATCGCCATGGCCGAGGGTCTGAATTACGTCTA
>Ga0335077_10004892_pt1 | contig 16363 bp, 11 predicted proteins | sample Lox_Sample_31_FD_207151 | JGI IMG/M metagenome (GOLD analysis project Ga0335077, IMG submission 207151) | Soil microbial communities from Loxahatchee National Wildlife Refuge, Florida, United States - Lox_Sample_3.1 | ecosystem: Environmental > Terrestrial > Soil > Wetlands | place: USA...
CGCTCACAATAGTGGGATGCGCCAGGCCGGATTCGTCGCACACGTTCTGGATGTGATAGACGACGTCGTTGGCGTACTCCTGCAGAGTGTAATTGACGCTGGATTCAAAGTCGGTCTGCGAGCCGTCGTAGTCGATGCCCAGGCCGCCGCCGACATCCAGGTATCGCAAACCCGCACCGGCACGGGCTAATTCCGCGTACATGCGCGCCGCTTCGTTCACGGCCGCCTTGAGGTGGCGGATGTTGGTGATCTGGCTGCCCAGGTGGAAATGCAGCAAGTGCAGGCAGTCCGCCATGCCGCGCGTTTTCAGCTCTTCGAGCGCCCGCATGGCTTCACTGGTGGTGAGCCCGAACTTGGACCGGTAGCCGGCGGACGACTTCCAGCGGCCCGCGCCACGACTGGCGAGTTTCACCCGCAATCCGATGGTGGGCCGTACGCCGACACGCTCCGAGTACCTGGCGATCAAGTCGAGCTCGGTGTACTTTTCGATCACCGGAATGATGTGGCGGCCCACCTTCTGGGCCAGCATGGCCAGCTCGATGTACTCATCGTCTTTAAACCCGTTACAGATGATGGGCGTTTCGTTGGTGGCCAGCGCCATGACGGCGAGCAGCTCGGGTTTGGAGCCGACCTCGAGTCCAAAATGGTAGGGCCGGCCATATTCGAGGACTTCCTCGACTACCTGCCGCTGCTGGTTGACCTTGATGGGGTAAACACAGAAGTAACCGCCTTGATAACGGTGCTCAGTAATGGCGGTTTGAAAGGCTGAGTGAATTTCGCCCAGCCGGTGTTTGAGAATGTCGGCGAAGCGGATCAGGATGGGCAGTGAAATACCGCGCAGAACCAATGTGTCGACCAGTTCCTTGAGGTCGATGGAACGCGCGGGATCTTTTTCCGGGTGGACGCGAACGTGGCCGTTGGCGTCGATGGAGAAATAGCCCTTGCCCCAGCTCGCAACGTCGTACAGGTCGCTGGCGTCTTGTGTGGACCAGCGCTCGGTGGGCTCCAGCACCATCGACGCCTTTCGTCCGCCGTTTCTTTCCAACGTTCCTCCTGAATTTTCAGTGTCCTTCGAAAATGCAGATAGAGCAAGATGTTTTTGGGCCCGATGCGTTTTTTGGACGCGGGTTAACGGTTCGCACCGGAGCGAATCCGGTAGAGGTGCTTTTCACCGCGGATATAGATCGAATCTCCAGCCAGTGCGAGCGACGCGAAGACCTGCTCGCCCAGCGGATTGGTGCCCATGATTTCGTGCTCGGGGCCGGCCTTGACGACGTAGGTGTCGCCATCCTGGCTGGTGATGAGCACCTTGCCGTCAAAAGCCACCGGAGAGGCAACGAACTGCGAAGGCGCCGGAAAACGCCTGGCTTCGTATTTCGGCTCTCCGGTGTGCGCGTCCAGACAAGTCAACAGGCCGGCGCCGGTCAGCAGGTAAAGATAATCTCCATACAGTATGGGTGACGGAATGTAGCCCGTACCCTTCTCGTACCTCCAGGCCACACGTACCTCGCCGGGGGCCGGGTTAAGGCGGATTCCCATGGTCTTTTTGTTCGGATAGCCGGTGGAGACGTAGACCATGCCGTGGCCTGTTACAGGCGTGTGAACGACGTTGCCCGCTAACCCCTCGGTTCGCCAAAGCTCCGTACCCGTGCGTGGATTGTAGGCGACCACGTCCTCGGTGGACGGAACGATCAGTTGCTTGCGGCCGCCGGATTCCAGCAAAAGCGGCGTGGTCCAGGTGATCTGGTTCTTGCGATCGAGCTTCCAGCGCAATTTGCCGTCTCGTGTGGAAACGGCGGCCAGAAAAGAGTGCTCGCCTTCGTCCTGGTCGCAAAGCAGCAGAATCAGGTCCCCGAAGAGCACCGGCGAACCGCCGTAGCCCACGCCGAGGGTGGCGATGCCCCCCAATGAAGCGGACCAGAGCAGGTTACCGTCGAAATCGTACTTGTACAGCCCTTGTGAATCGAACCAGACGTAAACAGCCGAGCCGTCGGTCACTGGTGTGGGCGAAGCGTAGGTGTTAAAGCGGTGGGTATCGTCAAACACCTTGCCTTCATACGCTGTGCGCTCCCAAAGCAATTTGCCGGTTGTGCCTTCGTAGGCCAGCACCTTGAGCGTGTGTTTGCGATTGCCGCCCACGCTGTCGGGATGGACGAAAGGCTGGCCTTCCAGCTTGTGCTTCACCGGACCGGCGCCAGGAAGCACATCGCCCTCAATGTCGGTGGTGAGGAACACGCGATTTCCCCAAACCACGGGAGATGAGTGCCCGCGCCCGGGGGTGTCCACCTTCCATGCGATGTTGCGGCCGGCGGCCCAGGATGAAGGGAGGGTGCGGAGGCTGGAGACGCCGTTGGCGGGGCCACGCCATCCGGGCCACACATCGGGCGGCGGCGCGGCGCAAGCGGCCGCCGCAAGGATCAGGAGCGCTGGAAATCTCCGCATGGCGTTAAGGAATCATACTGCATGGCCGGAGCTCATCTGCTCGTGAAAGGGGGGAGCCGCGAGTAAAACGGGGCGGAAGGCGCTATTTCTCGACCCGCAAGTCATTGGTCACCGAAAACACGCCTGGGACGCCGTTGGCTCGGATACCGGCGATGTTCTTGTCGGCTTCGGTGGCCACGACCCCTACCAGGGTCACGTGACCGTTCTTGACAATGACGTGTATGGGGGGAACGGCCTGGATAGCGTACCGATCCATAGTGGGATCGCTGTAGATAGCACGAAAGACGGCGCGGCGAACCCGGTTATCGTCTGGAGAAACCGGGAGCACTTCAATCTCGTTCTTGACGTGCTCCACGCCTTCAATCTTCTTGACCACGTTTTCGGCGTCCGACTTCAGCGTAGGCCGCGTCACCTGGCCCATCAAGGTCACGGTGCTGCCGTCCACTCTGTAAGCCAGATTGTCGAAGACACCGTAGTACGGCAGCATGACCAGTTCATGGCGGACTTCGCGTGCGATTCTCTCGGTGCCGCGAGAGGAGCCGGCCTGGTTCGCGCCGGCCGCGGCGATTACGGCAAACAATGTCAACACGGGCACCCGGATCACTCTATGCATACGATCTCCTTGTGCGAGTCGGTGCCGGAAGCGCTCAGTCGTTTCCTGAAATCTGAACGAACGCAGAGTCAGGCGAAGCGTTCAGAACCGCCTCGGCGTCGGCCGCTGTGAAGCTCTCAACCTTGGCCGAAATGTTCATGGAACAGAATTTCGGCCCGCACATCGAGCAAAAATGTGCGTCTTTGAAGCCCTCCTCCGGCAGCGTCTCGTCGTGCATGGAGCGAGCCGTCTCCGGATCGAGTGAAAGTTCGAACTGGCGGTTCCAGTCGAACCTGTATCTGGCGCGCGAAAGTTCATCGTCCCGATCCCGTGCACCCGGGCGATGGCGCGCAATATCAGCAGCGTGCGCCGCGATCTTGTAGGCCATAATGCCGGCCTTGACGTCCTCCCGGTTGGGCAAACCGAGGTGTTCCTTGGGCGTCACGTAACACAGCATCGAAGCGCCGTGCCATCCGATCATGGCCGCGCCGATGGCCGAAGTAATGTGGTCGTAGCCCGGCGCGAAGTCCGTAACCAGAGGGCCGAGCGTGTAAAAAGGCGCCTCGTGGCACATCTCGACCTCTTTCTCGACCTGAAGCTGGATCTGATCAAGCGGGATGTGACCGGGTCCTTCGATCATCACCTGCACATCGTATTCCCACGCCTTCTTCGTCAGTTCGCCCAGGGTTTTCAGCTCCGCGAATTGTGCTTCATCGCTCGCATCCGCGATACTGCCGGGCCGGAGACCGTCGCCCAGCGAGAAGCTGACATCGTGCTTCTGGAAGATCTTGCAGATCTCATCGAAGTGCTCGTAAAGCATGTTTTGCTTGTGGTTCTTCACCATCCACTCGGCCAGGATGGAGCCGCCGCGGCTGACAATGCCGGTAATGCGCCGGGTGGTCAGCGGAATGTGCTGCACGAGGACACCGGCGTGGATGGTCATATAGTCCACGCCCTGCTGCGCCTGCTCTTCAATCACCTCGAGCATGACGCCGGCGGTCAGATCCTCGACGCGGCGGACGCGAGTCAGCGCTTCATAAATGGGCACGGTACCGATGGGCACCGGTGAAGCGTCGATAATGGCCTGACGAATGCGCGGGATGTCGCCACCGGTGGAGAGATCCATCACCGTGTCCGCGCCGTACTTCACGGAAGCCTGCAACTTGGCCAGTTCTTCGTCGATTTCGGACGTAACAGCCGAGTTGCCGATATTCGCGTTGATCTTGCATCGTGAGGCGACCCCGATCGCCATCGGCTCCAGGTTCACGTGACTGATGTTGGCCGGAATGATCATGCGTCCGCGCGCAACCTCTGACCGGATCAGCTCAGGCGAAAGATGTTCGCGGCGCGCCACGTATTCCATTTCGCCGGTAATGGCGCCCTGCCGCGCGTAGTGCATCTGCGTGCGGACTTTGTCATCGCTGCGTTGTTGGATCCACTCGGAACGAATCATAAATTCTCCGGCGGCGCAGGCGCTCGCTGAGCGAGACGCCTGCGCGCCCTTGGTCTACTTCTTGTTCTTCTTTGGCTTCTTGGCTTCCTTCTTGCCACGGTCTTGAGACTTCGCCATAAATGATTCTCCCTTCGCCTTCAAATTATACTCGCGAAACGCAACCGTGAAAGAAGGATTACGCACGCGCTCGGAAGGTTTGTGTTAACCGATACCGCCTACCGGCCCGCCGGCCGGCGCCGGCTAATGCCGACGAAAGCAGCACCCACAACCAAACCCAGGTAGCCAGCGGTATCCACAGCGCGTGCACCCAGGCGTGCCGTTTGAACCAGGCCTCGCGGTCCGGGAACTCGGCCCGCGCAAGCACGGCGCGGTTGACGCCCTTGAGCATCCCGAGCCCAAGTTGCGCCACCAGCGCCCACTCCGCGCCACGCGAGCCTCGTACGGCGGCTGTAATGGCGGCAGCCATGGCGCCGCAGTAGAAAACGTGGGCAACGAGCGCGGCTGCCCACAATCGCGGGAGATCGGCACGCGCGAGGTCCATTTGGTGTTTGGCAAGTCGCAGGAACTGGCGTGCACTGGTTCGCCCGGAGCGCGCAACCATGGCGGCCGGTGCGAAGGCGATCCTGCGATGTGCCCTGCGAATGGCTCGAATAAGCGTCCCATCCTCGCTTACCGCCGTGCGCCACGCGTCCAAGATGCGCAGTTCGAAAAACACTTCTTTGCGCACTGCCATGGCGCCCGTCCAGACGAAGGCGTTGTCGCCGGGACCCAGCAGGCCCGCGATGGGGGCATTCCATACGCTGCGCATCAGCGACCAAAACCCAGGTGGCTCCGGCACGTACCAGCAATACGCGGTGCTGGCGGCCACTGCCGGATCCTCCAGCGGAGCAGCCAGGGCGCGCAGCCAGTTCCTGCCCACTCGGCCGTCGACCGTGGCGAAGGCCAATATCTGCGAACGCTTTCTTGATGCGCGGACGCCGGCGATCAGATTTCTGATTCTGTCGCTCGGACCTGCATCCACGGCGCCGCCCAAGGCCACAATCACGCCGGAGGGCAACACGGCAGGCGGGATGCCGGCGGCCGTGCGCGCCGCCACGATCAGTTCGTAGTCGGGGTAGTCGAGCGCGGCCAGCGCGGCCAGGTTCTCACGAAGGCCCTCCACGGGGCCTTCCAGGGGCACAATCACGGTAGCGGGCGGGAGATTTGCGCCCGCGCCCGAATCCAGCCTCTCGGCCACGAAGCGAGCTCGTTTGCGTTCGCCGCGGAAGGCGAGGACGGCAAGACCCAGCGCCGGTCCCACGAAGAACCAAAACCAGAACACTCGAAAAGTCTAGCAGGCGCGGCGCGCGCCGCATGCACGAAATCCGCATTTGTCCATTCCCGGTATACTTGAGGAAAATGCGAACGCCCTGGGGACTCGCAGCAACCTTAATTTTGCTTGGACTTGCCGATGCCGGGCCGGCGCACGTCGCCGACGGCCACATGCTGGGACAGTACCGCGCGCGCCGTATCGAGCTGCGGAAATCGCTGGATGACGGCGTCACGGTTCTTTTCGGCCGCGGCGAGCAGGATGAGGATCTGCGGACGGGATTCTTCCAGGAGTCGAATTTTTACTATTTGACTGGCTGGACCGAACCCGGCGCCATCCTGCTGCTGGCGCCGCTTCCGGGAGATTCGCAGGCCCCCGGCTACGCCGCCAGGGCGAAACTGCCGCGTGAAATCCTCTTTCTGCCCGAACGTAATCCCGACCGGGAAAAATGGACCGGCCGGAAGATCGGGCCCGAAGACGAGAACGTACGCGCGGTGACCGGGTTCGAAACCGTGATGCCCGCCGAGAGGTTCGAAAGCGAGTTGCACGCCGTGTTGGGGGCCTATGCCCGGATCTACACGCTGGCGGATCAGCCGGCGGCCGCGCGCCTGAAGCAACTGGAGCCGCTGCGCGAGATCAGCAATGCGGCGTCCGCCACTGCGAAGTTGCGCATGAGCAAATCGCCGGAGGAGATCGCGTTGATCCAGAGAGCCACCGATGTGACGCTGGAAGGTCACCGTGCCGCGTGGCAGCGCGCCGCTCCGGGCCTCTACGAATACCAGGTAGCGGCTACCATGACCGAGATCTTTATGGATTCGGGGTGCGAACGCCAAGCTTATGCCCCCATCGTGGGCTCGGGCCTCAATTCGGTCTATCTGCATTACTCGCGCAACTCGCGGCGCATGGACGCGGGCGAAGTGCTTCTGATGGACGTAGCGGCCGAGTGCGATGGCTACGCTTCCGACATCACCCGCACCATTCCGGTGGGCGGCAAGTTTACGCCTCGACAGCGGGAGATCTATGAAATCGTGCTGGGCGCGCAGAAAGCCGCCATCGCCGCGGTCAAGCCCGGCATGACGCTGAGCAAAACCGCGCCCAACAGCCTTTACAGGATCGCCTACGATTACATCAACTCGCACGGCAAGGATCTGCACGGCGAGCGCCTGGGCAAATACTTCACCCACGGCCTTGGCCATCACGTGGGACTGGATGTTCACGATGCCTCGGATCCCAACGCGCCGCTTGAAGACGGCATGGTGATTACGATCGAACCTGGAATTTACATCCCCGAAGAGAACCTGGGTGTGCGCATCGAAGACGTGGTGCTGGTAACCGAGCATGGCGCAAAGGTACTGAGCGCCGCGCTGCCGAGAGATCCGGGCGAGATCGAGAAGCTGCTGGGAAAGGCGGCGCCGGCGCGCCACTGAGGGTCGATGTTGCCGAGCAGGCACACTTTCACGTACGCGGGTTTGGTGGCCGCGGCTTTCGTGGTCGCGCTGGCCGCAAGCTGGACGCCGCTCGGCGCCCGGATCGACAACTACGTATACGACACGATTTTCCTGTTCTACCAGCCGGCGCCGTGGCAGACCGAATCGGCCGTCCTCGCCATCGACGAGCCTTCCCTGAAGAATTTCGGCGGCATGCCGGGCTTGCGCAGGGCTCTGGCGGAGGGCCTGGCGCGCATCCGTCCCGCGTCACCCAGAGCAGTAGCTGTTGACGTAATTCCAGCGGACAATACGGCGGATGAGAAAGCCGCCCAAGCACTGGAAGATGCGTTCCGCGGCACTCACAATCTCATCCTGCCCTGCGACCTGACCGCCAAGAGCGGCTGGGATGATCCCCTGCCCCGCTTCCGGCGCTGGGCCGCGGCAGTGGGCCACGTTCATCTGGACCTGGACCCGGATGGCGTTGGACGCGCGCTGGCTCTCGAAAAAGCTGCCGGCCACGACCGGCGTTGGGCGCTGTCGCTAGAGGCTTTCCGTGTCAGCCGCGGCGCCAGCATTGTGGAAACGCCGCGCGATCTGGAAGTGGGGAGCGTGAGGATTCCCGCCGCAAACGCCACGGGCCGGAGCATGCGAATCCGCTTTGCTCCGGAAGATACGGTGAAAATTCCGTCGATTTCCCTCAAGCAACTGCAGGACAAACCCGCGCTCGCGCGTGAGTTTGCGGGCAAGGTTGTCTTCGCGGGCGTCACGGCCCAGACGGCGGCCAAGGACCGGTGGCCCACGCCTTACTCGCCGATTCCCATGGCGGGCGTGGAAGTTCTGGCCAACGCGTATGAGACCATCGCGCAGCAGCAGTTCCTGACCAACGCGCCGGCGTGGTCCGTGTTGGCGTTTTGCGTGCTGCTGGCTGCGATTGTGGCAGTAGCGTTCGCCTGGCTTTCGGCTTGGTGGAGCATGCTCGCGGCAGTGGGCGTTCTCGCCGTGGCCCACGCTGTCCCCTATGCCGCTTTTGCCCGCAGCACCGTATTTCCGTTTGCGCCGGGGGTCTCGACGGCATGGCTCACCATTGTGACCGCCGCGGCGTGGCAGCACCTGTACGTACGCCGCCGCCTGGTCAAATCCGAAGCCGAGCGCGACCGCTATCAGCACGCCGTTCAATTCGTAACGCACGAAATGCGCACGCCGCTGACAGCCATTCAGGGCTCGAGTGAGCTGATGAGCCGCTACGCGATGACCGATGAGAAACGGCAGCAGATCGTGCAGCTCATCCACTCCGAATCCAAGCGGCTAGGCCGCATGATCGAAATGTTTCTCAACGTGGAGCGCCTTTCCGCGGGCCAAATCGAATTGAAGAAGGACACTTTTTCGGTGCGCACCGTCATGGCAGGCTGTGTGGAGCGCGCCGCGCCGCTGGCGGAACGGAAACAGATTCGCATCACCATGGACCGGCTGGGCGATGATCTGCTCACGGGCGATCGTGAACTGATGGAGTACGCTTTTTATAATCTGCTCACCAACGCAATCAAATATTCCCCCTCTAAGACTGAGGTGACGCTTTACGGCGGGCGTGAAGGGGAGCATTTCCAGATCTCGGTGAAAGACCAGGGCATCGGGATGGATCAGAAGGAGGTCCGCAACATTTTTCAGAAGTTTTACCGGACCCGCAAAGCCGAGCAGTCGGGCGAGGCGGGTACCGGCATCGGGCTTTCCATTGTCGAGCAAATCATTCTTCAGCATGGCGGAAAGATTGAGGTGACCAGCACGCCGGGAAAAGGCTCTTGTTTTACCCTGATATTGCCGGCCTTGCAGGCGGCGCCAAAGCCGCTCGCAGCGAATTAGGATGGGACGTTTACTCATAGTCGAGGACGACGCGGGCGTTCGCACCACGATCGTCAACTTCCTGGAGCTGGAAGGCTATTCTGTGGACGCGGTTTCCTCTACCGACGAAGCTCTTGAACGGCTGACCGAGACCGCGTACCCGATCGTCATATCGGATATCTATATCGACGCACGCACCGGTCTCGACGTGCTCGAAGCCGCCCGGCGGAAAGATCCGTCGTGCTCGGTAATTCTCATGACCGCACGGGGCACCATGGAAACGGTGATGGCGGCAACACAAGGCGGCGCCTTCGACTACATCGCCAAGCCGTTCGACCTGGATCGCATGCTCGAGACCGTAAAGCGTGCCGAGGCCTCGCGCACCCCGGAGGCGGACGAAGTTCAGCCGGAGGAAATGCCGGAGACGGAGATGATAGGCAGCTCGGCCGGCATGGTCGAGATTTACAAGACGGTTTCGCGCGCCGCGCCCACCGACGCCACCGTGCTGATCGAGGGCGAGACCGGAACCGGGAAGGAATTGGTAGCGCGCATGATTCATCGCAACAGTCCGCGGGCTACCCAGCCGTTCGTTCCGGTGGATTGCGGCTCCATCGCACCCACGTTGCTCGAGAGCGAATTGTTTGGCGCCTTGAAAGGCGCTTATACCGGGGCAGACCGCGATCGCATGGGAGTCTTCGAAGCCGCGAACCGCGGCACCGTTTTTCTGGATGAGATCGGCGACGTGGATCTGGGCTTCCAGGTGAAACTGCTGCGCTTCTTGCAAGAGCGGGAAATCCGGCCGCTGGGCTCGTCTAAATCCAAGCAGGTGGATGTGCGCGTGCTCGCGGCCACCAATCGCAGCCTGCAAAAAATGGTGGAGGAGGGCAAGTTTCGCGAGGACCTTTGGTTCCGCGTCAATGTGGTCCGCATTACGATTCCTCCGTTGCGGGACCGCCGGGGTGATGTCGCGCTACTCGCGCGGTTTTTCGTCAACAAATACAACCAGCGTTACAATCGCGACGTGAAGCTCACCGAATCCGGGTTGAAGGCTCTGGAGGAGCAGACCTGGCCGGGCAACGTGAGGCAATTGCAGCATCTCATCGAACGGCTGATCATCCTGGCGCCCAATGACCGGATCGACAGCGAAGCCGTCAATGACGCGCTCGAGGCGATGGAAGCGCAGGAGCACCCTGCCGAAACACTGGCCGAAACGGAGGCCGAACAGATCCGGCGCGTCCTGGCCGCAACCAGCGGCAACAAGAGCCGCGCCGCCCAGATTTTGGGGATCGAGCGCAAGACGCTGTACCGCAAGCTGGAGCGGATGAAACTGTAAGAAGCCCTTGTTGCAAGGTCCAGAGAGTTAGCTCTCGTCGGAGCACGCCTCCCACACTGGCACCGAGTCAGACGAGTTGAGGGACCACTCCCGTGCCTCGAAGAGCGCGGCGGTCTTTGCGGCTTGTATATCACCTGCGGTACCCCACCAAATAATCGCGCCGCCTTCGAAGATAATGTATTCGAAGCCATCTTTTCGTGGCTGCACTAACAGCCGCAAGCCAGCAAACTCTGTACGGTAGCGCTCATCCGAAGCCGACCAGCCCATCCAGATTATGCTAGCAGTTCTTCGCGATAGAATACCTTTTCCATGCCTCAGCTCTTCCCCATCGCCGCCATCACCGACGAGTTTTCTCCCGATCTCTCGACCGCAGTCCAATCCATGAGCGAGGTCGGCATGACGGCCGCCGAGCTGCGCGTAGTGTTCGGCAAGAACATCATCGACCTCACTGATGAAGAGCTGAATCGAGCGCAACAAATTGTTGCCGGCAAGGGGTTGAAAATCATATCGATTGCTTCGCCGCTGCTCAAGTGTGTACTGCCCGACGCTCCGCCCATCGATTCCCGGTTCCAGCAGGATATCTTCGCCTCCAGGCACACGTTTGAGGACCAACCGCGGCTCACCGAGCGCGCTTTCGAGATCGCCAGGCGCACCGGAGCGCGAATTGTCCGCGTCTTTTCTTACTGGCGGACCATTGAGCCCGGCAGATGTTTTGAACGCATCGTAACAGCCCTTCGCGGGCTCGCGGAAAAAGCCGTCGCGCACGATCTGATCATCGGCCTCGAAAACGAACACGCCTGTAACATCGCCACCGGCGCTGAAACGGCGCGCCTGCTCGAGGCCATCGACCATCCGCGCCTACAGGTCGTCTGGGACCCGTGCAACGCGCTGGTCTCGGGCGAAAGCCCTTTTCCGCAGGGATACCGGCAGCTGCCGCCCGGGCGCATCGCCCATGTCCATGCGAAGGACTGCTTTGTCAACAATCACACGCCTACCTTTGGCCCGCTAGGCGAATGCGGCATCGATTGGAAAGGACAAATCCGCGCACTGGTCGACGACGGCTATAGAGGCTTCATCAGCCTGGAAACCCACTGGGCGGGGCCGGGAGGCGACAAGCACACAGGCAGTATGATCTGCGGACGAAATCTGAAGACGCTCGTGACCGCGTGATATTCTGAAGAGCAGCGAGGGCTTCGCCGATGGGCCTCTGCTTCCCGCTGAGAATCGTGAATTGCGGCTCATTCATTTGCGTCTCCGGTGATCCCCGGCGAAAAGTTCCGGCCAATGAAGCGTTACCTTCGGGTCCCGCCGCACGTATGAAATTCATGGGATCGTTTCGTCTCAAAGCCGGTGTCCAAGACATGAACGAGAAAGTGACGCCCTAGCCGCGTCCGCCCTGGCCCTCATTTCGATGTTCGAACTTCTTTTCAAGTATCCGGCGGCGGTTTTTTCACGCGGGCAGTTTGTGTTCCTGGCGCCGTGGCCGGCATGGCTGCTGGGGGTGGCCATTATGATTGCCGCCGGAGCGCTCGCCTGGCACATCTCGCGTCGTCGCGGGCTGCTCTCAGGATTACGTCCCGCGGTGGTCTGGCTGCTGGAGACGGCCCTGGTTGCGCTGGTGCTGTTTCTGCTGTGGCACCCGGCGATCAGCATCGCGACTTTGCGCCCGCAGCAGAATGTGGTCGCGGTACTGATTGACGATTCCCGCAGCATGTCGACTTCAGAGAATGGAACGACGCGGCTGGCGCAAGCTGAGAAGCTTCTCTCCAGCAGCGTGTTTCCGGATCTGGCCAAAAAGTTTCAGGTGCGGCTTTACCGGTTTGCCAACAACCTGGAGCGAATTCAGAAGACCGATCAGCTCACCGGCGCCCAGCCGGCGACGCGCATCGGCGCAAGCCTGGAGCAGGTGCTCGCCGAAGCTTCGACGTTGCCGCTCGGAGCGGTGGTGCTGCTCAGCGACGGCTCGGACAACTCTGGCGGCATTGGTCTGGATACCATCGCCCACATCCGGCAAACGCGCGTGCCCGTTCACACCATTGGTTTCGGACGTGAGAAGCTGGCGCACGATGTCGAGGTTTCGGACGTGACCTTGCCGGCACGCGCCTTGGCCGATTCGCGGCTGGCCGCTGAGGTGACCTTCCGGCAGTTTGGATACACGCGCGACAAGGGCCGGCTGGCGGTGCGCGAAGGCGGCCGGTTGCTGGCGTCGCGGGAATTCGCCTTCAAAGCCGACGGGACGCCGCAAACCGAATCGCTGGTCTTCAATGCGGGCCTCGCGGGACCGCGCAGCTTTCAATTCTCCATCGAACCTCTTCCCGGCGAAGAGAATCAAAATAACAACACAGTGACCCGGCTGGTGAACGTGACTTCAGCCAAGCCGGGCATTCTCTACATGGAAGGCGAGCCGCGCTGGGAATACAAATTTATTCGCCGCGGCATCGAAGACGATCGCAGCCTGCAGATCTCGTCTCTGGTTCGCACGACGCAGAACAAGATCTACACCCAGGCAGTGGATGCGGAAGACCGCAAGCGGCTGGAGGGCGGATTCCCCTCGAAAGCCGACGACCTGTTCGTTTACGACGGGTTGATCATAGGCAGCGTGGAAGCCGGCTACTTTACGCCACAGCAGCAGGAATTAATCCGTGAATTTGTCGACCGGCGCGGCGGGGGCGTCCTGTTTCTGGGCGGCCGCGCAGCGCTGGCGGACGGCGGCTGGGCACACTCCCCGCTGGCTGATCTGCTGCCCGTCCACCTTCCTGAAGCCAAAGATACGTTCCATCGCGACCCCGCCACCGCCGAGCTTACCGCGCAGGGAAGCGAGAGCCTGATTTGCCGGTTCGAAGAGGATCCCAAGCGCAATGTCGAGCGCTGGAAGACCATGCCGGTGCTCGCGGACTATCAGCAGGTCGGCGACGCCAAGCCGGGGGCGCTGACGCTGCTCGAAGCAAGCGCCGGCGGGCGGCGGCATTTGCCGCTTCTGGTCCTGCAGCGCTACGGCAAGGGCCGCACCGCGGTGTTTGCTACCGGCGGAAGCTGGCGCTGGCAGATGATGCAGCCGCTGGCTGACAAGACGCACGAGATGTTTTGGCAGCAACTGCTGCGGTGGCTCGTGGCTGATGCGCCCGGAAGCGTCATGGCATCTACCGATCGCCAGATTCTTTCCGACGAGAGCCGCGTACCGCTGCGCGTGGACGTGCGCGACAAGAGTTTCCGGCCGGTGGCGGCGGCCACCGTGGAAGCGCACATTGTCGGCCCGGCCGGCATCGCAGACAATGTTTCTCTGAGGTCGGCGCCGCTCGAAGAAGGGGTCTACACGGCGGATTGGAACGCCAGTCAGCCGGGTTCTTACATGGCGGAGATCGTCGCCCGCCAGGGCCAGCAGGAACTCGGCCGCGACGTTCTCGTTTTCCGACGTGAAAATGGCGTAGCCGAAAACTTTCACATCACGCAGAATCGGGAATTGCTGGAAAAGCTGGCGGACGAGACCGGAGGCCACTACTATCCGGCGAATCGTGCTTCCCGGCTTGCCGAAGATATTTCGTATTCCGAAGCGGGCATTACCTCCCGCGAAACTAAGGACCTGTGGGACATGCCTGTGGTGTTCCTGGCGGCTCTGCTGTTGCGAGGCTCCGAGTGGCTTCTGCGAAGAAAGTGGGGTGTAGTGTGAGGTCTCTCCGTCTCCCCATCTCCGCGTCTCCCCATCTGCTGATCGTTGCGGGACTGCTGTTCTTGCCGACGTCGCTGAGTGCCACCACTTACTACCTGACGGTAGCCGGACTCGGCGGTGAGCCGGAATATGAGCAGCGCTTCACAATGTGGGCTGGAGAGATCGAGTCGATTCTCAAGCCGGCCGGCGGTGAGGCCAGCGTCCAGACGCTTAAGGGGCCCGCAGCCACTCGAGCCAATGTGCGCGCGGCTTTCGAAAAGATCGCGGGTGAGGCCAAACCGCAGGATGCGTTGGTGGTCACGCTGATCGGGCATGGCAGCCATGACGGCGTGGAGTACAAGATCAACCTGCCCGGGCCGGATCTGTCCGCCACCGAGTTGGCCGCATTGCTCGACCGCGTGCCGGCCACGCGCCAGCTTGTGGTCAATATGACCAGCGCCAGCGGAGGCGCCATCAACGAGCTGCGCAAACCGAATCGCGTGGTCATCACAGCAACCAAAACAGGGACCGAGCGCAATGCTACCGTGTTTCCGCGCTTCTGGGTGGAGGCGCTGCGCGATCCCGCCGCCGATACCGATAAGAATGGAACGATTTCCGCGCTCGAAGCGTTCCATTACGCCGAACGCAAGGTTGCTGAGTATTACGAGTCGCAGAAGCGGCTCGCCACCGAGCACCCGCTGCTCGAAGACACCGGCAAAGGCACGGGCGTCCGCGCGCCATCGGCGGAAAACAGCGAAGGGCTCCGCGCCGCCGCGTTTCCGCTGATCAGGCTGGACGCGGCGAAATCCATCGCCGGCAGTCCCGAAAAGCGAAAACTGCTCGAGAAAAAAGATCAGCTCGAGCAGCAAATCGACGAGCTGAAATACAACAAGGCCGTCATGGCGCCGGATCAATACCGGAAGCGCCTCACAGCATTGCTGCTGGAATTAGCCAAGACGCAGGAGGAGTTGGACAAGTGAAATCTGCTCTGCGTCTCTGCGCCTCAGCGGTGATCTCTTTGATTGCGGTTCATGCCCAAACCCTCGAGCGCGCCGAGACGTTGTGGAAGCGGCAGCAATACGATGCCGCCAACAGCGAGTTTCGTGCGCTGGTGGCGGCGCATCCGAAGAATCCCGATTACCGCGTGCGCTGGGGCCGGCTCTTTCTCGAACGGTTTAATGCCGCCGACGCAGCCAAGCTTTTTCAAGAGGCGCTCGAAATCAAGAAGGATCATGCCGGCGCCCTGCTGGGACTGGCTCTGGTCGCCGCGGAGGATTTCCAAGGCAAAGCCGTCGACCTCGCCGAGCAGGCGCTGGCCGCCGATCCCAAGCTGACCGAGGCGCGCTTACTGCTCGCTCGGCTGGCGCTAGAGGACAACGATCCCGCGCGCGCCGCCGAGGAAGCCGACAAAGCGCTCAAGATTTCGCCGGATGCGCTCGACGCCATGGCGATCCACGCTACCATCGACTGGCTGAACGACCAGTCCGATAGCCCGTGGATGAGCCGCCTTCTGGCAAAGAATCCGCGCTACGGCCAGGCCTACGCGCTGGCCGGGCACTTCTTCGTCCTCAACCGGCGTTACGAAGAGGGCATCGCATATTACCGTAAAGGCCTCGATCTCCAACCCGATCTCTGGAGCGCCCGCTCACAGCTTGGCATCAATTTGATGCGCCTGGGTCTCGAGGACGAGGCGCGCACGCAACTCGAGGACTGCTACGAGCACCACTATCGCGACGCCGCCACCGTCAACACGCTGCGTTTGCTCGACAGCTACAAAAATTTCGTGACCTATCGGACCAATAACACGATTCTCAAGCTGCACAAGAAAGAAGCCGAGCTGCTTCATCCCTATTTTGAATCCGAATTGAAGCGTGCGATGGCCACCTACGAGAAGAAGTACGGCCTCAAGCTCGACAAGCCGGTCCAAGTCGAGGTTTATCCCGATCACGAAGACTTCGCCGTGCGCACCATGGGTATGCCGGGCCTGGGTGCGCTGGGCGTGACCTTCGGCTACGTGGTCGCGATGGACAGCCCGTCCGGCCGCAAACCGGGCAGTTTCCACTGGGCCAGCACCATGTGGCACGAGTTGAGTCACGTGTATGTGCTCACGGCCACGCATCATCGCGTTCCTCGCTGGTTCACTGAAGGCTTGGCGGTTTACGAAGAAACCGCCGCGTCCCCAGAGTGGGGCGACCGGCTGGATCCGCACGTCATCGCCGCCATTAAGGAAAAGAAATTGCTTCCCGTAGCGGAGCTGGACCGAGGCTTCGTACATCCCACATACCCCACCCAGGTACCGGTCTCGTATTTTCAAGCCGGCCGGAT
>Ga0335077_10004893_pt1 | contig 16363 bp, 18 predicted proteins | sample Lox_Sample_31_FD_207151 | JGI IMG/M metagenome (GOLD analysis project Ga0335077, IMG submission 207151) | Soil microbial communities from Loxahatchee National Wildlife Refuge, Florida, United States - Lox_Sample_3.1 | ecosystem: Environmental > Terrestrial > Soil > Wetlands | place: USA...
GAATCCGGATTGGAAAACAACGCAGGCTTCCACGTTCTTGAAGCGGGCAATTTTCTCTTCCAGCTCCATGTGGATCTTCATGGTGCCGGCGATAGTGCGCACGGCGCCTGAGCCGACCCCGTACTTGCGCGTCGCTTCGAGCGCCGCCTCCCGCAACTTCGGATGTGTGGTCAGGCCGAGATAGTTGTTAGAGGCGAGATTGATGACCTGCTTGCCGTCGAAGGTGCAGAGGGGCGCCTGCTCGTCCTCGAGCACGCGCAGACGGAAGTGGGTGCCCTTGGCCTTGAGATCGTCAAGTTGCTCGCTGAGGTAGGAAAGAGGATTGGCGCGGGCGGTGGTGGTGGTCATGTTTATTAAAACCTCAGCGCACTAGGAAAAACGGGCTCGCTTCCCGGAGGTGACAGACCGCCGCAACTCGATTACTCGGCCTTCACCGTCTTCACCACATATCCTCCCGGCACGCGAAACAAATCCGGGTCCGGATCACCGGCGGCGAGGTCCCGCGTCTCCACCCTGGATTCAAGCTGGTTCTGCCGCAGCACTTCCTGGCGGACATTGACCGCATATTCGGGCGAGAACCAGTCCTCCTGAATCATGAAGAACTGCTGCCGGTCGCCATATTTCTGCACCGTCCGGTATCCCACAGCCTCAACCCCATTGATGGATCGCGCAGGCAAGTCGTTGGGTGCGGGGAGTTTCTGCACCGATGACGCCGGTGCAGTCGCCGCGACAGCCACTGGACTGGCATCGACGGAATCAGAACTGAGTTCTGCCGGCAAGCCGGCCGACTCATCAGACGCGTGCGAAGTGGGGCGCGCGCCTTCACTCAGCCGGTTCAGCCGCGTAACCGTGGCGACGGCGTCTTCGGGCATGCCGCCCTCGGGAGTGGTGGAGTATTCCGAAAGCGTGTGTGCGACCGGGTCGTAAATGATTACGCCAATCGGGCCACCCGACGGAGTCGTGGACTCATAATGAACGCGGCCTTGCTTGTCGCGTGCGATGGTGACCTCTACTGTCCTTGGCGGTGTCTGTTCTGCCGAGCCTGCCGGGGCGAGGCGCTCACTGTACACGCGAGTGGCGGTGAAGGGTCTTCCGGGGACGGACATAATGTCGGGATTGAATCCAACGTTCGCATAACCGCGCGCATTCGCGATGTCATCGGAACTGGCCTTTGCGCTGGCGTCCACGTAGGGCGACGCGCCGTGATTCTGCGCCCGTGCAACCGTGCCGGCCAGGACCATCACCGACAGCAGCGAGCAAACGGCGCAGGACCTCGCCGGAGAGAAAAAGAAAATTCGGGACATCCTGACCTCCACAATTGAGTCAAGTCTAATACGTCAGATGCGAGGAAGGAAGCCGCGCCGGTTTGATGTCGACTGAAAACTTTTGCAGTTTATCCCGGGTTTAAGGGGCCCTGGGTCACGGCATTTGGCCTACTCACCTTCGCCCGCGAAATCCGCCAGAGTTTTTAAATCGGGGACTTCCACGCTGGGCCGCGCGGCCGCGGCCTTCACCGCTCCAACGCCGGCGCGTGCTGAGGGACGGTTGACCCAGATTGTGGAGAGCCCGAGCGATTGCGCCGGAATCACGTCGTGGTAGATGCTCTGGCCGACATGCAACCACTCCTCGCGGGCCGCGCCCATTCTCTGCTGCGCCAGCCGGAAAATGGCCAGCGACGGTTTGTAGGCGCGCGCCTGCTGGGCCGTGATCACGAAGTCCATGGCGACGCCCAGCTTCGGGGCGGTGGCAGCAAAAAGATCGTCGTCCACGTTGGAAAGGATCGCGAGGCGGTGTCGGTTCTTGAGTTTGCGCAGCGACTCAACGGTATCAGCAAATGGCGTCCAGTCGGCGAGCGAGGCAGGAAGAAACTGAACTTCCGTTTCCGAAGGCACGAAAGCGAGCCGTTCCCCAAAAGCGCGAACCACCGACTTCAAAACTTCGCGGTAAGGCCGGAACTCTCCCTGTTCTGCTTCCGCCTCCAGTTCGCCATACAGTTCGAGTATCGCGGAATCAGACATGGATCTGCCGTGAGCGGCAAGGATAGGCCGCAGTGCGGAAAAGATTCCCTTTTCCCAGTCAATCAGGGTGCCGTAGCAATCGAAGGTCAGGAACCTGAAGCGCGAGAAATTGAGCATTGGTCGTTCGTCGTCCAGTCGATCGTCGTCAGTCGTTGGCCGTTGGCCGGGACCGTGATCGCCTGGGCCGACGCGCGTTCGGCGAACACCAATCCCAGCGTGCAGGTGGGCTGACGACCAGCGGCCAACGACTGTCCGGCTACTTCACTTCCAGCGGCTGCTCCAGCTTGAAACTGAGGGCAGCCTCCGCAGGCAGCACGATGTCCTTGTTTCCTGTGAAGGCGGTGCCGGCGGTTCCCGCACCTGCACCAGCCAGCGCGCCAATGGCCGCGCCCTTGCCGCCGCCGGCCAGTCCACCGATGATTGCCCCCAGGCCAGCGCCTCCACCTACCATCGTGGCGGTGCGCTTGCCTTTGCCTTTTGCGGTACGCACCACCGAGGAAGTCTCGATGGCGTGCTCCTTGCCGTTGATCTTCACTGAGGTCAACTTGATTTGCAGGCTGGCCCCTCCCTTGAAGCGGCCCAGTGGTTTGGCGTCCACCACCGTGCCGGTGGCTGTGGAGTCAGCAGGAATGGCGGTCTTGCCATCGACTGTGACTGCACTGGTAACCGTGGCCGTGAAAGCTTCTCCAGCCTGGCTGTCCTTCGAGCTGAGGGTTTCGCCCAGCCGCACCGTAAGAACCGTGCCTGCAGGGACGATCAGCGGAGCTGGAGCTTCGGCCGCCGGGCGAGCCGAGGCAGAGGAACCAGAAGCGGATGAAGCGGCACCGGAGGAACCCGCACCGGCCCCAGAATCAGCGGACTGGGCTGAGTCGGTTGCGGAAGAAGTTGCCGTGGGCTGTTTGCTGCACGCAGAGAACAGGAGCGACAGCAGAACGATCAGGGTGAGAAAGGAGTACGGTCGCATAAGTACCTCCACGGGGATGTTTACCAGAGTAGTCGCAGAGGCGCAATAACCGAAACAAGTGGCAAAGTTCAGCTCGGCTTGGAATGCTCGAGCACGGGTGTAGAAAGTTGGGCGGCCTTTTCTTCCGCCGGAGTCCCTTCGGCTTGAGTGACTGTGGACGGCGCGGGAGCTGCGTCGCTCACGACGGCTGGCGGCGTATCTGGCTCCGCAGGCGGCTTGCCCGCCAAGAATTTCCCCGTGTTCAACAGCGGCCGCCCGAGCGACGGGTTGTAGCTGGTCCAGGCCTCATCGGATGTTGACTCGCGCTCGAACTGCGCGCGCATGCTCTCCAGCTTGGAATCGAGATCGTCCAGGTAGTGCAGCACCAGCGCTTCCGGAAACATGGGCAACTTGGGGGAGCCGAATTCGTATTGCCCGTGGTGGCTGATGATCAGGTGCTCCACCAGTACTTTCAGCTCTGCCGGGAACCCCGGCATCTGCGCCAGTTTTGCCTGCAGCATCTCCAGTTCGATCACCATATGGCCCAGCAGCTGGCCGCTGGTGGTGTAAGAGAAAGTCCGGTTATAGGTAAGTTCGTGGATCTTGCCGATGTCGTGCAAAAACACCCCGGTTAGGAGCAGATCGCGATTGATCTGCGCATAGTTTCGGCAGACCAGGTCGGCGGAGCGGCACAGAGAAACCACGTGGTCGAGAAGACCCCCAATGTAGGCGTGATGCAGGCTCTTGGCCGCGGGAGCGGTGCGATACGCTTCGCCGATCTCCGGATCCGCCATGAACGCTTCCAGCAGGCTCTTGAGGTGAGGATTCTCCAGCGTGTTCACAAATGAAGCCAGGGTCCTCCACAATTCGCCAATGTCCTTGGTGGTCTTGGGCAGGTAATCGGTGTAGTCAATTTCCGTGTCCGCCAGACGGCGCACTTTGTGGATGGTTAACTGGAAGCGGTTGTTGTACCGGTTGAGCAGGCCTTTGACCTTGATGAAGTCTTCCTGCTCGAAGGCGGGGATGGCACCTTCGACGTTGTCCCACATTTTGGCTTCCACGTGGCCGCTGCGGTCACCCAGGATCAGAGCCAGATAGGGATCCCCGGACTTCTTCGACTTGACCTGCTTGGAAATGACTACAAAACTCGAAGTGATGATCTTGTTCTCGTGCCTGACGCAGTCGCAGATGAAGAAATCTTTCATGGTCTGGGCTTGACTTCCGCAGCTGCGGCACACGCAGATTCGGGATTGCCGTTTCCCTAGATTACAAGGAACTTCTTCTTTTTCTTGAGTTTCTTGCCCGCAGGGGCCTTGCCTTCGGTTTCCACCGGATTGGTTTGATTCGCACTGGCGCCGGTATCTACGTAGCCCGGCGCCACCTTCATGTAGGCATCCTCGCGCAATTTGGTCAGGTAGGCACGCAGGGCAGGCTGCAGCTTCTCCCGGTAAAGAACCTCCTGGATGCGTGGTTCGACATCCTTGAACGGCGGTACACCCTCCGCCGGATGGTCGGTGACTTTAAGAATCACGAAACCCTGGCGCGTGCGGATCACCTCGGAAACATCGCCGGCTTTCATAGCGAAGGTCTTGTCTTCCAGTTCCTTGGCCAGCTTGCCACGCACGAAATACCCCAAGTCGCCGCCTTGCGCGGCAGAAGGACCATTCGAGCTCTTCTTCGCGACTTCATCGAACGCCGCACCCTTGCGAATCTGGGCGAGCAGGTCTTCCGCCTTGGCTTTGGCGGCATCAATCTGCTGCTGGTCGGGAGGGGCAGGGTTGCTGTCGGAACTGTTCTTGTCCTTATTGGCCTCACTCGTGATGCTGACCAGAATCTCGCTCAGGCGGACGGCCTCGGGCTGGTTCAGGTCGCTCTTGTGGGTCTCGTAGAATTTTTCTTCCTCGTCGTGAGAAATCGGCATGTGGGAAGCGACTTCATGGCCGATGACTTGTTCAGTAATGATCTGGTTGCGCAGGTTCTGCTTGAAATCCTCGAACGAGACTCCCTGCGACTGGGCGGCTTTTTCCAGGGCCTCCATGGAATCCAGGTTCATATCCTTGCGCATCTGATCGAGTTTCTTGATGAGTTCAGTATCTGCCGTAATGCCCAGGTCTTTGCCCTTTTCCAAGAGGAGCTGCTGGTCAATCAAGTCGCGCAGAACGTCCTTTTCGCGTTCGCTGTAGAGCCTGTCGGCGCGGGCGGGATCCTGCTGTTGGAGTTCGTCCCTGAGTTGTTGCTGGCTGCGCATGAACTCACCGCGAGTCACGATCTGGTTGTTGATGCGGGCGATGATCTCCTCCACGACGGTGTTGTCCGCCGATAGGGCGGGCAGGGCGAGGACACACAGGAGGGCAATGTGCAAACAAAGAAATCTACGCATAGCTGTCTTCTACTTCTCGATTTGATGCAGAACTCTCGCCATTGTACCGCCGGGAAGGCGCCTGCGGCCACACGACGCCGCGGGTTCGAAGCTCGCTTCGCTCCCGGGACGGGCGTCCTATTCTGCCGGGGCGGGTGCGGTTCGGGGCACTTGGATGGTTGGTCTGGCCTTGGCCTTCGTGGAGAGCCATCCGCGAATTTGCGGCAGGGCTGCGCGGGTGGCGGCTTCGCCGGCTCGGATCAGATCGGCCGTATGCTCGAAGTCATCATATTTGCAGCCGGTGACGTCGGGCTCGATGGTCAGGTCGGCAGCCCGTTTCCACGCGCGGCTGCTCATATCTTGCGCGATGGCGAAGCATTGCCCGATCACGTCGAACAGATGCCTCGGCCCATCGCCGTTGGTCCAGGTTCCCTTGAGGTGTACGGCCAGGACGCGCCCGACTCCCAGCTTGCGCAGCGGTACGGTGGGCACGGCATACGCTAACATGCCGTCAACCAGCCAACGCCCATCGATTTTGACCGGTAAGAACATTCCGGGGTAGGCACAACTTGCACGCACCGGATCCACCAGGGGCCCGGAGCTGAATACCACCCCTGCACCCGTGGAGAAATCCGTGGCGGTGATGGCCAAGGGCAGGCGCAGTTCTTCGAACGTCTTGACCTTAAGAGTACGGTTCAGGAAACCGATCATGCGCTGGTTGCTGGCGAAGCCATACCGGGAAAGCGTCCAGCGCGCAAAGTGCTTGAAACGGACCTGGCGAGCGACTTCTTCCAGTTCCGCCGGGCTCAGGCCGCTGCAGTACGCGGCGCCAATCAGCGCGCCAACACTGGTTCCCGCGACATGGGCGATGGGAATGTTTTCCTGTTCGAGGACTTTAAGAACGCCGATGTGTGCGATACCGCGGGCAAACCCGCCACCCAGGGCCAGGCCGATACCCTCGGTCGCCGGTGCCTTGGCGGCATTCGAGAAACCGCGCCCGAAAGCCTGCATCGACCGCAGAAATCTATTTAGACGTCTCACAGGGCCCCCACCGATCCTGCCTGGCGCCAATTTCCCACCCATATCTATGCAACTTAGATGCCAGGGAAAGCCCTTTCGGTTTCCGCCACGGCGATCTCGAGGATCGCGGAAAAACGGGTTAACGGGTCCTTCCCTGCACCCGTGACTAACTGCCCTGATCCTGCTAACTTGGGGCCCATGGAACGGGAAATTTCAGCGGGTGGGGTGGTGGTGCGGCAGATGGCTGGGCACTGGGAGGTGGCCGCCATCGAGCCGCCCCGCGACCCTGCCCCTGCCAAATCCCGCAAAACATCGCAAAAAGTGTTACTGGCTTTGCCCAAGGGGCTGCTGGACCCCGGCGAAAAGCCCGACCAGACGGCAGTTCGGGAGGTCAAGGAAGAGACTGGAATATCCGGAAGCGTGGTCGCCAAGCTGGCTGATATCAAGTACGTGTACGCGCGTTCCTGGGGTGACGGCCAGAGAGTGTTCAAGATCGTGAGCTTTTATCTTCTGCGCTTTGAGTCGGGCACGATCGACGACATCTCGCCCGCAATGAGAATCGAGGTGAAGCGCGCCCTGTGGCTCCCCCTCGAAGATGCCGCGCACATACTCGCCTACCGCGGCGAAAGAGAAGTGGCGCAAAAAGCCCTGGACTACCTGGAGACTCACCCTCAGTTTCGTGTGTGACGTGAGTCACACGCAGCTGTGATCGCAGATTCTTTACCATTTCTGCCGCATTCCTTATTGTGTGTGCAACACAACTTAATAGGGCGCGTGCCGCTGCCATCCTCACCCCACATCTGATCGGCACGCGCCCGTCGTGTTTATAGGCGCTTTCCTGCTTTTCCCGCATAATGAGAGTGGTGAATTCCCCCGCGCATACGTTCAGCCTCTCCAAGCTGCCGAACCGGCGCCTTCTTAAGATCAGGGTCTTTGTGGTTGTGGCGCTCTTAAGTGGACTGACCTCCGCGACACAGAGGCGCGCCCGGACTCCCTCGTCTCTCGGTCGCGACTATCCTTCCGCGCTCGCTGCTGCCGACCGATTTCTCCACGCCTGGCAGGCCCGTGACGAGGAAACCGGCCTGCTCATGCTTTCTGAGGAAGCCAAACAGCATGCCTCGGAAGATGCGCTGGAGGACTTTTTCTCTTCCGGGGCTGATGCTGCGTATGAAATTGGCCGCGGCAAGCAGCTAAATTCAGGCCGCTATTCGTTTCCGGTCACGCTGTATCTCACTCCTTCCGACAAAAACCGGCGGCCGCGTTATTCAACACTTATTGTGGTCAGGACCGGGAAGGATGATTGGGCAATCGAGAGAGTGCCATAGCAGCGGCAGAATTCGGCTTGCGGTTCTTGAGCGCCTGCCGTTCCCTAGTTTCCGATCTTGCGCAGCGCAGCCCCAAGGATTCGGCCGGGGCCAGCTTCTTGAACAAACACTATCAGGCGAAGGTTGGCAGGATTCGTACCGGGCTTGAGCGGAAGGTCCACATCCCGACTGAAAGTTTTCCCCTTTTCCAGCCTTCCGACTTTCACCAGGCTCTGCACTACCGCGACATGCTGCAGGTGACGCCCGCTGTTTTCTCCGCGAAGCACCTGCGACTCGGCATGGTCGAGAGCACAAACGGCGAAGATCTCGGCATCGTGCCGGGATGAAGCACCGTCAGCTTCCACATGTGCCCGAATGGCAGGCGCGGGAGAAGCCTGAAGCGTCGCGGAACCGATCTGCACCGGAATCTTTGCCCCCGCGGCTGCCTTCTGTAGAACCTCGGTCGAACCCCCGACGTGCAGCTCACCCCTGCCGTCGACAATCAGCTGCGGAGTGTAAACCGTATCGCCGCCCAGAGCGGCGGCGTACGACCCCTGCCGCTCCGTCAGCAGGCGCGATGAATAGGGGTCTTTCCAACCAATATGGTCCCAGTAGTCCACATGTTCGCTAAGAACGATAATCTGCGCTCCCGCGATCGGCTGGGAACGATCCATCTGCTGCAGCAGCGCGTCCGCCGGAGGGCAACTGGAGCAGCCTTCCGAGGTGAACAACTCGACCAGAACAGGGGTCGGGGCCGGATGGGAAGTATCGGCCCCAGGGACACACCGGCCTGGGACGCACGATAGCGCCACAACAACCAACACGAGCTTCTTCATCTTATTCATCCGCAGATTCCCGCGTTACACATAGCCGTATACTCTCTTCGACGATCTTTGCGTCCTCTGCAGTTGTTGCTTCCAACCAGGACTCCGCAGCGAGCCCCACTCCACCGCATCATTGTATCCCTGCAGCACGCAAGTTCCGGTTGCAGGCCAGCCTTGGTTCGCCTTCAGCCGTTCCCGATCTATTCTTCGCCACGAGAGTTCTCGCGCGTGAGAGGCCTGGTTTGGCAGGACTGGGCCAGGCAGCCTACTTTCCAATTCACCTGCGTGTTTCAACCCGCTTGTGGTTAAATGGCTGCGTGGCAAACGAGCAGAAGATCCGCGTCCTGGTGGCCAAACCCGGCCTGGACGGCCATGACCGCGGCGCCAAGGTGATTGCCCGCGCCCTGCGCGACGCCGGCATGGAAGTGATCTACACCGGCCTGCGACAAACGCCGGAGATGATTGTGAACTCGGCCTTGCAGGAAGATGTCCACGTCATCGGCCTGTCCATTCTTTCCGGCGCGCACAACGTCATCGTCCCTCGAGTGATGGAACTGCTGAAGCAAAACAAAATGGACGATGTGCTGGTGCTCGTCGGCGGAATCATTCCAGATCAGGACGTCGAAGGCCTGACCAAGGCCGGCGTGGCCGCAATTTTTCAGCCCGGCACCGCCATGGACGAGATCGTGGCCTTCATTCGCGGCCATGTGAAACCGCGAGGCGTGACGGCAACGAGCTGATGACGGCGATCGACACTTCGCGGCTGCGCGAGCAGTTGGCGCGCGTCATCGGGCCCGCTCCCTGGTACTGGAAGACCTTTCCCGCGGTTCATTCCGCGTCGGGACAGAATTTCGTCTGGATTTATCACGGCCAGGAAGGTCCCCTGGCGTATCTGGTCTCTCTCGGTTTACAGCAGGAGCCTGACTATCCCCGCCTGGCGCTGAACACCTACTGCCGGCCTTTCCTGGTTCCGCCATCTCGCCTGGGCATCTGGTGTCCCGAAGGCAATTCGCTGCGGCTGGCATGTTTTGAGCTCGACCAGCTCAAAGCTTTTGACCTCGCCGAAATCGCCGGCTGGTTCAAGCGGTCCAATGAGCGCATTTACGCCGCGACGGCCCCAGTGGCCGAGTTTGACCTTCAGCTCAATCTGCCCGCTGGCATGCACAAGATTGACGTTCCCGGGGAACTTCAGGGTGTGGAAGAGCTCATCGCACCCGGAAGTTATCCCACCAGCAAGGCGGAAAAATCCTCCTCGGCCCTCTACGTTTTCTATCTTCATGCCGGCCTGGTTGAAGTGCTGCCGCAAAGGTGGTTCGCGCCTGAGAATGCCACTCCCGGGCAGCAATGGATTGCCCGCGCCGCGCGGGACACAGAATCACATCGCATCTTTGGCGATGGCGTTCGCATCGCAGGGTTCCTGCTGGAAGAAGACGGGCAGCAGCTCGATCGCTGGATCGAAGAGCCTTCGTGAGGTGCCGACAACTCCTGTCGCTCGCGGTGTCCACAGCGGCTTCTGAGTTTCCCCTTGCCAATCGTGAGACTAACTCCACACTTTGAGCTCGAGGAGGCGCCGCCAGCACGGGTTCTGCGCCTGCGTTCCGGCGATGGCATGAACCGGCTGACCCGGGATTGCGTGGCGGAGCTTACCAGCGTTGTGCGTGGACTGGCTGCCGACCGGCGGCCGCTGGTCATCGCCGGCAACGACCGGTTCTTCTCTACGGGAGCTGACCTGAACGAAATCGCCGCCCTCAATGCGGCGTCGGCCTTGGAGTTCTCCAGAATGGGCCGGCAATTGATGCACGTAATCGAACATTTTCCGGCAGAGGTCGTGGCCGCAATCGCAGGCTACTGTATGGGTGGAGGCCTTGATCTGGCGCTAGCCTGCCATCGGCGCATCGCCGCACCCGGGGCGATTTTCGGCCATCGTGGCGCTGCCCTCGGGCTGATCACCGGCTGGGGCGGAACGCAGCGCTTACCACGTGTCGTGGGGCGGTCTCGGACCCTGCAGATGTTAGTGGCCGCGGAAAAAGTGAGCGCGCACACCGCATTGGCCATCGGCCTGATTGACGCCGTGACTGCCGACCCGGTAGCAGCGGCCATCCGGCATATCTCCACAGGCGCCGCAACAGGCAGCTAACCGGCTTTCCCCATGGATACCGGCCGCCAAAGCAGGCGCGTAATTTTTCTCTTGCAACTCCGTCGCAATAAATGTATATTCCACCAACGGCTTCGTCTATCCCTGCAGCGATTTCGGGTTGAGAGTTTTCAGCCTAAGTAAGTTGCGACTCGGTTGCAATAGCTTATGCCACTTCCGCAGACTGAAATCCCGGGGCGGTTGCAGGCCCAGCTCTCGAGCCGCGGCGTGCGCATGACCCAGCAGCGGCGTGCCATTCTTAGCGTAATTGAAACCACCAACAGTCACCTCGATGCCAACCAGATTCTGCAAAAAGCGCGGCGTGTCGACGCCTCCGTCGACCGCAGCACCGTGTACCGTACTCTCCGCTTACTGAAACGGCAGGGCTTGATCGACGAGCTCGACCTGATGCATCTAAACGGCGAAGCTCACTACTACGAGCGCCGTTCGGGAACCGACCACATCCACATGGCCTGCCTGCGCTGCGGCAAGATCAGTGAATTTGTCAGCGAGGTCTTCGACTCCTTGAAACACCAGATGGAAAGCGACTGCCGCTTTCACATTCTGGTGGCCAGGCTGGAGATCGGCGGCTACTGTTCAGCTTGCCGCAGGTAGGAAGGCAGTGGCCGGTGAGCGGTGGTTAGTGAGCAGTGTGTGGTGCTTAAACGGCTACTCGTTTCTCCAAATCCTCCGTACCCTCGGCCCACCCCTCAGAAACGGTTGCGCTTAACCCGCCTCAAGTTACTTTTGGTACACTTGATCATTCGATTTTCGTCCTGAGAGCTTTCTCAGAAATGCCAGAATGACCCATGACTCATATCCCAACCCGCCATCCTTATAGCCGGATTGCAGCCGCGAACGCCCCTGAAACAGGCGGCCTTCTCTACTTATTCGTGCTCGACCGTCTCGAATGGGTTCAGTGGGATGCAAACCTGCGCGCCGGCCTGTTGGATCTGTACGACCTGTATCCCGAGGCAACCGACTTCGCCTGTTCCACCTGCTCCGCTGCCGAGGGTGAGCCCATTGCCGAGAAACTGCAGAGCGCCTACCAGCTTGCAGACAGGAAATCCCAGAAAAAGCCGCTCGGCGCCGCTGCCGGCCGCTGAGGTCCTGCGCGCGAGCACCTCGAAGCCGTAAAGTGATCCACTCCTTAGGTGGCCGTGGTGGCGGCGGTCGGACTCGAACCGACGACCTAGGGATTATGAGACCCTCGCTCTAGCCACCTGAGCTACACCGCCACGGTGTAAAACTTCTCGGGACGTACAAGCGGACAAAACAGCTAGACAGAAATGGCGGCAAGCGCCGCCTCTTGAGCCTCTGAATTCCCCGAAGTTTGATTCTAAGAGGCACGGCAAAAGAGTGTCAAACCGCCGTTTTCGCTGCGCTCGGCGGAGAAAGCCTGGCTTTTACACATCACCGTCTCAATACTCAGCACTGCCGGCTCTACCTTCCGTGCCCCGTCAGCGTGCGGATGATTCTGGCCTCCTCCTCGCGATATGGAGTGCCGTCGGCCTTGAACACTTCGTGAAACCACACCGGCGGGCGGTCCAAAATGTACGGATGCTGCCAGGACTCCCAGGGAAGGTAGGTTTGTGTCTTGCCCGCAACCAGCCCCCAGTTGATTGCGCCCACCCCATGTTTTTTCGCGACCGGCAGGATGGTGTCGAACGTGCTCCCCACCGGGCGCGCCATAAACTCCGTGCAGATGATCGGGCGGTGATAACGCTCCAGCCACTGAACGTGCTGCTCGAAGTCTTCCGGCCAGGAATAGTTGTGGAAGGTGATGACATCAGACTGATCCATCTGAATGCGCTGAATCGAGCTCAGTTTCTCCGTTGAGGACCAGTCGCCGTCCCAGATGCCGCTGGTCAGCGGTTGTGACGGATTTGCAGCACGTGCCCAGGCAAACACCTGCGCCAGCAAGGCTTCCACCAGTTCAGGCTTGTTCTTTGGTTCCACCGCGCCATACGCGCCGCCGTTCGTGTTGCTGGGCTCGTTCCACAGATCCCAGCCCAATATGCGCGCGTCACTGGCGAAGGCCCCGACCACCCCGGTTACATAATCTTTCAGGCGGCCGTATTGCGCAGGGTCCTGGAGTGCCATTGCTCCCGGACTCTGCACCCAACCCGAGTTGTGCACTCCGGGAATCGGCGGATGCTGCGGCCCCAGCTTGGGGAACGGGTCCCAGCAGGAATCGAAGAGCACGAACAGGGGCCGGATGTGGTGCTTCGCCGCGATGGTCAAGAAAGTATCCAGCCTCTTCTTGAATCCTTCCGCGTCCTGCTGCCACAGCAGGTCGTGCAGAAACACGCGCATGGTATTCATGCCCAGGCTTTCGGCCCAGCCCAGTTCTTTGTCGATACGCTGCGGGTCGAACGTATCCGCCTGCCACATCTCCAGCTCGTTAATGGCATTCGCCGGGATGTAATTGCTCCCCACCAGCCACGGCTGCTGCTTGTACCAGGAGCTGGCTTTTTCCTCCGTCCACCGCTGCGTCTGTGCAGCGGCCCCCATGTGTAGCGCCACAACCCCCAGCATGACCAGAACCAATCTTGAGTGCCGCATTCTGCCTCCGTGTCCGTGGAGAAGTCACTGCACAACCTGAAGACTCTACGCCCGCGCTTCCCGCTGGACAAGCCGCAAGTCGAGTCAGACTCCATGTACACTGTGGCGCTGGAAACTATGACCGAGTCGGCAGTCCTCCGCCCATGAAAGCCATCGCCGTCATCCCGGCTCGCCTGGCCTCAACACGAATGCAGCGCAAAGCGCTGCGGGAGCTGGCCGGAATTCCGCTGATCGTTCGCGTCTACCGGGCCGTGCGTCTGTCGCCATTGCTGGATGACGTGCTGGTGGCCACGGATTCCGGGGAGATTATGGAAGTCTGCGCGCGGAGCGGGGCGAAGGCCCGCATGACCTCCGCTTCTCATCGCAGCGGTACGGAAAGAGTCCACGAGGTTGCCCAGTCCGTTCCCGCCGACATCTACGTTAACGTGCAGGGTGACGAACCGATGACGCGGCCGGAACACATCGCCGCGCTGCTCGGCGTGATGCAAGATTCCGCCGTGCAGGTGGGAACTCTCAAGACCCTGGCAGCTCCCGAAGACATTCAGAATCCCGCCGCTGTAAAAGTGGTGACAGATCTGACCGGCCGGGCTCTCTATTTTTCCCGGGCCACAATTCCGTTTGACCGCGACCGCATTTCGCCGCCTTATTTCAAACATCTCGGCTTCTACGCCTACCGCAAAAGCGCCCTCGACTGGTTTGTCGCCTTGCAGGAATCCGCGCTCGAGCGCACCGAGCGGCTGGAGCAGTTACGCTTCCTGGAGAACGGCCTGGCTATCCATGTGGCCGAAACGCCCTACGACACCATCGGAGTAGATACGGAAGAGGATCTCAGGCGTGCGGAAGAGGCGTTGAGGGCGCGCTAGGAACGGGCGGTGGCGCGTCCCGCCGTGCTCGGGCCCACGCTTCCGCTGCCTGCACCCTGCGCGAGATTGCGGGGTGGGAATGAAACAGCCATTCCACCAGCTTTGAGGGCGTGCGCTCTGCCAGGTTCTGCTCTGCCAGTTTGTTCATCGCGGAGATGAAAGGGCCAATCCCGGCGATGGATTGAAATGCGTACCGGTCTGCCTGACGTTCGTTGTAGCGCGAGAAAGCATTCAGCGCCGGCATGAGCAGGAACGAAAGTACGGCAACTAGCAGCGCCAACAGCGGCAGGTTGGCGAAGTCGGAGAGGGTCTCGAACAGGTGCAGACGGTCCACGGAGTAATGCAGCGCCCAGTTGGCGGCCCAAAAGCCCGCAAATGTGGTCAGCGCCTGCAGCCCGAGGCTTTTCGCAATGTGGCGGTGGACATGATGGCCCAGTTCGTGGGCCAGCACGGCTTCGATTTCGTCGGCCGAATAATTATCAAGCAGGGTATCCGCCAGAATGATGCGGCGCGTATTGCCCAGGCCGGTTAGCGCTGCGTTCGCCTTCTTGCTCTTTTCCGAAAGCTTCCACTTATAGACCCCGCGCACGCGTGTTCCAGCCCGTTCGCTCAGGCGTACCAGCCGCGCCTTGAGCTCCTCATCCTGCAGGGGTTCGAATTTGTAGAACAGAGGAAAAAGCACGACCGGGGCTAATTGCGCCAGCAGGACAAACAACACAAGAAACGTCGCCCAGGCGGCCAGCCACCAATGCTGCGGAGATTCCCGAATGATCAGATAAAGCAGGTCAACCGCGATCGCCGCCAGAACGAAGCCGACCAGAAATCCCTTGGCCTCGTCCCACAGCCAGGCGCGCGGTTTCTGGTTCGAGAGGTTGTAACGGTGCTCCAGCCGAAAGCCGTAGTAATCCAGTCCCAGTCCGGCTAGTTTGGAGATCAGCAGAAGCGTCAGAACATAGAGTGTGAGAGCCGGGAAATAAACCCGGAAGGACACGCGATAGGCCAGATCCCGCAATGTGCCATTCCACCCTGTTGCCAGGAGCACGACCAGAAGAACTAGCCCCAGGACAAAATCGGCAATTCCCAGCCACCTCCGCACGCGGTTGTAGTGCCGCGCGTCGCGCGTATCGGCAGGCTGGCTGGGAACAGATGCGGAAACCATTACCTAATTATCGTATTTAAGAGAGCAACTGGCCAGTCACCACCGGACACCCGCGGGTGGCGCCAGGCGCGGTTCGTGACGCCAACCGCTGGTAACACCCTCGCGGTGTTACCTGTTATCCCTCATGGAGGGAATAGAATTTATTGATTGGACAGTCTATTCGCCGCCCTGTGACACTGTGTTCAGACTTGGCCTGCCCCGAGGCGGCTGGTAAATAAACTCCGAAGTTCCACTCTCACCCCTGTTGCAGCTACTGGCTGTTTCCTGACCTCGTTGTCATTCCACCATTCTGAGCGACGCACGCTGGTGCACGACTGCGTTCGCCCCAACCACACCTTTAAGGAGGTCAGGTATGAAGCTCGTTCGCAAATTCTCTTTCGTGAAGGCGCTGTTGCTGTCTCTCGGCACGCTGGTTTTGTCGACTGGCATGGCGCATGCTCAATCCCTGGCGGGCAAGTTCACGCTGCCCACCGAAGTTCGCTGGAAAACGGTGCAACTGCCTGCTGGAAATTACACATTCTCCGTGCAGGGTTCCGGTGCCTCATCTCTTCTAGTGGTCCGCAGCGTGGACAACCGGCACGCAGCGATGTTGCTGCCGGCGTCGGTCACGCAGACCGCGCTTACCAACAGCGACAGCCTGCAACTCATCCGGCAAGGAGAAGACATGTTTGTTACTTCCTTTGAGATGGGCTCCATCGGCCTGGTGTTTCACTACACAACTCCGGCGCCGGGAGCAGTGATGGCCAGCGCGCCGCAATCCACGATGGCAGGGAAGTAGACCCCCACCAACGCGAGGGGAGCGGGTTCGTTGCACTCGCTCCCCGCGCCCATGAGTACCCGAGCAACGCGAGGGATCCCGGTCTTTGCTCATCGCAGCTGTCGTGCCCCCAGGCACTTAACCTGGGTCCCTCGCATTGCACGGGAGATGGTTTCCGGACCACCGGAGTGATTGGAATTCGTAGGGAATTAACTGCGTGAGCCGTTCTTCACTTCTTCGCTGAGCACGATAGCCTCGGCCACTTCCTTCATCGATATGCGTTTCTGCCGGGCCTGCCGCTGCAGTGCCAGGTAGGCTTGCTCCTCGTTCAGTCCGAGGTCGCGCTGCAGGATGCCTTTGGCGCGTTCCACCAGTTTGCGCGTTTCCAGCTGTTGCGCCAGAGACGAATTTTCTGTT
>Ga0335077_10004894_pt1 | contig 16362 bp, 15 predicted proteins | sample Lox_Sample_31_FD_207151 | JGI IMG/M metagenome (GOLD analysis project Ga0335077, IMG submission 207151) | Soil microbial communities from Loxahatchee National Wildlife Refuge, Florida, United States - Lox_Sample_3.1 | ecosystem: Environmental > Terrestrial > Soil > Wetlands | place: USA...
CGAGGTACAGGCTGAACGTCTGCGTCAGATAGCCCGTCTGCGAGCGTGCCTCGGACGCCGGCCGTCCAAAAATCTGTGCGCTCCCCGCGCTCGCTTCCATCACTCCGGCGAGAATCTGAAACGTTGACGTCTTGCCCGCGCCGTCCGCGCCAATCAGGCCGAAAATCTCACCGCGCTCCACTTCAAAGCGGATGCCCTTGATCGCTTCGAGTGCCCCGTAGCGCTTCCACAAACCGTGCACGGCGATGGCCGCCGCGTCCGCCATTCGGTCATCGGCCCGCAACTCATTTCGCTCCGTAACCACTGTACTCATTGCGTTCGCCGGTGCCGCGGCCAGTTGTTTCCGCTCACGAGGATCTCCCCGTCCGCCGGCATGCCCGGCTTGCCGTAGCCAATGCCTTGCTTCAGTTGCAGCTTCACGCCCACCACCTGTTTCACGCGGTCGTTACGGAAATACGTGTTTTCCGGCGTGAACGTCGCCTGCGGATCGATGCGCAACACGTAGCCATCCAATGGCTTGTCCGGCGCGGAATCCAAGAAAATGTGGCAGGGCTGGCCTAGCTTGACCTTGCCGATGTCGCCTTCCGGCACGAATCCCCGCAGGTACACCTTGCTCAAATCCAGCAGCGTCACAATCGCCGTTCCCGCTTGCACCACTTCCCCCGGCTCCGCCGTGCGCGTAATTACCGTGCCGCTGAACGGCGCTACCACCGTCAAGTCAGCGCGATTCGCTTCCGCTTCCACCAACTGTGCCTGCGCCTGTGCCGTTTGTGCGTTCGCCGCGGCCACCTGCGCCTGCTGCTGCACGATCTGTCGCCGCGTGCCCGCCACCTGGGCATCACGAATCTTCGGGTTGTCCAGATTCGCTTGCGCCATAGTCAATCCTCCGCGCGCCGACTCCACGCGCCGCTGCGCTGCCGCCACCGCCGCCACTTGCTGTTCCGCTGCGGCTACTGCCTGGATGCCCTGTTGCTCGGAAACCGCTCCCGTCTTGGCCAGCCGCGTGTACGCATCGCGGTTGAACTCCGCCAGCTTCAGGGCCGCCTGTTGCTGCGCCAAATCCGCTTCCGCAGCCGTTAAATCGGCCTGCGCTTGCCGCACTCGCCCGTCGGCATCGGTGGTCGATTGCGTCGACTGCAATTCGCTTTGCCGCAACTGCTCCTGCAGCACGCTGATCTGTTCTTTCGCCGATTGCGCCTTGGCCTGCGCATCCGCCAGCGCCGCTCGCGCGCCCACTTCCTGCGCGCGCACTTGCGCATCGTCCAGGCGCGCAATTACCTGGCCCGCGGTCACCGTGTCGCCTTCCCGCACCGTGATTTCCATGATTTTCCCGCTCGTCTTCGGCGCCACCGCCGAATCATCGCCTTCGATTCGTCCGCTGACCGCCACGATGCTGTCCGGCAACGCCGGGTTGGCGATGAACACCTTCCAGATGAGCAGCAAGGCCATCACCACGCCGGCCACCATCAGAATGCGCACCACGCGGCTGCGCGGCGGACGTTCTTCCGTACCCCCGCCTGCACCCGCGGCCGGCTTGCCCGAACTCGCCTGCGCCGCTTCACCCGGCGACGCCGTCAATGTCTGCTCGTCACTCATGAGAATCTGCTCCGGAAATTTTTTCGCGCTGGATTCCCTGCCGCTGCTCGTGGTTCGCCGCGCGCCCTTCCTGCGCCGTTTCGCTCGCAACACCCTGCGCCGTATCGGTATTCCTTTTCGTCTTGTTCCCTCCGGACATTTCCCGAAGATATGCCAGTGAAAATTCGGCAATATGCTCCGCGATGCGCTCCACCTGCTCCGGCGTCAGCTTTAAGTCCGGCTGCAATCTCGCCAGCACGGGCTGCGAAAACGCATAGAAAAGGACTTGCCCGATGATGCTGTTGTTGCACAGCTTCGTTTTCTCGTGCTCCGGCGGAAGTCCCAGCATTGCTCCCACGGCCTTCAGCACCCGCTCATAAACCGGCCGCATCCCTTCATCAATCACGCGGGTCATCGCCGGCGTGGGCTGCGAGAATTCGTGCATGACAATGTGGAAGCTGCGGTCCGGCCGCGTCCGGCCGCAGAGGCTCTGCAACCGTATGCGAATCACGCTGCGCAGTACTTCTTCAGGGGAACCCGCGGCATCCAGTGCTGCGGTCATGCGCGCGATCTCCGGTGCCCGCACCGATTGCCGCAAAACCTCGGTGTACAAGCCCAGCTTGTCCCCGAAGGTGTAATTCACCGCCGCCACGTTCGCGCCGGCGCGTCGGCAAATCTCGCGGATGGTCGCTTTGTAGTACCCGCGCTCGGCAAATACCTGCCCCGCCGCCTCCAACAGCTTTTCCCGCGTAGGCGCCGCTACCCGCCGCCGGGAACCACGTCCCCGCGCCGTTTTCGCCACCGCTAAAGTCGCTCGCGGTCCCATCAAACATATGTTTAAAACAATTGTTTAACTTTGTCAAGCAAAACATCCAGCCCCAAGGCGAGCCCCACGGTAACCGCGGACACAGCCTCCGCCGCTCCGTTCGGGCCTGCGTTACCATGGCGCATCCCGGCGCGGCCTGTAGCTAAGGTTGGGTTAATGCCCCACTAAACGGCGGCTGCCGACAGGCGGGTGTGGGGGCGTTTGCGCTTCCATTCGTGGTCGCGGCGCAGGCGCGACTGATGCTTCTTGACCTGGGTCTGCAAATCGCTGAAAGCCTCTTTGCAGCCGGCCAGAGTGTTTCCGCCGGTGCCGGTGGCATGCAGCGTGGCCGTGGGCAAAACCAGGTTCAGCGACAGCGAATACTCCTCAAAACGCGGGTTTTTTGAAAATACGCCGTGCAGTTGTACCAGATCGGGCTCATAGCTCTGCAGCAAACGGTTGAGTTTGCCGGTGCACTGCTCGACTTCCTTTTCCACTGCTTGGTGCGGTTGAACATGCTTGTAGCTGATGGAAAGTTTCATAGATGCACCTGTATGGGTAAATAGGGAAGAGGTAGGTGACGCGGGTTTGCGTCTTGCACCGCATCGTGAATAAAGCATACTCTCCTGCGTAGCCAACAGCAATGCCTTCGCGCACACCAGTTTCCAGGCGGCGCAAGTCGCCTGGAAGGCGCGCCGGCGGGACGACTCTCTGCTGCATTGACATTGACGCGGACTCACCTCTACCCTGCCCTAGCCGCGCTCTTTGCGGGCCACCTTCATGTCGGAAAAGTCTGCGGGAAATACAGGCGTTTCCAAGCCAACGGCGACCCACGCGCACGGCACCAGCACGCATCGGCACGAGACGAAAAGTGTGGTTCGCGTAGGACCGGCAGGCTGGTCCTATCCGGACTGGTTCGGCTATGTCTATCCGTCACGGAAGCCGAAAGGCTTTCACGAAGCGACCTATCTGGCGCAATTTTTCGACACCATTGAAATCAACACCTCCTTCTACAGTCCCATTCGGCCAGAGCACGCGGCGCAGTGGGTGGAGCGCGTGGCGGCGAATCCGCGATTCGTTTTTGCGGCCAAGCTACTGAAGAGGTTTACGCATGACCTGATTCCTGGCGCGCTGGCCATGGGGGCCAAATCCACGATCGCCGAAGAGGAGAAGCTGGTGCGCGCCGGATTCGACGTGCTGCACAACGCCAATAAGCTGCACGCCGTCCTGCTGCAATTCCCTTTTTCGTTTCATCGCACCGCAGAGACGACCGTCTATCTCGAGGAGTTGCTCAAGCGCTTCGCCGACTATCCGCTGGTCGTGGAAGTCCGCCATGCTTCGTGGCAGACGCCAGAAACCTTTGCGCTGCTGGCGGAACGTAACGTCGGCTTCTGCAATATCGATCAGCCCATCATCGGCAGATCGCTGGTGCCGTCGGCGGAGGCCACTTCGCCGGTCGGTTATGTCCGCCTGCACGGGCGGCGTTATGACACGTGGTTCAGCGACGACGAGGCAGTGCCGGCGCATGAGCGCTACAACTATTTGTACTCAATGGAAGAGCTGAAGCCCTGGGCAAAACGCGTCGAGCGCGTGGCGGAGCGTTCAAACGAAGTGTTCGTGATTACCAATAATCATTACGAAGGCAAAGCAGCGGTCAGCGCGTTGCAGCTCATCAACCTGCTGAAAGGCGAAAAGGTAAAAGTACCCGAGCCACTCCGCGAGAAGTTCCCGGAACTAGACGCAATCGCGGATGCCCCGCCGGAAGCCCCCAGCCTTTTCCCACTGGAGCGAAAAGACAAGGGCAAGTAAGCCACACCCTTTTTTTAGTGGAGGCCCGAAAACCTCAGGCTGCTGCGCCTTGAGCTCGGTCACGGCGACAAATGGGATTGGAAGAACTGCGCGGTGGCTTTGTAACACATGACAAAGGTGCGCCAGAGGGCGAAGTCGTGCAGTTCGTCAGGAATGTAGATGAGGTCGAAGGGAACGGCGTGGTCGCGCAGACGTTGAACTAAATCCACAGTCTGGCTCTCCGGGACGTTACGGTCGTCGTCGCCTTGAATGAGCAGAACGGGCGATTTCCATTTATCAATGGAAGCGTCCGGCGAGGAGTCCCAAGCGAGCTGGCGGGCTTCTTTTAGATCGGGAGCGGAGCCGGCGTCTTCTTCCCAAGCGGGAAGAAAGAGCGACCAGTCGTGGACGCCGTGATAATCCACGCCGGCTGCGAAGATGTCAGAGTTGCGCGCGAGGCCCATGGCGGTGAGGAAACCGCCGTAGGAGCCGCCCCAGAGACCGATGCGATGCGGATCCACGATGGGCAAACTTTGCAGATAATGCGCGCCGGCGAGCACGTCGTTGTATTCCGAGGCGCCGCGCCACACGCTATGGGGCGGAACGCGGAAGTCGTGGCCATACATGATGCCGAGGCGATAGTTCACCGATAAGACCACGAATCCCAGGCTGGCGAGGTACTGATTCTCGGCGTAGGCGTTGTGATAGTAGTCCATGTAGTGGAAGCCGAGAAGCATTTGTCGCACAGGCCCGCCGTGCGTAAAGATGAGCGCGGGGCCAGGCTTGCTACGGCCTTTGGGGACGAATAGCTGGCCGTGAACGGTGTAGCCATCGTCGGACTTGAAGATGACTTGTTGCGGGATGACAAGCTTGTCGCTGGGAAAATCGGCCGGGAGCGCGTTTTTCGTGATGAGTTCGCGACCGGAAGGCATGACGCGATAGACGAGAGCGGGAGTCGTGGCGGTTGAGCCGAGGCACACGATGGATTTGCCGTCGCCGGTTTCCACCGGCGACCACTCGATGGTTTCGCCCCTGGTGAGCGGCGAAGGCGTGCCTCCGACCGTATCGACGCGCCACAGATGGCGGCGGTCGACGTCGTCCTGATTCGAGGAGAAGAGCACCGTTTTCTGGTCACTGCTGAGCGCGACGTCTTCGACTTCAAAGTCGCCGGGCGTGAGCAGCGTGGCCGTGCCCCCGCTGGCAGGAATGGAGTAGAGGTGGTTCCAGCCGTCGGCGTCGGAATCGAAGATGATGCGATTCCCTGCTGCAAAGTAGAGTGATGTGGTTGCGAACAGCGGGAGCGAGTCGCGAGAACCTTGTCCGCTCTTCCAGATGGCGTGGGCCGTGTAGGACTTTGCGTCGCCCACCCAGAGGCTCCACGGCTGGGTGCGTTCGGGGATCAGCGGGCGCTTCACTTCAATGCCGGCGATGCGCAGGAAGGCAAGGGAGTTTCCGTCCGGGGACCAGCGCGGCGCGAAATCGCGGTCGGCGGAAGGCGCGACGTAGTGCAGCGCGTCAAGGGCGCCGGAGGCGACGTCGGCTACGACGATGAAGGAGTGGTCTTTGCGGCCGAGCACGAACGCGATGTGGCGGCCATCGGGCGACCAGCGCGGAGAATCGGCGTTGCCGCGCAGTTCGGTGAGCTGCTTGGCGGGCTCGGCGCCGGAAACCGGCGCAATCCACAGCGCATGTTTGGCGGACCACACCGCCCACTTGCCGTCAGGAGAAATCTGGATATCTTCGCAGCCTTCTTCCGGGCAACCCATGGCGCCGAGCAGGCGAGGTGTGCCGGTTTCAATGTCCGCGGACCACACTTGCTGGAGGGGCTGCTTCGGGTCGGTGGTGGCATTCGCGGAAAGCCCTTCGCCGTTGACTTCGGTCCCGCGAGCATAAACCACGGTCCGGCCGTCGGGAGTCAGGCGCAGCGAGGCAAGGGGCTGGCCCGTGTCGCCGACATAGTGCGTAACCTGGCGCGGCGTGAAGGCCGAACCTTCGGCCGTCCAGACATTTTGTGCGCCCTTCTGCGCGAAGACCCAGGCGATGCGCGAACCGTTGCCCGAAGCGGTGAGCTGCGTCGGAAACGGCGAGGAGAGAATCTGTTCGACGGAGAACGATTGCGCCAGCGCAGAAGAGCAGAGCAAGCAAGCTGTGGCGGCGAGCAAGATTGCAGCCAGGTAAGAGAAACGCGAAGTTATTTTCATGAGTGTTGGCTCGCTGAGTGCAAGTGCAACGTCTGTTACAGCTGGTTCTCGGACATGCTATGCAAGGGCGGTGACGACGTCAAGCAAAAGCACTACATCAATAACGTACTCTCGCGAGTTAACGCTGGGTTGGCGCGTCCGGAAGTGTGCGGCCGGAGCATCTGAGACCTGGGCAGGAGCCGACCAGCGTCCAAACGCAACATCTGTTGTCAGAGGTTCAGACGCAACAACCGGAGAACCGCTTCGGCGAACAGCAACAGCGCCGTCATCGCATTGTGGGAAGGCCTGCTCGGAGTCCAAACGGCCATAATCGGGGGGCTGTCCCACAACGGACGGCGGATCGCTGAAGCCGCCCTACACGGTTCCTGGAGTGGAACTTTTCGGTGCGCCGCCGCGTAGTGTAGAAGTAGAGGGAGGGCGACGCTATGTATTGCGACAAGTGTGGGACTCCTTTTGCGGCTGGGGCGCAGTATTGCACCTCGTGCGGCAAGCCAATCGTGGGTGCGGCGGCGGGACCTTCAGGGACTAGGCCTGCGGCTGCTGTGCCGACGGCCAGCTACGCGACGAAGCCGGCCAGCGCGGGTGGCGACGGGCGCGTTGGGCGGAACATCAACCTTTTGGCAGCCTTGTGGCTCGCGAATGGGATTCTGCGATTTATCGAAGTGGGCTGGCTCATGATTTTTCGGAGGCTGGTTTTCGACGGTGGATGGGGCTGGTGGCATCCGGGATGGCCGTTTCATTTTTGGCCGTTTGCCGCGTTTGGAGGAGCGACGCTGGCGTTCTTCGGGATGATTCACTTGCTGCTGGCGTGGAGCTTGTACGAACGGCAGCCCTGGGCGCGCGTGTTTGGGATTGTGATCGGCATTTTGGCGTTGTTCCGGTTCCCGCTCGGAACCGCGTTGGGCATTTATACGTTGTGGGTGCTGCTGCCAGAGGGCTCGGCGCGCGAGTATGACGCCATGGCGACAGTCCAAGCCCCAGTCAGCGTAGCGCGGTGAAAGAAATTTTGGACCGGTCATACTCAGAAGGATGACCCTACATGCCGGCCCAGTTGATGGCGTTGAAGAGTAGTTGGTACGTGCCTTCCATTTGAGCGCGGTGCTGCACGCGGAAACCGAACATGACGATTTTTCCTTTGCCGCGCGTGAAGGTGACGGCGGCCGCTTTGCGCTGCAGGCGTTCAGCGCCGTGCGCGTAGCCGGAGACGAGTATGTCTTTGGCGTTATCGGGATACCACGCGATGACTGAACGCTGGATATCGGGCGGAGGCACGGAAGTTTGGAATGCAATGGGCGAGTCAACGAAGGCCGCGATCTCGCTAGGCATGCCGTAGGCGACCGGATGCTCGGTATCGAGATAGACGCGCAGGAGTGAGCCGGGGATGTTGAAGTCGGCGGACGTGACAGCGGCGCGGCCTTGCGTGGCGCTGGGACTGGCGAGCGCGTTGCGAATGGGCAAGCCGAAATCTTCCCCGATTAGAAGATCGCTGGCGTTAGCTAGCGTGATCAGCGTGCCACCCTTGTCCACGAATTCGCGGAGATTGCGCACGCCTTCTTTGCCAATGCCGCCGGCATATTCGGGCGGAAATTCTTCGGAAAAACCGAAGCGCGATTCGCGGCCTTCGAGGATGGCTTCCTTCGAGGTGTCGGGCAGGATAATGGCGTCGTAAGAGGCGTTGAGATTGCCGGCGCGCATTTCTTTGTTTTCGATGGATTTGTACTTGAAGCCGTACTGGTCGAGAAGGAAGCGCGTCCAGCCTTCGTCGAGCGAGGCGACGTACGGTTTGTAGAGGCCGATTCGGATTTGCTTGAGCGGAACAGCCTGCATGGGCAGGTCGCCTGAAATAGCCTGCAGGGAAACGTGGAGCTTTTCCGCGTTTGCCGCAAGTTGCGGATTGGCTGGGAAGATTACCGTCGGCGGCTCGAAATTGGGCAGCCAATGCACGTAAGCCTCTCCGCCCGCCTTCTGCATTGCGTTGATGAGGGCGTACACGTTGTTCTCGTGCTCGACGACCGAATAGTATTTCGCTTGACCGACAAGGCCGCCGGTGGGCCACAGTGGTTCCTTGAGAACGCGCGCGGAGTTGAGGATGTCGGGGCGGATGCTGGCGCGTTCGGCTTTGACGCCCATCATGAGGGGGAGCGACCAGGCGGCTACGTCGTACGGTTCGAGGATGCCGCTGTTGGTGGCGGAACGAACTTCGGGATAGCGCTGGATGCCGAGCATTTCGTCCACGAAACGGCCGTAGGGCTGTGCGGTGGGCACGAGGAAAACCTTTGCGTCCGAATTGATGCGCACCTCAACCCCGTGTTCTAGAAGAAGTGCGACGAGGCGCGAGGCCGTCACCGGATCGCGCTGATCCTCGACAGGAATGCGCCAACAGACTTGCGGGTCGGCAGTTTGCACCGCTTGCGTGGCCATGGTGGCAACGCCGCGCAGAAGTTCCTGGCGAAACTTGCTGACGGTTTCAAGCGCAGCGCTGGAGACGATGAGCTCGTAATCCATGATGTCGCGCAGGCGCCACAGGCCGCCGGGCCAAGGATTCGGGAAATTGATTTGCTGCTCGTAGGTGATCAGGCCTTTCGTGCCACCTTGCAGCTCATCAGGAGTGACTTCGATGGGTGTCGCGACGCGCGCCGAAGCGACTTCCGTAAGTACGCCGTACATGTTTTTCCACCAGCCCGTATTGCGCGTCCCGCCGGGCCAGTAGGCGTCGAAGGAATAACCGAAGATGACCCCCGACTTCCCTGCCTCTTCGAGCCGCCAGCCCATATCCGCGCCCATCAAGTTGTTACCGCGATGCACGAGCGGATTCACCAGCTTCGCGACGGGGTCAGCGTTCGGGGGAATGTAAATGCGCGGACCGGTTTCACCCATCTGGTGTTCATCGAGCCAGAACTGCGGAAACCAGTCGTGATAAACCATGTGGTTGACGTTTTTGGTTTCGATCTGCGTGAGCATGAACCAGTCGCGATTGTCGTCGTGGCCGACATAGTGGTGATAGAGGTACGGCATGGGCCCGCCCTCGTACTTGGTGCCGAGATATTTGCGATACCAGTCGGTGACCATGGTTTCGCCGTCGGGATTGAGCGAAGGAACGAGAAGAACGATGGAGTCGTTGAGGCGACGGAGAATTTCCGGGTCCTGCGTGGTGGCGAGCTGGTAGGCCCATTCCATGGCCATTTGGCTGGAGCCAATTTCCGTGGAGTGAATGTTGCAGGTGAGCAGCAGGATGGTCTTGCCGTCGTGCGCGAGCTGATCGATTTGCTGCGAAGTTAGGCCGCGAGGATCAGCGAGCTTCCGGGCGATTTCCTTATATCTCGCTTTGTTGGCGAGATTTTCCGGCGTCGAGATGACCGCCATGAACATGTCTTCGCCAAGCGTAGTCTTGCCCAGGACTTCGACTTGCACGCGCGGCGAAGCACCGGCGAGAGCTTTGAAGTAGGAGGAGATTTGCTTGTAGTCGGCGAGCTTGCGGTCCGCGCCAACTTCAAAGCCGAGGAATTCCGAAGGTGTCGGCGCGTGCGCGGCGGTTTTTTGTTTTTCCTGGGCGCGCACAAAAGACGCGAGGCTCGAGAACATCGCGAGGCTCAGGATCAAGCTGGCTGGCAGACCAATGCGAAATCTGGACGCGAAGAACATGAGGCGGCTCCTCAGGGCAGTTAGAAGCGCCATAGTATGCACCTGACGGCGGAGTTTTGGCGAGGGGTGGGCCTAGGGAGGCCTCACCTCGTTTTTTTGTAAGTGCGGATTCTAAAGGGGTTTAAGTTAAGTCCTTGTGTTTTGGAAGTGCGGATTCTAAGGAGTTACCGGCGCACTTTGCGTAGGTGCGGATTCCAAAGGAGATAGTGGCGAGCGGCGAGTGACGAGTGGCGAGAACGATGGCACTGCGAGGGCTGAAAGATTTGGTGCTGCGGAGATTGTGGAGCGAGGAAGCCGCGGTGAGAGATAGAAGAGCGGTAGAGCGGCTTCGGCATGGAGTGGAATGAGAGACAACCATGCTGGAGGGTAGCACGGATTAACGGTTCTGTTCGAAACTGGGGGTTGAACGGTCATTAGGCGCATTAAATGGAAGCGCGGGATTTGCGAATCTTGTCCCGGCAGCCATGGAACGCGGCTGCAAAGGGCTAGGGCTAGTCGGGCTTTTTATCTTTACGTTGGTCGGAGCCGGCGGGCAGGTCGGGGGGAGTGTAGTACAGCTTGCTGCCACCCGCCTTGTTGACCTCGTCCATAAAAGTGGTGCCGTAGTCACGCTGGGCATCGGAGAGTGCGTAGGCTTGGCGCTTGTAGTTCCAGCTTTTGGGATTGAGGCGCTGCGCTTCTTTGAAGTGCGGGATGGCTTCGGGGAGATGGCCAGCCTTGTAGAGTTGCTCGCCGAGGCCAAACTCCGCGGCGGCTAGGATAATGTTGGGATCGTTGAGGGTGAGTCTTTCGCGAAGGCGCGCTTCACTCATAACGTAGATGCTGCGGCTACCCTTTTCGATCCAATCCTTCAGAGCATTCAGATAAGGAGCGGAATCGAGTCCACTGAAATTTTTGAAGCGATCGTCCACGAAGGCGACTTCGTTGGGGCGAACGATTTTGCCGTGCTCGTCGATCCACACGCCGGTAGGAACATTGACCATGTTGTAGAGCTTGGTGACGAGATGTTTGTCGTCAATCAAAGCGGTGTAGGTGGGGTTGGCGGCCGTGATCCACGGGCCGGCGTCTTTGACACCATTGGTATCCTGGGCGACGGAGACGATCTCAAAATTCTTATCTTTGAGCTGCTGATAAATTGCTTGCCAGCCTGGCAAGTCGAGTCGGCACCCTCACCAGGAGGCCCAGGTGAGAAGCAAGACCTTCTTGCCGCGGAAGTCGGAGAGCGAGTGGAGCTTACCGTTCATATCCGGGAGGGTGAAATCCGGAGCGTCACGGGAGGCCAAACCCTGCCGCTGGTCGGCGCGGAGCCCGAAGTACCAGGTCGAGAGAGCTTCATCGTGCGCGACGGGCTGGCGCACGAGCTGCGCGAAGGCCACGAGATTGAACCAAGTCTTGCCGGAATTTTTGCGAACAAATTCTGATTCACGGGCTTTGGGAATCGGGAAGCAGAGTTCGTTCCGGCAGACGCCTTGCGGCTTTAGCTCGAAGCGGGTGACGCGCTTGAGGTCGGAAGTGGTGATCCAAAGCTGCCCGGCATCCTGATTGGCGTTGGCGATTTGCGTGGCCTTGTCATCGTAGACGATCATCGCCGGGGTTTCCGCCCCGCGCGCGGGAAGGCAGGCTATGGCGAGCAGGAGCAGGAAAAGGGCGGTGGAAAACTTGAGCTTCATGGATGGTCTCCAATCCCTCGACTGACGTGGAGCCTGGTCGTAACCATAGACACGGAATCGCCGCATATTATTCCCGAGATTTGTTGCCACAACGCAGGGATTGCGATTTCTCGAACTGCTTGGATCGAGCGGATGTGGATTCCGGTCATCGATGTTTATCAGGCTTCGGTCCAGCGGCTCATGGGGCAGTTTTGTCGGGCAGAAATCGTACGCCTCGAAGAATGTCATCAAAGAGGTGCCCGTCCTCGTCCACGTATTGATCCTTGGATAGGTGAACCTCGGCGCAAAGGCCCCGACCTCCAAGGTACGCATGCACACTCTTTTGGTGCAGTATGTTTCCTCGGAATTCGGGAATCATGTACTCCACAATAGCCATGCCATCTTTCTCATACTGACGGAGATCTTCGCGCTTCATAGGAGTGCTTTTCGCTGTCATAGGCCACCATTTGTCCCGGCACTTTGCGGGGCTAGTGGAAAACTTGACCTTCTGTAGGAAAGCAGTAATCCGAATACCGTCCTTGCGGTGCATCGCCTGTAATTGGGTCTCTTTGCCGTCGGCCCGAACGTGTGCTTCCCAAGTGGTTTCACCAACGCCGAGTTCCAAGATGCCTTTGACACTAGGAACTGAGATCCGCACTTTGTTATCGTCCGCTTGCAGGCCGCACACTGGTTCGGAGAGAAGCGCAATGCTGAGAACAGTTAGTGTTTTCAAAGACTTCACAGAGTTGACCTCTCGCTCGTGTTTATCTCACGTATGAGGGTTCGTACGTCAGGGAAGCTGGGCGCCTTCGGTGCCGACGAAGACGGCGTAAAGGGATTGGCTGGCGGCCATGAAGAGGCGATTTTTCTTGGCGCCGCCAAAGCAAAGGTTGGCGCAGGTTTCGGGGAGATGGATTCTGCCGATGAGTTTTCCATCGGGAGCGAAGCAGTGGACGCCGTTGAAGTTTTCAGGGCCCCAGCCCGCAGCAGACCAGACGTTACCGTCCACGTCGCAGCGAATGCCGTCGGAGGAGCCTGGGGATAGGTCGGCGAAGAGGCGGCGGTTCTTGACCTGGGTGCCGTCCACGACATCGTAGACGTAGATCGGGTGAGGATCGTTGGGATGCTTAGGTGTGCCGGTGTCCACGAGGTAGAGGAGCTTCTCGTCGGGTGAGAAGCAGAGACCGTTTGGCTTGTCGAGATCGTTGACGACGACGGCGAGTTGTTTGGTGTTGAGATCGAGGCGGTAGACAGCGGTCGGGATTTCAAACGTGGCTTTGTGGCCTTCGTAGTTGGACATGATGCCGTAACCGGGATCGGTGAACCAGATGGCGCCGTCGGAATGGACGACGATGTCGTTGGGAGCGTTGAATTTTTTGCCTTGGTAGTTGTCGGCGAGGACGCTGATCGAGCCGTCGTATTCGGTGCGGGTGACGCGGCGAGAATCGTGTTCGCAGGTGACCAGGCGGCCCTGCCGATCTCGGAAGTTGCCGTTGCTGTAGTTGGAAGGGCTGCGAAAGACGGTGACTTCGCCGGTGTCTTCGAGCCAGCGGAGCATGCGGTTGTTGGGAATGTCGCTGAAGAGGAGATAGCGGCCATCGCCGAACCAGACGGGGCCTTCGGCCCAGCGTGCGCCGGTGTAGAGGCGCTCGACGGCGGCGTTGCCGACGAGGTATTTGGCGAAGCGGGGATCGACGACTTCGACGGCGGCGTCCGGATAGGGGACGGGAGCTTTGCGATCCTGCTCAACGGCAGCCGCGAGAGGCGTGCCAGTGGCCGTCATCGCAGCTGCAGCGGCGGTGACGTTCATGAAGGTGCGGCGGTGCATCGGTACCTCCCGAAAAGGAAACCAATGCGACGCACACTATCACGCCCTGTTCTGCGGAGAAAGCGCTGGCCCGCGGAAAGAATTATCTGCGGAAGGCGGAGTCACCGGGATTGTGGGCGACCGTTTGTTGCTGCGTGATCACCGCCGAGGTGACGAAGATTTCGTCAGCAGTGGAGGTGCGGCGAAAAGTGAGCTTGGCGTAATGGCCCTCCATATTCTGCAAAACAGCGGGATTGGAGACCTTCCAGACGTGATGGTCCTTTTCGCACGTGAAGCTCTGGCCGTCGTCACTTATGGTTCCCGAACAATTGCTGGTCTTCTTGGACGACGTGTCCTGGGCGAACAAGGGCAAGGCCACGAAGAGAAAAGCGCCCAAATACAGCAGAATGCGCTTGGCAATGATCATGTCGTCTCCTCCGAGGTGGTATTCGCGGGCCCAAATAGCTGCAACGCTGCTAGTCAATCTGCAGAGGGGGTCAGCGTAGCGGCTATGCACGAAGTTTGCTGCGGCTCCAGGGGCAAGGCAAACGCAAGTTTTGCATCGCGAATATTCGTGTTTTGAGGGGGGCGGAGTTGCGGAGAGTGCGGCTTTAGGAACCGGAAGAAAGAAGGAATCGGAATTTACACAGAAGATACGGAGAGCGCAGAGGTCGCAAAGAAGAGAGGCAATTCGAGGCGATTGTTTCGTAGGGTGGTTATTTCTTGAAGAGGTCCTCGAAAGCCTGGCGCGCGTCGTTGGTGCGAGGAGGCGGAGCGGACGAGGCAGCGGTTTGCGAAGGCTGCGCGTAGGACGTGGGCGCCGTGTCTTTCTCGATGGTCATGCGGAATTCGTAGAACTTGCAGTTATTTTTGGCGTCTTTGGGGCTGATGCGCTCGGGGACGGGTTGGGTGCACTCGAACTGGGCGCCGGAATCAAAGAAGCGGCATTGCTTGCAGCAGTGGAGTTCAAACCCGCACTTGGGACAGGTGCCATTGGGGTCGAAGCCGGCGGTGAGGACGGCGCCGCAATTGGAGCAGCGACCGCGCGTGACCGTACCGACCATGCGGGGAGTGCGCGGACCGAACTGATCGGCGCGAGGCCCCCCTTGGGGCGGTTTGCGGTCTAAATTCTTATCGCGTTTTTCGCGTTTTTCCGAGTCGCGATAGCCTCGATGACCATACTTACGATCCACAAACGCCTCCGTCGAGACAGAAAGCTGGACTGTCCGTTGAACTGCTCAAACTTCCGCGCCAGTGCGCGCCTTAACCGTGGTATGTATCCAATCGGAGTCTTACACTTAGTCCACAGCGCAATCGTAACCCAGAGTTTCGCGACAGGATTGGCTACGTCCAAGCAGGAGATGGGACATCTATGTTTGTAGTCCTATGGGAGTTCGATGTCAAGACGGGAAGCGCGGAGCGGTTTGAAAGCGTATATGGGCCGTCCGGGGAGTGGGCCAAATTGTTTCAAAGCGATCCAGCATACCGGCGAACTCTTCTCCTGCAAGATCCTTTCCGTCCGGGCACCTACGTGACGTGCGACTTCTGGGCGAACAAAACGGCTTACGAAGCGTTCCGGCAGAAGCGCTCCGACGCGTACCTGGCGCTCGACAAGGCTTGCGAGGAACTAACCGTGGCCGAGCGAAAGATAGGCGCGTTCGAGCAGCTTGCCGGGGACCACTGAGACAAACGCGACTCGTCCCTTGGCGGTTCCTGGCAGCAGCCAGTTCAACCCTTCGCCCACAGAACGGATAGGCCGTCGGGCTTCAAATCCGGCTGTAGAAATTGCCTGGGCGTCCCCAGCGAACGCAAAACCGCTTCGGCGGCAAGGTAACCGCTGCGAACTGCGCCTTCCATGGTGGCAGGCCAGCCCGTAGCGGTCCAATCGCCGGCGAGAAAGAGTCCGGCGATGCTCGTCTCCTGCTTTGGACGCCAACGATCAACTCCAGGTTGCGGAGAAAATGTGGCGGCAGCTTCTTTGATGACCGTGGCCTTCAAAAGGTTCGCCTCGCGGGCGGCTGGGAGAGCATGGCGGACCTCGTCAAGGCAGAGATCGATGATTTCCTGGCGAGGCTTCTGGAGAAGGTCGTAGGATGCGCTGATGACGAGCTGGAGGTATTGCGTGTCGGAAGCGCGGGCGATGGCCGAAGCGGACGGGCTGGAGCCGTTGGAGCCGGCATAAAGGGCGGACTTGTTGAAAATCCACTGGGTGGTGGTATCCAGGAGTGTGATGAAAGGCTCCGACATAACCTGGCGGTCGAACCAGAGGTGGACGCCGGTGATGGGGGCGTCAGTGATTTTGTCGAGATTGGCGAAAGCGGGATTGGATTGCCGGACGTCAGCCGGGAGCAGGTCGAAGAGAACCTGGTGCGGGAGAGCAAGGATGAAGGCATCGGCGGATTCTTCGCGGGCCTCGTCGAAGATCGCCGCGGCGACCTTGCCGTTTTCGATGCGCAAAGCGCGCAGAGGCGAGCGGAAGACTACTTCCCCGCCCCGCTGCTCGATGGCCGCGCGGCAACCCTCGTAGAGTTCGCCGAGAGCGACGGCGGGAACGCCCATGCGATAGCCATACTTGGTGGAGAGAACGGCTTTCCAAAAGACGTCCACGCCATAGCGGGCGTCAATGCGGTCGAGTTCCTCGGAGAGCGCGCTGACCAGGACGGCGCGCCAGAAACGGGAGATGGCTGCGGGAGTCTGTTTGCGGCGGCGGAGCCACTCGAGCATGGAGATGCCGCCGGGCTCGTCCACGTCCTTGGGATGGCCGCCGTTTTGCAAGATGGAGTTGAAGGCGCGCGCGATGCCGATCTTGTCTTTCAAGCCCAGCGGGGCGAACGAGAGGAAAGAGCCGACCATGTGGAGGGGTGCGGGAAGCAGACCGGCATGCATTTCGCCGCG
>Ga0335077_10004896_pt1 | contig 16359 bp, 14 predicted proteins | sample Lox_Sample_31_FD_207151 | JGI IMG/M metagenome (GOLD analysis project Ga0335077, IMG submission 207151) | Soil microbial communities from Loxahatchee National Wildlife Refuge, Florida, United States - Lox_Sample_3.1 | ecosystem: Environmental > Terrestrial > Soil > Wetlands | place: USA...
ATTTCGCCATGTCGCTGTCGGTTCCGATGGTGACCCGCAGGAAGTTATTCATCGGCGGAAAAGGCCGGCCGACGGCCACGCCTTTGGGGGGCATCGCAGTGATGAACTCTCGTGCGTCGCGACCCACGTCGATCATCACAAAATTGCCTTGCGGCTCGATGTACGGCACAGCACGGTCGCGCATCCACTCGCAAAGCTCGCGCCGGACGCGGATGAATTTCGCGCGCCGCTCCGGAATGAGGGTTTTCGATTCGGCGAGGGCGGCGAGCACCGCTCGCTCGGTAACAATGGAGATCACGTTATTGCGAAACGGCGCCATTCTGGCGATCAGTTCCGGCGACGCGCAGGCAAAGCCCGCGCGCAGGCCTGCCATCCCGTAAATTTTCGAAAACGTGCGCGTGACCACCACATTCTTGCCCTGGCGCACGTAACCGAGCCCGCTTTCGAAATCCGGTGTGTCGGCGAAGTGGGCGTAAGCTTCGTCGATCAGCACCATGGTTTTTGGCGGCAGGTTGTCGATCATCCATGCCAGATCCTTCTTTGGCGTGACCGAAGACGTGGGGTTATTCGGATTGCAGAGATAGATCACGCCTCCGCCCGTTTTTTCGGCTTCTGCGACGAGCTTCTTGACATCAGGCACGTAAGGAGGCTCGAGCGTCACCTGGACGACATCGCGGCCGAGCCCCCGGCGAGCCAGTTCCACGGGACCCTCGTAAGTCGGAGCGACCGTAATCAGCGGGGAAGTGGGCGAGGTGAAAGCGTCGATTGCCGCGTGCAGCACTTCGCTCGATCCGGCGCCTACCAGGATCTGTTCCGCTGCGAGATCCTCGCTGTGCGCCAGCGTTTCGTAGAAGTCGCGAAATTCCTGATAGTGGTATCGCCCTCCCTCGGGCAAGACCTTGATCATGGCTTCGATGGAAGATCGCGGAGGCCCGTCCGGATTCTCGTTGGCGTTGAGCCAGACCATATCGGCGGGCAACTTTCCTTGGATAGCAGCGCGCTGCGCATACGCGGCCTCGGGCAGCATGCGGCCAGCTAGTGCGGCAAGTCCGGCTCCTGCGAAACCCCTACGAGTCAACATGGTTTCACCTCATCGCGGTCATCATAACATCTGATAGCATTGCGCCGCGAAGAACCCCGCCCCATGCTGGAGGAGTAATCACACCGGCCTTCACCGAAGGCCCAGGTGTGAGCTGGATACAGCTTCGGGAGAGGGAATTGTGAAAAAAATCGTATTGGCGCTGCTTGTGGCGGGGCAACTCTTACATGCGGATTCTCAAAACATTCGCGTGGTGAACGGGGCTTCGTTCATGGAAGCCAACACTCTAACGCCCGGCTCAATCATCTCGATTCTTGCGGAAACGAGCCCGGCTCTTGCCAACGGCACGACGGCGGCCGCCGATTTCTCGAATCCGCCCCTCACCCTGGGCGGCGTGACGGTGACCGCCGGCCCGACGACTCTGCCGCTGTTTTTTGTCAGCCCCGTGCAGATCAACACGCGTCTTGACCCGGCCATCGCTGCCGGTCCGGTGACGCTGACCATCAAGTCGCCCACGGGAACCTTCACGAAGAATCTGGTTCTGTCGAAGTATTCTCCTCCTGGCGTTTTTTCCTTGTTTGGTACCGGCACCAGAGATGGGGCAATCCAAAACGCGGTCACGTACCATATCGGTCCTTACACCACCACCACCAATGGCAAGCCTACATACCTTTCCATCTATACAACCGGACTGGACCTCACCACCAAGCCGACGGTGACCATCGGCGGCGTCAGCGTTCCCATCCAATTTTATGGAGCAGCGCCTTGCTGCTCGTCCTTGCAACAGATCAATGTGCAGTTGACGCCCGATCTCGCCGGAGCGGGCCGGGTGGAAGTGGCGGTGACGGCCAACGGCATCACCAGCAATATCACCGAAGTGGTGATTCTTCCCAATCCGGGTCAGGGTCCATTCCCGCCGAGCGGGGAGAACCAGGCGCGCTACCGTGAGATCTCCAACGTGGCGTGGATTCCAAATACGGGACTGGCGCTGGTTACCGACGAGAATGATGACGTGGTGCGCTTGATCGACATTAAAGCGCGCAGGGTGGCGCGCACCATTGCGCTTCCGGAAGGATCGCAGCCGGTCTCCGTGGCCGCGGGCGGAGTGGGGGTGGTTGCGGAACGCATGCGCGGCAAAATCGCCATTATCGATCTTCTGGCGTACAGCGTGACTGCTGAGGTGGCGGTCGGCGGCGCACCGGTCAGCGTCGCACTGGCGGGGAATCTCGCGCTGGTGGTGAACCAGGACAGTGACACCAGCAGCGTGTCAGCCGTGGACCTGACGACTTACAACGTGACGAACATCGCTATCGCGCGTGGGGCGCGCAGCATTGTCGTCGACAGCGCGAACCTGGCGTACGTGACCAACGAGGATGCGGGAACCATCAGTGTGATCGATCTGACGCACCTTGCGGCAACGCCGGCCACGATTTCGCTTCCTCTCAACGCCCGCCCCGCTGCGATTCAGTGGGCGCTTCCGTCTGGCCCACTCGTCGTAACCGAGCCGAATTCCGGCCAGCTCATGCTGGTGCCCACGGACGGGCACGCCCCCATCGCAGCCCAGGCGAACCCGGATGGCAAGGGCGCGAGTGACGTAGCTGTCGTCGGCGACACGCTCTATTTCGCGGACCAGGCGGGGGGATCGATGACAGTCATCGAGCCGATTTCGAATATCGGCTCGCAGACTCCACCCACCGTTACCAGCCTGCCGCTCGATCTGGGCGTGCGCGCCTTCGCCATGGACACGCAAGACAAGCTCTTGCTCACGGTCTGTGAAGGCAGCGGCAAACTCGCTCTGATCGACCTGAATTCCAGCCAGGTTCTGGATTGGGTAAATGCGGTGCAGAGCGAACTGGAGACGGTTGCCCATAACGATCATAGTGACCGGTTGACGGCTCCCAACAGCCCGAAGCTCACCAGTTTTAGCCCGACGGTTGGAAACGCGAACTCAACCATTTCGCTGACGGTCATTGGCACTAATCTGACGGGCGCGACCGATCTGTCTTTCGTCGACCCAACCAGCGTGTACCCGCATGCACCGTGGGAGGACGGCGAGTATGGGCAGGGCTCCAATGATCCGAATATCCAAATCAGCAACATCCAGGTCAATGCTGCCGGCACGCAGTTGACGGCTGCCATCACGGTCGGCCCCGGCGTCAAGCCGAACTCGCGGTACATATTACGTGTTGGAACGCCGAATGGCGATACGGGGATCAACGAGACGAATTTCAATGTTTTTCAGGTCAATTGATCCGGCGCGAAATGGAGTGCCGGCCTATGATTTGCGCCCGATGATGGCGTAGTCCAGCCCGCCGAAGAAGGTGTTGCGGAATTCTTCCGGCAGCCCGGCGAGCGACGGAAACGACTCCACCGCGGGAGAAAGATCGTGCCTCTCCACGTTGCCGATCCCGCATTCCTGCATATAGAACGCGAGGAGCGCGGACGGTACGGGCCGCGTGTGGGTTGGGTCCAGGTAGAAGTGCGTAGCGAAGATGGCGAGGCAGGCCGGGTTGGGCGTTTCGATCGCGAGCACACCGCCACGGGCCAGCTTTCGCGCTGCCAGCCGGATCATCTCAGGAACACGGTCCGGCGGAAGATGCTCCACCACCTGCGCGCTGAAGATGCCGTCTAACGAGCCGTCCTCCAGACCATCCAGGTACGCGAACAGGTCCGCTACTTCGGCTTCGAGGCCTTTGCTTCGGCACAAGTCTACGGATTCCGGGTTGAGGTCGATACCGCGCGCGGGAACGCCGGCTTCGCGCATCAGCTCCAGGAATTCGCCGCGGCCGCAGCCGATGTCCAATACTTCTTTGCACGGCGCGAAGTAGGACAGATAGAACTTCTGCCCGGACTTGACGTGTTCTTCCGGCCCGCGAAAGCGTTCGGGAAAGCAGCCGAAATCGAGCGGGGGGAGCGGTTGCGCCGCGGATGGCTCCGGCGCCTGCGGCGCTCCGGCGCGATAGACATGGGCCAGGCGCTGACGGATGACGCTCAGCTCCGCGTGGATGAGCCTTTCGAATTCCGCCCGCACGAGCTGCAGATCCGACCACAGCCGTTTCTGCACCTCCACCGTCGTGCGGTCGAGCGCCCCGAGATAGTCGGAGTGCTGCCCTTTCACGACGTCCCGGAAGTTGTTCTCCATCAGGGTCACGCGGTGTTGAAAGGCGCCCTGCAGGTCGGCTACGCTGCGCAGAAACCGCATCTCGTTGTGCGCGACTTTCGTTTCCCATTCCGTCCGCCACTGAGCCCAATGCGCCCGGATATCCTTGAGCTCCTGCACCTCACGCTGCAACTCGACGGTGATGGCAAGCTGGCGGTTCATCTCGTTCAGTGCATCCAGGGTGGCCTCCACGCACGCCATGACTTCACGATTGAAAACCACCTGATCGCGGACGAACCAATCGAGCCCGCGTGCGATGGCGCGCTTCGCCGCCTGAATCAGCGCGTTGAGGGGCCCACCGCGCCTGGGATTGACGCTGCCGATGGCCGCGACTTTTGCTTCGGCGGCATCGCGCGCGTGCGCGAGCGGCATCAGATCGGCTCCGGCGAAGGGCGCGCCTCCCTCTGACGCACTGGGGTGACGCGCGCGCACGCGTTCGCGAATCGCGCGAACCAGTTCGGCGAGTTCCTCGGTTTTCAGAGAATCGTTATTCGGTTCGGGCGCCACGTCTTTTCGTCCAGGTCGCAGTCACTTTGGATTGGAGGCCGCCGCGCGGAGTGAACTCGCCGATGACGGTAGCCGAGACGGGTTTGGTTGCGGCCACGACATCGCGCAGAAACCGGTTCACTACGTTCTCGTAGAAGATGCCCAGGTTGCGGTATGCCAGCACGTACATCTTGAGCGATTTCAGTTCCAGGCACTGCCTGTCGGGGGTGTAGCGCAGAGTCAGCTTGCCGAAATCCGGCAGGCCGGTCTTGGGACACACCGAGGTGAATTCCGGAATCACCACTTCGATTTCGTATCCGGGGAACTGATTCGGCCAGGTCTCGATTTCCGGCAGCGGCGCGTGGATCCCCGCGCGCGCGTGTTCATCCGTATAAGCGCGCTTCATTTCTTCACGAGCGTGTGAGAAAGCATTTCGAGGAACAAGCCGACATCGGTGACTACGCCCACAGCCTGGCCGGTGCCGCGGTCGCTCACCTTAGTCGCCACTGCCGGGTTGATGTCCACGCAGACGATTTTGACCCAGCTCGGGAGCATGTTCCCGGTGGCGATCGAATGCAGCATCGATCCCAGGCAGAGCACCAGTCCCGCACCCTTCAACTGCTCGGCATAGGCGTCCTGGGCCGCGTTCATGTCGGTGATGGCGTCGGGCAGCGGGCCGTCGTCGCGCAGGCTGCCGGCCAGTACGAAGGGCACCTGGTTCCGGACGCATTCGTAGAGAATTCCCGAACGCAGCCGGCCGCTTTCGACGGCGCGCGCGATGCTTCCACAGTGGTAAATGGCGTTGATGGCGCGCATGTGATTGCGGTGGCCGTGCTCTTCCTGTCGCCCATCTGCCAGGCGTACGCCCAGCGAGGTGCCGAACAGCGCCGCCTCCACGTCATGCACGCCCAGCGCGTTGCCGCTGAGCAGCGCTTGCACGAAGCCACCGCGGATAAGCTGCGACAGGCCCTGCACGCCGCCGGTGTGTACCACCACAGGCCCGGCGACGGCCACCACTTTCAGTTTTTGCTCGAGGGACTGCTCGATCAGGTTCGCGGTTTGCCGCACTGCGGTCTCGACCTGCCGTTCCGATGAGATTCCGTTGCTCATGAAGGCAAACGACAGCCGGTCGCGCTCTTTGGATTCCGGCACCACGCGAATGCCGCGCATGCCGATGACCACCTGGTCCCCGGCGCGAACGTCGCGCAGGCGCCGGCACACCGCGCGGCCATCGGCGATCACCACCAGCGCGTCCATGCGTTGGTTCTCCACTTCGATCCACTGCTGGCGATGGCGGACCAGCGTGCGGTGATTGGTAGTGGAGTAGAAATCCTCCGGCGCGCAACGGTCTCTCTCCACGGCGCGCAGCTCCGCATCGCCGGTATCCACGGGTGAGCAGCCCAGGCCGAGCAACTGCTGGAGCAGCCGGTCCATGGCGGCACGCTCCGCGGACTCGACCTTCAGCCGCAGATAAGAGGGGTCGCTGTTGGTGCGCCCCACGCGGAACTCCTCGACTTCGAACCGGCCCCCGAATTCGACCACCTGATCGAAGATCTGCTCCATGACGTGGGAGTCGATCAGGTGGCCCTGGGCCTCAACTACTTCTTGAAATCGCATGAATTCTAATTCTAACGTTCCAGCAAGCCCGCCGCCTCTGGCACAATGGCAGACATGCCCTCGCTCGCCCGTTCGGTGGACAACGTTCCGCATTCGCGCATTCGCGAGCTGGCGGAAGTGGCTATGTCGATGGACGGCGTGCTGCGGCTGTACTTCGGCGAATCGAACCTGCCGACGCCCGACTACATCAAGCAGGCCGCGATCCAAGCGCTGGCCGGCGGCTACACCTTCTATACCGAGAATGCCGGCCTGCCCTCGCTGCGGCGCGCCATTGCCCGCCACTATCAGAAATGGCACGGCGTCGAGCTGGACCCGGAGAGCGAGATTGTGATCACGGCTTCCGGCGTGCAGGCGCTCAACGTGAGCCTGCGCGCGATGCTCGACCCGGGCGATGAGGCGCTGGTGCTCACTCCGGCGTGGCCCAACGGGTCGTCCATCATTGCGATGGCCAACGCCGTGGCGCGGCAGATACCGCATCCGCTCGAGGGCGACCGCTACCACATCGACTTCGCCGCGCTCGAATCCGCCACGGGCCCGCGAACCCGCCTGCTGCTATACACCTCGCCTTCTAACCCGCTCGGCTGGGTGGCCACCGAAGAAGAGCAGCAGCGGCTTCTAGATTTCTGCCGTGCGCGCGAGCTCTGGCTGGTGGCGGATGAAGTCTACGACCGGCTGTTTTACGGCGGCAGCGCGCTGGGCCAGCCCGTACCGTCCATACTGAGGAAGGCCACACGCAACGACGCGGTTGCGGTGATTCATTCGTTTTCGAAGAGCTACTGCATGACCGGGTGGCGCGTGGGCTGGCTGGTGGCGCGGCGCGACCTGGGGCTCAAGGCGACGCAACTCAACGAGTTCATCATTTCGCACGCGCCCAGTTTTGCGCAGAAGGCCGCGGAAACCGCGCTCGAGTGCGGGGAAGCGGAGCTTGGCGCGATGCTGCGCCGATTGAAAGAGAATCGCGACCTGTGCCTCTCGGCGCTGCGCGCCATGCCGGGCGTGACCGTTCCGGAACCTGACGGCGCCTTCTACCTGTTCCCCAAAATCGACGGCCTGACCGATTCGTTTGATTTCTGCCGCCGGCTGCTGATGGAAACCAGGGTCGGGCTGGCGCCCGGCGTGGCGTTCGGCGCCGGCGGAGAGGGCTCGGTGAGAATCTGCTATGCCGCCGACCGCTCCATCCTCGAGCCGGCCATGGAACGGCTCGGCAAGTTTTTGCGGGCCGGTTAAATCCGGCGGCTTGGCCACTTCGTATTCCGGACAGATATGCGTGTTTTCTTTCTCTTGACTGTTGGAGTGTGCGTTGCGGCGGCAGCACGTGGGGAGGACTCTGTTCGCCCGGCTGGCGCGCCGCTGACCACCGACCAGCGCATCGCCGCTTATGAGAAGCTGAGCCGCTCGAAACCGGATGATGCTCACTCGAAGAACCTGCTCGCCGGAGCTTACATCCAAAAGATGCGCGAGACCACGGACTTTGGCTACATCGATCGAGCTTCGCGCATCGTTGCCCAGGTACTTGCCGAGGAGCCGGACAACTACGAAGCCCGGCGGCTGCGGAGCGAGATCGAGCTCGAGCGGCACCATTTCGCGGAGGTGGCCGAACTCTCCCGCCAGATGATCGCGGCTGCGCCGGAGGACGCCTGGAACTGGGGCACGCTGGGCGACGCGCTGATGGAACTGGGCCGCTATGACGGCGCGGCGGATGCTTACCAGAAGATGGTCACGCTGCGGCCGAATCAATCCAGCTACAACCGCGCATCCTACTACCGCTGGGTCATGGGCGACGCCCAAGGCGCGATCGCCATCATGCAGCGGGCCATCGAATCCGGCAGCCCGTCTTCTGAGAACACCGCCTGGTGCCTGGTCGATCTGGGGAATCTTTATTTCAAGACGGGCCGCTTGGTGGAAGCCGAGCAGGCTTACCAATCGGCGTTAACAACGTTCACCGGCTACTATCCGGCGTATGCGGGGCTGGGGCGCGTGCAGGCGGCGCAAGGGAAATACAATGAGGCCATCGAGAGCTTGGAGCGCGCGCAATCGGCGGTCCCCATGCCCGAGTACGCCGCAGCGCTCGCCGATCTCGATGAGCGCAGGGGCAAGAAAGCCGAGGCGCGGCGGCAGCTTGATCTGATCGACGTCGTGGACAAGATGGCCCGCGCGGGTAACGAAAAGACCAATCGCAATCTGGCGTTGGTGTTCGCAGATCGGGATCGCAATCTCGCGCGGTCGCTCGAGCTGGCGCAAGCGGAGCTGGATGTCCGCGGAGATGTTTACACCTACGACGCGCTGGCATGGGCGTTGTACAAGAACGGACGGGTGGAAGAGGCGGAGAGCGCGGCTGCGCGTGCGCTCGCGTTTGGAACTCTGGAGCCGGCCTTCTACTATCACGCGGGCCTCATTGCCGCTGCACTGAACAAAAATGCCGAAGCTGCGAAATATCTGGAGCGCGCTCTCGCGTTAAATCCCCACTTTGATCTGCGCCAGGCGGAGATTGCCGGAAATACGCTGCGGAACCTGAAGACACGTTAGATCGGGGGTGCGCACGGTCCGGCCCTTCTGTAGTACTATTCGCGTAACGTAACGGAGGGCATGATCTATGATCAAAGGCTTTCGTGATTTCTTACTGAAGAATTCGGTGCTGGCCCTGGCCATCGGTTTCATCATGGGCGCGGCGACCGGAAAAGTGGTCTCATCGCTCGTCGCCGACATCATCATGCCGGTGATCAGCCTTGTACTGCCGGCCGGTGAATGGCGGTCGTGGAAGTACGTGCTCACGCAATCGCCGGATGGCAAGGTGGTCAACGCGATCACCTTCGGCAACTTCCTGGGCAACGTGATTGACTTTATCGCGATCGCCTTTGTGGTCTATATGATTACAAAAGCGCTGATCAAAGAAGCCCCGCCCGCGCCGAGCAAGAAATGCCCGCGCTGCCTGGAATCGATTGCGCCGGAAGCGACGAAATGCAAGTTTTGCACAGCGGATGTGCCGGCGTAATCTGCCGGTCCAACGCTACTCCGGCGAGGTGATCTGAACCTCGGCCACCAGATTTTGCCAATCCGGAAGCTCGTACACGCGCAGCTTGGTATTCAAGGGGCCGCTCATTTCCTTCGCCTCATAAGCGCCGAGCGACGGCAGCTTGAAAGTAAAAGTCCCCACCGCCTCCTCGTCGGACTTCGCGGTACGCGCCCAAAGATTGACGTTGGCCGCCAGATCCGCAATCTCGGCTCCCGAATGGTTCACCACCAGGAATCGGACTTGGGGCTTTTGTTTGGGGTCTTCGAGCAGACGCATACCCACCACCTCGACGTACTTTTGCAACGTGTTGGCTTTACCTTTGGATGCGGCCGCTGCCGGCGCGTTCTCCGTGGTTGCGGGCGCAGTGGCGGAGGCCTCGCTTGAGCCGCTGAAGTAGCGGATCCCGAAATACGCTCCCGCCCCAACCGCAAGAAACAGGATCGCGAATACGATGCTCAGCAGCCATGGGGGCAGCGTGATGCCTTGCGCGGGCGGTTGCTGAGCCGGCATCCAGCCCGGTGGAGGAGCCTGTTGCACGGGCGGCGCGGACCAACCTGCCGGCGGAGCCTGCTGCACGGGTGGCGGAGGCGCACTGATCACCGATGCTCTCGTAAACTGTTGCGGCTGTACCGGCGGCGGCGCGGCAGCTTGTGGCGGCGGTTGCGGTGGCGCGGCCTGCCCCTTCCCCGTACAATCCGGGCATTCGTTGTAAGCAGGGGGAACTTCACGGCCGCATTGCGGGCAAATCCAGGTGAACATGTCTATACCTAATCTACCGCTAACTCTGCCCGCCGCGCTGCCGTTTCAAAATCAATCCGGGGCGCGCGCCGGTATGGCGGCCGCGATCGAGGACCACCTGGCCGTTCACAATGACGTACTCGATGCCCGTGGCGTATTGATGGGGCTTCTCATAAGTCGCGTTGTCGATGATGCGCGCGGCGTCGAACACGGCGATGTCGGCAGCCATGCCGGGGCGGAGAATCCCGCGATCGAAGATTCCGATTTTGGCGGCGTTGGCCGAGGTCATTTTCCGGATGGCGTCTTCCAGCGTCAGCAGTTTCTCGTCGCGCACATAGCGCCCCAGAACACGCGGAAAGGTTCCATAGTAGCGAGGGTGGGGATGTCCAGCCGACAGCGGCCCTTCGGTCGCGACGGCTGTGCCATCTGAGCCGATCGACACGAACGGCTGCTTGAGCGCGTAGCGCATGTCTTCTTCCGAGTGGTGGAAATAGACCGTCGGCACCGAGCCGCCATTGGCTTCCAACAGCTCGAACAGCACGTCGAGGGGCGGCTTGCCCATCGCCGCAATCACCTGGTTCATGCGCCGGCCTTCGAACTTCTTGTATTGGGGATTGGAAAGCGACACCAGCAGCATGCCGTCCCAGCCGCCAGTCGCCGTGTAGTGGTCGTACCAGTTTGAGCCCGGAATCCCGTGGAGAATTTCGGTTTCCAGGCGCGGGCGCAGCGCGGGATTTTTCAGCCGCTCGATCAGCGCCTGCGCGCCGCCCTCATGCGCCCAGGGTGGAATGATGGTGGCCAGATCGTTCTGCCCGGCGCGATAGGGGTATACATTGGCTTGCACTTCGAGGCCCTCGGCGCGGGCGCGCGTAATTGTGGCTACCAGCTCGGGCATCTGGCCCCACATGGTGTGCTCGGCGATTTTCAGGTGGATGATGTCTACCGGCACGTGGGCGCGGCGGCCGATCTCGATGGCCTCGGCTACAGCTTCGAAAACGCCCCGGCCTTCGGTGCGCATGTGCGTCGAGTAACTGCCGCCGTAGGGCGCCGCGGCCTCGCATAGCGCCACCAGCGTATCGGTGTCAATCCACGAGCCCGGCGGGCCGCTCAAGGAACTGGCCACGCCCAGCGCGCCCTGCTCCATGGCTTGGCGGACCAGCGCGCGCATCTGGCCGAGTTCTTCCGGCGTCGGTGGACCCGCTCGCTCGCCGCGCACGTACGTCCAGATCTGGCTCGATCCCACGTAGCTGCCCACGTTGGTCGAGATGCCCTGGCGCAACAGGCGCGCGAAATAGCCGTTGAAGTCGGTCCAATCGGCTGGCGCTTCGTTCAGGAGCACGCGCCGGTCACGCGGTTGCTGCCTGCCGCCGATGGGGGCGGCGGATCCTCCCTCACCCAGGATCATGGAGGTTACGCCCTGCCGGATCATGCTTTGGGCATTGCCATCGGCGATCAGTGTGTAGTCGGAATGATTGTGGATATCGATGAACCCAGGGGTGACCGTCAGCCCCGAGGCTTCAATGGTGTGCTTGGCTGTGGCACCCGCGAGATGGCCCATGGCCGCGATACGGTCATTCCGGATTGCGATATCGCCGAGATAGGCCGGGTTGCCGGTGCCGTCCACAATACGGCCGCCGCGAATGAGCAGATCGAAGTCTTCGGGAGAAGCCGGGTGTGCGAACAGCAAAAAACAGAGGACCGGCAGAGCACGCATCAACGGCAGTGCTCAGTGTACTACAGCGACTTGTGTGTAAAAGTGAGCCTTCGGGCGGCTCGTCGCGCCGCCAGGTAAGCCGGCAGCATGCAAGCCACCATCAGCGGGACCAGGGAGGGCTCGGTCTTGGCGTAGAGAGGATGCAACAGGAGTCCGGTGAATACCACGGTGTTAAAGCTCATGAGCAGGAGTACGGCCAGGGCAAATCCGATGACACGGCCGCGCGTGACGTTATGGGCGAGAGCGGGCCAAAAGGGCTCCCGCATTCGGGCGGATTCGGCGGCTTGGACGCGAATCTTCTCCAGAACCTGGTCAAACGGCGGGACTTCGAGCGAGGCACCTTCGCGGCACAGAGCGATAAGACGCTCCTGTTCGGTCTGGATTTGTTCGGTCTCCTGCCGGCATTGGGAACACAGGGTCAGGTGTTCGGCGACCTTCAGGGCATTTTTCGGATCGAGTTCGGCGTCCTGGTAGGCCAGCAAGTTCATGAAATCAGGGTGAATCGTCATTCTCTCGCTCCCCAAACACCCGAATTTAACCTTGGTTAGTACAATTCGGGTCCGGTTTCCGGCTCCGTACACTCCTAGGACGATTGAGAGGGGCGATTCTTTACGTGCGGAGCGACTTTTTGCGGTTGTCTCAACGTTGGTGCCGCGTAAGGCAAAGATAATAGCCCACTAAGGTCTTATTGCGATGGTGTTAAATCTCCACAGTCCGATGCCATGGATAGCAGCAGAAACGCAAGGTACGGAATGCGGAAGCCATTCAAACACGGCGGCAAACGCTCCCGGCGGCGCGGGAATTCGATGGTAGAGATGGCGTTGATCCTGGTGCCGATGCTGATCATGTTTTTTGGAATTCTCGATGTTTCGATGGTGGTGTTTTTACAGAACACCCTGATGCACGCGACGCGGGAGGGCGCCCGTTTCGCGATGACTTACAGTCCGAGCTACAACGGCACCTCCTGTGCGGCGTCGCAGGCGGCGTGCATCCAACAGGTGGTGCAAACCAACGGCTTTGGCTTTCTGAGCGGAAACAACGCCAAGCTGATCACGGTGAACTACTATACGGCGAACAACCTGACGAATCCCGTGATGGTATGCACATCCAGTTGCGCTTTGACGGGAGTTCTTCCGCAGACGCTCTCAAATGGCAAGGTGGTGAGTTATCCCAACCAGTCCGGAAACATCGTGGAAGTGACGGTGACCAACTATCCATGGAACTGGCTGTTTCCGGTATCCGCCACCAGTTATTCTCTGACCAGCCCTGGCGTGAACCTCACCGCCTCGGCGGTGGACATATTGGGAGGACTGCCGGTCGGCATGACGACGCCGCCCAGTCCATGAGGTCCCATCTTATGAAGAAACCATCCCAACGGTGCGGCGAGAACGGAAACTCTATGCTGGAATTCGCGCTGGTGATGTCCGTCCTGGTACCGCTATTTGCGGGGATGTTCACGATCGGCATCACGCTGAGCAAAGGCATTCAGGTGAGCAACGTATGCCAGGATGCCGTGGTGTTGATGGTTCGGGCGAATACCGATCCAGATGCCGGCCTCGATCTATCGCTCACTCAGAATCAGCGAATCATCGTGCGCGCAGCCGCGGGGCTGGGAATGAACTCGGATGCGCAGTATGATCCCAGTTCCACCGGCAACGCTGTGGTCATTCTCAGCAAAGTGGTCATGGTGGGCCCGCAGGAGTGCTCCACCGGCGTGATCCCGGCACCTCCCACCGCCCCGCCGTGGACGGCCCAGAACTGCCCGAACTACGGGCAATATGCGTTTGAGTACCGCGTGGTGATTGGCAACGGAAGCCGCTGGACCAGCACGTTCGGGAATCCGCCCACTGGCGTGGTGCAATCGAATGGAACTATCTCCGCCAAAAACATTGCGACCAACACCAGCAACCGTGCGCTCAATGCGACGTTCCTGAATCTTAGTCCCAGCACGTTCGCCCTGATCTCGGAGATGTACGCCGACGTGAGTTACATCAACCTGTTCTCGGTTATGAACACGCCGATTATTTACTCGCGGAGTATTTCATAGCATTTCAGGAGTGCGACCTATGGCAAAGCGAATGAACCGGCGAAGGCAGAAGGGTTTTGCGCTGATCATGCACACTTGTATGCTGATGGGCACCGTGGCGATGGTCGGGTTGGCGGTAGACGTCGGAACCATCTACATGATTAAGGCCCGGCTCAGCGCAGCAACGGACGCGGCATCGCTGGCGGCGGGCCGGTCCGTAAACCTGGCGAATACGGTGGCCCAAGCCCAGGCGCAAGCTACTGCGGCCGCGCAGCAGTTTTTTACCGCCAATTTCCCCACGGGATATCTCAACTCCATCGGCACGCCCACGGTGACCCCCACCTTCACCCAGGAAACCGACGCGAACGGCAACCCCACCGGTATCCTGGATATTGCCGTGACCGCCAACGCCACAGCCCCGACCTACTTCCTGAACATATTTACAATCTCCAGCGTGACCGTGAACTCCAGTAGCACCGCCAGCCGTCGCGGCCTGGTGTTGATGCTGGTCCTGGACCAGTCCAGTTCCATGAACACCGCCCCCGATCCCCTTTCGGGGCTCACGGCGTGCCAGGCCATGAAGCAAGCCGCGCAGAACTTTATCACCCTGTTCAGCCCCTACGACTATATCGGGATGGTCACGTTCGACATCACCGCGCATCTGATCTATGCTCCCAGCACGAGCTACGGCAATGGCACATTGAACGCCGATATCGGAGCCATCGTGTGCCAGAGCAACACGAACACGATCTCCGCGCTTGAACTGGCTTATCAGCAGATCAAAGCTGTGAATCTGCCGCTGGCCGAGAACACCATCATGCTGTTCACCGACGGATCGCCGAACGGCGTTTCCGCCAACTTCCCCATCCGCACGAGCCTCGACTCACGGTGGGGTCCCGCCCTGGCGAACCCCGCGCCGCCCGGCCAAGCCGGCTCCACGTTCGGGCACGCCAATAGTTGCAACGACGTCGGCCCCCAAGACGCGAATAGCGTGAATGAAGAAGCCATTTGCGTGAATATGCCGGTAGAGTGCACCAAGACGGGCACGGTCACGGGTACGCTCTCGCAATGGGGTGATCAGGACTCCTGGGGCGCCAGCACTTATGGCTTGGCCAAGCCCACCGACTCCGACCCGGCGCCATCTTTCCCGGGGACGTGTTCGAATGCGGGAGGCCTTCCCAGCACCAACGTGCGCCAGTTCCTGGCCTATATTCCCGATACCGATATCTACGGAAACTCGTTGCACGGCATTCGCGATAATTGGCTCTTTCAGACCAACCAGCTCTGCAGCCCGGATCCCAACGTGCAGCCAAACTGCAAGAACACAGGAGATTTGTGGGCGAGTCACCCCGGAATCGGATCCGGTTCCAATTTCTTCCCGACCGCGAACATCTACACCAACGCGAACACGTACGGCGGCTTCTTCCGCATCGATCAGCCGAATTCCGTCGTGGCCGCCAGCATGAATGGAACCATCAACGCGGCATTCAATATCCGTTCCGACACCACCTATCATCCGGTGATCAATGTGGTCTACTTGACCGGTAATGGAACGGACTCGGTGGACCGGGAGTTTCTTCCCATAGTGGCCAATGCCCAGACGATTACCGCCCTGCCCTACGATCCGCTAGCCTTCGTTCCTTATCCGAATCCGTCTTTTCAAGCGGATCAGGAGCAGGGAGAATATCTGGTAACCGCGGACCGCAACCAGCTTCAATCGCTGTTTGCGCAGTTGGCGTCGGAGGTCTTGCGTTTGAGCAAATGAAGACGCTCGCACTTACTCTATTGCTTGGCTTAGTGCCGCCGGTCGCCACAGCCCAGTCTCTGCGCGTCGGCTGTGAGCCACAAGACCGGGAGATCGCTCAGGTAACCCCAACCAGCACGGTGCACGTGGTCTCTGCGCTCGCCGGGGGAGAGCAAACCTGCTATCAGGTTGTCCTCGCGAGCGATGGGAAACAAGTCACCGGATACGTCTTGGGCGAAGCCATGCCAGCGGTGGCGGCTTTTGTTCACGAGCGGGAGAAGGAGGCCGCGGCGTCCTTCCAGGGACAGGCGTTGTGGGAACATTCACGCCCAAAACCAGACCCGAAAACCGACCGTTCAGCGCCGGGGTCGACTCCGAAACAGGCCGCCACCTTCGAAGATTTCGCCGCCCGCGACACCGCCGGAGACAGCGTCAGTCTCTCCGGTATGGGAGGACGCGTGGTGCTTGTCACCTTCTGGTCTCCGCGAAGCCCCGCATCCATGCACCATCTCGCATCATTGATGCCCCTTGTGAACGCTTATCACCGCAGCGGCCTGAGAGCCGTCGGAATCAGCGCGGACCCGAACGCGGGCCATATCATTGAAGCTCTTGACGACATCACGCTGAACTGGCCCCAGATTCCCGATCGCGCGGGCCTGGCAGCGCGATACGGGGCCAACCCGAAGACCGGAACGACGCTGGTTCTCGATGCGGCTCACCATATTGTGGCCGCCGGCCTTAGTGGCCCTGAGCTGGAGCAGAAGGTTCGCGAGCTGCTAGGCACGCGGTAGGGCCCATAGTCAGAAGTTCGCCGACAGACCT